>Ga0302123_10000558_pt1 | contig 29025 bp, 31 predicted proteins | sample CB21_321_MG_FD_203109 | JGI IMG/M metagenome (GOLD analysis project Ga0302123, IMG submission 203109) | Marine microbial communities from Western Arctic Ocean, Canada - CB21_32.1 | ecosystem: Environmental > Aquatic > Marine > Oceanic | place: Canada: Western Arctic Ocean | collected 2017-09-28 | reverse complement strand
CTAAATCGTAAATTTACTACCGGATCTGCTACATCTGGATTATAAGCATCAAGTCTGTTATTATAAATTGCACCTTCCTCGCCTCTAAAATATGAAATATCTCCGTCTTTATCAATTATATCTTTTCCTTTAAAACTTGGTGGCATAAATTGTGCTTGTCCCATATATGCAACATCTCCTAATATCTGCATTTCAACTCTAACCATATCAGCAGTTGGGTGAGTTAATGAATCCATAAATTGATCTACTATTCCACCGCCTTCACTATTCATTGACGCATTCATACTTTTTGCACCATCAACTTCGCTTTTTGTAAGAAAATCGTCACCAGCAAATGAATCCTCATGACTTGGTGGTATTTGTTTATCAGGTTCTATTATATTAATCCTTCGTTCGTTTTGAACATTTATATTTTTTAATTTTGATTGATAGTATGCAACTTTATAATTAATATTCAAATCTAAAATATCAGTGTTTTCACCAGTAAAAATATAGTTGTAATTTTTATATACAAACGGTATTTGCTCTCTACCTACTGAAACTCCCGGAATTGCTAAACTATATCCATTTATTTTAAAAGGTTCTATATAATACGTAATAATTTTTGGGTGTGTTTTTCTATATCTATCCCACTTTGTTTTTTGTGGAACAACTGAAGTTCGAATTTGAAAATAGTTAAAATGAAAATCTTCATTTGTCCGGGCCATATGAGCTCTTTCATTAGGATTTAATTCTTTTGTATCCCTCTTCGAATAAACTGATCTTGTCATGACTACTGAGTCTTTCCACTTCTCAAGTACATCATCTCCAAATCCTTCAATCATCTTCATTAATGATGTTAGAATTGTCATAATATGATCGCCTGCTTTCACTTGTCCAACTAATTTTTTATTAATCTCATCTTGCTTTCCTGGCGGAGCACTTTGATTATTCATTTTTATAGAGCCAATTGTCTGATTTATTATTAATTGCTGTTCACCGAAAAGTGGATGTACTTTCAATACATATTCATCTGGGTCTTCTACAAGATAATGGTAGTCTTTTTCATCTTTATTTTGTTTATTAAGTAAATTTTGTAATTCCTGTAATGTATCTGCCAATCTTGCATCGTTTGTCAATTGTCCTGTCGTTCTTAAATAAGCATATTGATTCAAATATCCAAATTCATTATATGGTATAGCACGAAGATTATAAACTGTACCGTTTTGTGATACATCTAATTGCAGATTAACAATTTTAATTGGAATAACTCTTTTAAGTAACGCCGTTTCGTCCTTGGATATTTCTTGTCCTTTTTCGTTCCATCCTCTAAATTCTAGTGTTAACATATACGGAGCGTCAACGTGGTCTGCATATCCATTATTTGCCGCGGCCGCTCTTATTCTTTTTAACAAACTAATTCCCATAGGTTCATTTATAACCATTTCGATTTTTGTAACTGATGACAACGGCCTATCTTCATTAAACGGTGGTAAACTATTCACTCTAACACTTTCAAAATATAAATCTCTTTGTTTTTTATATTCATTTAATGCTTCATCCATTGCCTCTGTGGCTCTTTTATTAAGACTTTTTTTAACTTCTTCGGCCATTGTACCTTCTGAATGTGGATTTGGTCTCCAATGCGTTGAATTAGCATCTCCTAAGCCTGCACTTCTTACAATCATATCATGTGGTCGACTATTCCAAAAACGTTTTGGTTCTTGTATTTCGGCTTGTGTTAATGCTGATAAAGTCCAAAGTGGAATATAAGATGCAAATTTATGTAATAAATTTGGCCGTGCATATTTGAAAATAGTGTTAGTTGCTGTTGTTGTTTTTGTGTTTTTTGTATTTTGCGTTTTACTATTTTCAGTAGTTGTATATATTGGATGAACTGCCATGGATTATACTCCCAAGTCGCTGGAAATATTTTCCTTTTTTGGCAACTGAATAGTTACACCTGGTTTAAAATCGTATATTGGATCTTCAAGTTCATTTGGATTTCTTTGTGTAAACACCCACCATAATCTTGGAGTTCCATATAAATCAAAAGCAAGTAAGTCGGGTCTATATGCGTAAGTTCTTTCTATTGTATAAGATTGATCATCATCTTCGGCTGTTATTGTTCTCGGTGAAAGAATATCTAAACTAATATCATTTTCAGTTGTGTCAAAATATGGAGATGTTTGTGAATACTTTGCCATTTTTATAGCCACCCTATTCCAGTTTCTTTGCTTAATGTTCCATCAACAAATCCTCTCATAGAAAATTTCTTAATAGAATCACGTGAGTAAATTGGTGTTATCATTACAGACACCATCGAAATTGTTGGTGCCCATGTTGCCGGAACATCATCTACACTTGTTATATTTTGTAAATGCGGGCGTCCTACTTGCGGTGCTGAACCCCCATAAGGTTGTTGTTGAGTACAAATATAATCAACGCCTGCTCTTAGTTCAACATTCCATTGATTCAGAACAACCGGAATTTTATTAAACATCTGATCACCATATCCCGACAAGTGTAAAATTGGTGGTGGATTACCTCTATAATCTTGTTCTGCTCCACCAAAAAACATTTTATGAACTGATCGTAAAAAACCTATTGCCGCTACCCAATACTTGGCATCTTCAGAATTTTGTACAATAAAATCTCCTATAATATTAATATCATTAGGCTGTGAATTTTGATAGGCCTGAAATGGATAATTGCTATGTACCTGTGATAAAGAATTATAATTTGATGCGGCTGAATATATTATTGAGGGTGTTATTGGCCAAATTATACCATTCACCGGATTGTCACCTTTTGCTAATGGTCCTAATACCTCATTATCAAATAGTAACTCTTTCAGTCTTGAAGGAGCATCCGCAGGGATTGTTAATTTTACTCTCCAATCCTTCTCCGTTGACCTTCCTGACCATTTAGCTCGTGTATGGGTTATTCGTGAGTCTGTTCTTATACCAGAACCAGTTAATCTGCCAAATGTTTTATCCCAGATACCTTTACCTGCGTTTTTGACTAGTGTTCCTACTGTTTTGTTTCCTGGTTGTGACATAATTCGGTTGTTATTTTTCCCAAAGTTTTGTATTATAAAACAATATTTATAGGCATCTTTAAAGGCGCACTTAATTACTCATACGACACACTTCAACAGACCTGTTTGTGGTCATTTTACCCGACATTAATAAAGCAAAGGAATAATATGAAAAGAGTAAAATACTTAAACAATCGGGACCTCTTGGCCCAAATACATAAAAGTAAGAACTCTTTTTGTTCTTATGTGGAAGAGGACAATCACCAACACGATTTAATTGTACCAAATCTTAAAAGAATTAATGCAACTAGCATCACCCAAGCAAGGAAAAACAGATCAAAACGACTAACACAAGAAGCTTGGATGCAGGCTAAACTACGTGGTGAGAAAAAAATTAAATTATCAGACTTCGTAGTAAACACTCGTAAAATTAACAAATCTGATTTGGTATTTAGAGTTTCTACATATGATCATATTCCGTTAGACCCTACTAGAAAGAAAAATCCAAAAACAGTAGCAGATCATCACACAAAAGTAAATTTTCCAGCATTTAACCATTATAAGATCGATAAAAAAGGAAAATTAATTTGTGTGGGGAAATCTCATTGGGTTGGCGGTATGTCTAATGGACATTTCTCTTGCACTCATGGGAAAATTACAAACAGTTTAGCAATGATGTTTATGAAACTATGTGAAAGATATGGTACTAGAGCAAACTGGAGAGGTTACACATATAACGACGAAATGCAATCACAAGCATTAATGCAATTATCACAAATTGGGTTACAGTTTGATGAAAGCAAATCAGAAAACCCCTTTGCATATTATACTGCGGCTATTACAAATAGTTTTACAAGAATTTTAAACATTGAAAAGAAAAATCAAAATATACGAGATGATTTATTAGAACAAAATCATATGATGCCTTCTTCAACTCGACAAGCTAAAAGTACAGAAGCCGCCATACTTAGAAGAAAAGCAAATTTACATGGACCAGTTAAAATTGTAAACAAAACTGCTATTAAAAAATTAAACAAAACGCTAAAGAAAAAAGGCAAATTAACATCAAAAGATTTTGAAGGAGCAACATATAAAGAATTTGACCGAGCGGATTTGCCAACGTACGAACTTAAAAAGAAAAGATGGTAACATATGTTTTTTAAAAAAGTAGCTTGTTTCACAGATATACACTTTGGATTAAAAGGTAATTCACGTGTACATAATGATGATTGTGAATCATTTATTAATTGGTTTATAGAACAAGCTAAAGCACAAGGTTGTGAGACCTGTATATTTTTAGGAGACTGGCATCATCATAGATCTGCAACTAACGTTTCAACAATGAATTACACAGTATCTAATGTTGAAAGATTAGCAAAAGCATTTGAAAAATTCTATTTTATAAATGGTAATCACGATTTATTTTATAGAGATAAAAGAGAAATTAATTCTGTAGAGTATATTAGAAATATTCCTAATGTCCATATAGTAAACAAATGGATAGTAGAAGATGATATTGCAATTATTCCATGGATAGTGCAAGATGAATGGAAACGTATACAAAATTTAAAAGCAAAATATGTATTTGGACACTTTGAACTTCCATATTTTAAAATGAATGCAATGGTAGATATGCCGGATATTGGCACAATTAAAGCAGAACACTTTACCGGATGTGAAAAAGTATTTTCAGGACACTTTCATAAAAGACAATATAATAAAAATATAACTTATATTGGTAATGCGTTTCCACACAATTACGCAGATGCATGGGATGACGAACGTGGCATGATGATATTAGAATGGGGTGGAGAACCAAAATATATTAATTGGCCAGATATGCCAAGATATAGAACAATTAAAATATCCGAACTCCTTGCAGATCCTGACAAAGTATTAAAACCAAAAATGTATGTGAGAGTTACATTAGATATTAAAATTTCGTATGAAGAAGCAAACTTTATAAGAGAAACTTTTATAGACAAATACGAATTAAGAGAATTACAATTAATACCAGAACAAATTGATAGAGCACAACAACCATTAGTGCAAATACAAAAATTTGATTCTGTTGATCAAATTGTTTTAAAACAATTAGAAGGTGTTGATTCTGAAACATACGATAAAAAAATATTAATGGCCATTTATAATAGTTTAGATGTTAATAATTAAAGATCTTACAGTAAAAAACTTTATGAGCGTGGGTAATGCTATCCAGGCAATTACGTTTGATAACAAACATTTAGTTTTAGTACTAGGTGAGAACATGGATCTAGGTGGTGACGATGCTGGTGCAAGAAACGGTACTGGTAAAACTACAATCATTAATGCATTATCTTATGTATTTTATGGTGAGGCATTAACAAACATTAGAAGAGATAATCTTGTAAACAAAACCAATGCAAAAGATATGTTGGTTTCTATAAACTTTATAAAAAATAATGTAACCTATACAATTGAACGTGGAAGAAAACCTCAAAAATTAAGATTTTATGCAAATGACATTGAGCAAAATACAGGTTCAGATGAAGCACAAGGGGAAAATAAAGAAACACAAAAAGAAATAAACAGATTACTTGGTATGACCCATGCTATGTTTAAAAACATAATTGCGTTAAACACATATACACAACCATTTCTCGCAACTAAACAAGCAGAACAAAGAGAAATTATAGAACAGTTATTAGGTATAACACTATTAAGTCAAAAAGCAGACTTGCTTAAAGAACAACAAAAAGCAAACAAAATTGAAATAGTTGAAGAAAAAATTAAAATAGATTCACAAATAGCATCAAATGAAAAAATACAAGAATCAATTGAATCATTAAAATTAAGAAGTAGTGCATGGCAAACACAAAAAAATGAAGATGGACAGGGATTTTCAAAAGCAATTGCAGAACTTGAAAAAGTAGATATTACAAAAGAACTAAATGCACATAAAAAACTTGCAAAGCATACTGATGATGTAAAAACATTAAGAAGTTTAGAAAAGGAAAAAGCGTATCATGAAGATTCTTTAACTAAAGCAGAAACGCAAGTTGAAAAAACTGAAAAAGATTTAGTATTTGCCAAAGATGCTAAATGTCCTACGTGTGAACAAGAACTGCATGACGACAAACACAAACATTTAGTAACTAAATTAAATTCAACGTTAACTGAATCTAAACAATATGCAGAAAAACTAAAAAGTGATCTTGTAAATGTGCAACAAAATGTTACTGACATTGGCGACATTGGTATTATACCCGACACGTATTACGACAATATTGATGAAGCATATAATCATAAAGGTTCTTTAGCAGATTTAAAAAGACAATTAAAACAAAATGAGAAAAAAACAGATCCATACGAGGAACAAATTATAGAATTAAACAAAAGTGCAATTCAAAAAATTAATTATAAAAAAGTTAATGAACTTGAAGATTTACATAGACACCAAGAATTCTTATATAAACTATTAACTGCAAAAGATTCATTTATACGAACAAGAATAATAGAACAAAACTTAACTTATTTGAATCAACGACTAGCATATTATCTTGGTGAAGTAAAACTTCCACATACAGTTAATTTCCAAAGTGACTTAACTGTACAAATAGAAGAGCTGGGTAGAGATTTAGATTTTGATAATTTAAGTAGAGGTGAAAGAAACAGATTAATATTATCTTTAAGTTGGGCATTTAGAGATGTTTGGGAAAGTCTTTATCAACAGATCAACTTATTGTTTATTGATGAATTGGTTGATGCTGGTATGGATGTATCGGGTGTTGAGTCTGCTATGGCTGTACTAAAAAATATGAGTAGGACTCAACAAAAGAACATTTTCCTAATTTCTCACAAAGATGAATTAATTTCTAGGGTGGATTCAGTACTAAAAGTAGTAAAAGAAAATGGTTTTACCAATTATTCCAATGATGTGGAAATAATTGTTTAGATTTTTCTTGACAAACTCACTTCTTACGTGCTTTAATTACTCATATGTTAATTAACAATATATAAAGGACTATAAATTATGTCACAAACACACGATTCGATCATGACAGAGATCCAAAACTACTCTACTGAGAATCAAAAGTTCACAGAAAAGGGTGTTAAGGCAAGTGCGACTAGAGCTCGTAAGGCACTAGCGGCTTTGTCAAAATTGATCAAAGCTAGAAGAAAAGAAATTCAAGAGGCTAAGAACGCGGCGAAGACTCAAGCGGCGGCCTAGTTTTTTTTAGATTTGAGATCTCAACTAAAGCCAGTGCTATTTGGTGCTGGCTTTTTTTAAAGTATTAAAATTTTCCTCTAATACATTTTGTATACTATTTGGTAAAGCATCAAATTGTTGTTGAAAAAAATTTACCCAGTTTGTATTCAACAAATGATCTAAATTAAATTTAATAACATCTTTATTTTGATTATATACTTCTTCAGATATTTTTAAATCAGTAAAAATTTCTTTATTATCTTCTAATATCTTTACCCATCTTTCAACAGGATTATCAAGTGATTCATTAGATAAATTAAATCCTGAATATGTTTTAAATCCTAAATGTTCCATACCATTTTTGTTAGCATCTTTCTCACAAATAAAAAACGGAATACTTGAACATCTAACAGCATCAAAAAATTTAGTATCGTGTCTATGCGTCCACATATCATCACTAGGCATTGTTGGTGCAAAATAAAAATATGCTTGTTGTAAAAGATCTGGCAACTTTTTTGCAAATGCAGTTGCAGAAATTGTATTGCCAAAATATTTAAAAGATGTATTTTTAAATTCTGTTTTAAACGGTTCTTTCCATAAGCTCGATATTTGATAATCATAATAAGATTTGTCATTATTACTAATCTCATCATACGCAATTTCTATATTATTATCCTGACACCATCTGGCTAAAATATAACGATTTAATCTCATATTACCCAATGAACAAAACACTGCCCTATTTCTCTTTACACTTGGATTAATGTCTTGGTTCGATAAAATTATATTCATTAAACGTGATTGATCAAAAACATATGTTTCCACTATAACTGCTGGAAATTTTCTTTGTAGATATACTCTAAAGTTATCTAACTTACCATTACAACTTACTAAAACTAATTTTTTTAATGTTGCTAATCGTTCTTTTTCATATTCAATCCAAATAGTTGGCCGCCATTCTAATGTATTTCCAACTAGTTGATATTCTGTTGCCGCTGTTGTATCATAAAAATACAAATACAAAACTTCTGTATTTTCGTTTATAACATAGTCTTCTTTTGTAAGGAAATTATCAAATGTTATTCTTTGCTCATTAATCATAATAAATTTGTTTTACTCGAATATCTAAATGCCCAAATAACGCCCATGCTCTTTCAATAGCAGTTTGATACAATTTTGCATCTTCTTCATTTTTAAAAACTAACTCTTTAAGTAACAAAGTATTTTTTTCATGCAAAGTCCATTTAATAAGTGGTAAAAATTCATGTTCGGCAGGTATAAAAACATTTTTTATTAATTCAATACCTTGCTTAACACTTTGAAATTTTACAAATTCAAAAAGTGGTTTTTCTTGTGCTGTTCTATTTTTTCGAATTTCATAATCTTCAAAAAAATTATGTTTCCATTCTTCCATAGTACAGTTATATAACTTATAGCCATATTTTTTATGTAATTGTTGCATTTAAGTTAATTTTAAAATACCTTTTCCATGAACACGCACTCTAATATGTCCGTTGTAGTATTGATTTGATTCTAACACTTTACGAGCAAACTGCTCTCGTGCTTCTACATAGGATAATTCCGATTTTGATTTACAATAAAAGAGTATTTCTCTTTTAAAGTTTTCTGCACCAAGTCTTTTGATATCTATTGTTAGGTCGTCGCTAGATCCGTAATAGTCTTGCCAATCACTTTCTACTTTGTATCTACGCTTATTTCTTCTACCTTTAAGTGGTGCTCTAGATCTTTTAAACTTTGCTAACTTTTTACCTATATACATCCTACCGTTGATTGCATTTGTTATTTGATACACAAACCCAACACAACTTTCTGGTAGTTCGTTTACTTTTTTATTCTCATAAAACCACATATTTCAATATTTAAACTCAATTCTGTTGACTATAATTTTATTCTATGTTATATATAAGTGAAGGGCAACAGCATCCTTCCACTAGGCAAATCATATCTACTTTATATATAAAACAGCATTGAGGTCGCAATTGCGATCAGATCTTGCTTGTAGGAAAGGCAAATGATGGGGCTCTGAGAAAAAGCACCCCCAAGTTTGTGTAAGATTATTGTATAAAGATTACACAAACTCGCGTTGGATAGAACAAGCTAACGGGTACAGCACAACCGCCCGGTTACGACAGCAATATATAATGACTATAAACTCAGCACATGGGTAAGTCGTTCTGCTAGAAATAGCAGAACTATGACTAACATCTAGCACATAGGACGCATATTGCGTTTATTTTTTAGAATGTAATTTAAAATAAACTGAGCGTAGCGAAAGTTTAGATGGCTAGAGCCATCTTTGTAAATACTAAAAATGAAAGTAATTTTTGACCATATTCATGGCAAACAAAAACATCAAGATTTAGTTATATGTTCTCCTTTAGCAATAGTAATGGAAGAAGAAGAAAACGAGGCAATCGAAGACGGGTGGCTAGCATCAGATAATCCTTATAAAGGAAAAGAAATATTTTACCAAGCTCGTTCTACTCGTATTGATCTTGACAAATACATTCCACGTTTTAAATCACATAAACTTAATGGTAAACAATTAAAAGTAAAAGAAATTGAAGCCAATGAAATGGTTAAACTACTAGGACTACCTAAAATATACCATGATTTCATGAAACGAAAAAAAATTACAATAGATAATCCATTTAATCATTATCATGGACGAGATTCTTTTCTTATCTTTTATACAGATACGCCTGATAAAATTATTGCGTTTACAAAACTTAAAAAATATCATTACCAAGAAGACGTCGGAGGGTTTGGTGGTTATACAAGACAACTTGGAGATGACGATGATGACGATTTTAACAGAGATAATATATTTTGGGCCGGATACCAATCTGTAATACACTGTAACGTTGATCCAATATCCCAACTTACTTTAGATATAGAACTACAATGGGCTAAAGAACACAAGGCCGCATACTTTTATATGGGTTCTGGATACGAAGCTTCTTCAATGTATAGGAGTAAATGGATAGGCTTTGAATGGTGGACTGGAACTAAATGGTCTAAATCTAAAAAACTATATCAACAATTATGCAGAAGTGATTCTAGGGTTAACTCTTTAACGGATGTTGCTAAGATCCCATCACTTCTTCCTCGTACTTAAAACTCTAATAAAATATATCTGCTGGATTACTCTTTGTCTTCTTCGGCGGCTTCTGTTTTGTGTGTTGTGCTATCTTCTTCTGTGCCGTTTGTCGTTATATACTTTTCTATTTCTTCGTCAATTTCTTTCTTAACAATTTTATTTTTATCTTTAAGTTTTTCTTTTATTATTGTAATTTCTTTATCATAATCGGAAATTTTGTGTCCTAAAGTTTTAACGTCTTGTGTTGCGTTTTCTAATTTAATCATAACAGACTTAATTCGCGACTCTTTTTGTTTAATAGTCTTAAGGAGTTCGTCTTTCTCATCGCTGAGATCCTTAATTGTAGACTTGAGTTCTTGAATAAGATCTCTTTCAGACATATAGGTTATAATTATCCATTTTTTTAGTATCCATTATAGTATAATATATTATTTTAGAAGAAAGGTTGACCAGTTTTTTTGGTAGTATCCATGTTTTCTTTTACTAAATCAGCTACAACTATGCGTTCCTCTGGACTTAAATTTAATGCTTGTTCGTAAGTTACTCCGCCCCGCATAAACCAACACACTTTAAATAATTCCATTTTCAAATTTTTAATATTTTGCTCTAAATCTTTAAGAAATTTAATAATGTCGTGGTTATCCTTAGACAGCAGAGTTACGCGAAAAAATTTGAGCTATCAAAAGTAACAGGCATTTCAAATGTTGCCCTTGCTCCTTTTTTAATTTGCTCATCTGTTGCTTTTAATTTAAGTGGTTTGATTGCCGCTTGTGTTCGAATTTCTCCAAGCACTACTTGTATTTCACTAATAATTTTTGCATCAGCATTGTCAATAAATGATTTTATTTGATCAGGATCTGAAACTAATTGTTTATCTGGTGTTGTAATTTCTGTAATAGCATCAACTAACATAGAAAAATTTAATTCTGTTAATTTAGCAAAATTTTGTGCAAACGATTTTCCTTTTTCTTGGTCGGACATTTTACTTGTAGCTACTGTGGCATATTGTTTTTGCTGTTCAAACGCAGAAACTTGACTATCAGATAATTTTTTATAAGTTAATGGTTTACATTTAATTGTAAATCCGCTTTTTGTTGTTGCTTCGTCTTTTAATTTAATATCTTTCATTGTTTCTAATAACTGTGGCAAATTTAAAGTATGATTCATCACTTCTGCTGGTGTAATTCCCGGAATCGTTCCAGACACGTCCATTGTGTCTCCATACGTTGCAATTCTTATAGCTAATAAAACAGTATCTAAATCATAATTCACTATTTGCCATGCATCTTTAATATTTGGAAAACACGATTGTATTACATTAACAGTAGCTTGTCCAGAAATCATAGCATCTGGCGTTTTAAATTCAATTTCATCTTTAGCTGTCATTGGCAAAACCGGAAGTTCTCCAGTTGTTGTTGGTTCAAACACTTCTTTACTATAATATTTTCCTTTTGACGGCAAAGTTATATAGATTACAGGTTGTCTATAATACTTTTCTAATGGATTAACGTTTCCCATAGGCATAGGCTTTGTTACCTCCGGTATTTCCGGCATTTTTGTTAATGGTTTTTCTGTTATTTGTTTCATCTATAAATATACAATATATGCGTATGTATGTCTATATTTATATGCGTCTATAATGACGGAATTTTAACCATATGGCAATTGACGATCAAGATATTAAAGAACTAGTAAAAGCAATAAAAGACTCTAGCAACCCGCGAGAAACTGCCATGGGTCGTCTCGGTGGACTAACAAGATCAGAACAACAACAAAAATTAAAACTAGCTAAAGAAGAACTTGCTCTACAAAAGAAAAAGGCCGGAGAAGATAAAGAAGAAATAAAAAGACTTGATGATGTAAATGATGCTCTTAAAAGTGTTGGGGCCGAATTACAAAGAGCTGGACAGTCTGTAAAAGGATTTGGACAAACAGTTGGTAAAGTAGGAGCTACTCTTTGGGATCTTGCTGATGCAGGCAAAGAAGGAACAGATCAATTCAAAACCTTTACTGGAATGTTTTCCGAACTTCCGGCGTTTGGTGGACTTATTGATAAATTTGGTAATTCTTTAGATTTCAACGTTAACTTATATAGACAACTTGCAACAACAGGTGCTGACTTTGGACAATCTTTAATTTCAATGAGACAAGCGGCCTTTGATATGCAAATGCCACTAACTGAATTTGCTGGTGTATTATCAGATAACACACAATCATTAGCGGCATTATTTGGAACTACACAATCAGGTGTTGCATATTTGACTGCATTCTCAGAAGAATTAAGAAGAGTCGGTATACCTCAAGTAGCTTCATTGGGGATTACAACAGAAAACCTAAATGATTTTTTAGGTACATATTTAGAACGACAACGAATACAACAAAGATTTAGTGCTTTAACCCAAGCAGAAGTAACTGCAAATGTAATTGAATATTCTAAAGAACTTGACAAGTTAGCTAGACTAACAGGAATTCAAAGAGAACAATTAGATGAAAACGTTGCGGCTCAACAAGCCGATTCAGTATTCCAAGCATACCTAAGTGGTTTAAATGAAGACCAAGCTAGAGAGGCACAAAATCTTGTAGCATCTATGACAGCATTAGATCCTGCTTTAGGAGATGTTGTTAAAAATATGATAGCAACCGGAGTTCCATTTGGAGAACTTGGTGAAACACTTGCAGGAACTTCAAAAGGGTTTATGGATACTATTACTGCATTTAGAAATGGACGTATTGGTGCCGAAGAAGCTTTAGCAGGATTAAGAGATGCTGGATTAAATTTCAAAGAAGGGTTTGATGCTCAAACATTATTATTTGGAGGACTAGATCAAGCAGGAAATTCACTTTTAAAACTTTCAACATTAGGTTTAGATTTAGAAAAATCACAAACAGAACAAGAAAAACAAGCGACCGCATTAACAGATACATTAACTACATTTAATGAAGCGGCAAAAAGATTAAAAGCGGCTTTTGAATCAATACAAACTAACATATTATCACACTTTGGACCAGCAATTACAAAATTTAGTGATTGGCTACAAGGTCCATTTATGGGTTCTATGGATTCATTAATTGGTATGCTTACTAAACATCCTAAAATGTTTGCTGGAGCAGTTGTAACAGCATTAGGAGGAAAATTTTTATTTGATGCGGCTAAACAAACAATGATTATAGCGGCTGGAGTTAAACTAGGTTTGTTTGGCTGGAGAGCGATGTTTGGTATGATAGGTAGAACCATGGGTTTATTAACTAAAATTCTTGCACCACTTGCCATTGCTATTTCCGCCATATCATCTATCTTTAAATTAACTGATGATGATAAAAGTAATAATGCAAAAGGCATAGGAGAACTAGTTGGATTAGCACTAGGTGGAATTGCTGGAAGCGTTTTTGGACCAGCAGGTACAGTTGTCGGTGCTATGGCAGGAAAATGGGCAGTAGGCGGAATTGCTGATGCAGTATTTGGTGGTGAAGGAAAACACGCTGGTGGAGATGTTTTTAGTAACACACCAACGTTAGTAGGTGAAAAAGGCCCAGAATTATTTGTGCCGAAAACAGCTGGTACAATTGTTTCTAATAATAACACAGTGGCACAAGCAGGTGCGTCAGCTATGCGTAGCAATTCACAACTGACTACTTTGAATACCACTATCACACAACTTGTAAAGTCTAATAATGCCGCGGTACAACACTTAAATACACTAATAGCACTAGGAGTAATGACAGAAAGAAACACTAAAGGTACGAAGATTAATGTTGCAAACCTAAGTGGTTCTATTGTATAATTTAATATATGGCTTGGAAAAAATACTTTAAAGACGCAAACTTGTCTCCTATCTCAGGAGAAAAAGTTCCTAATTTCGCAAAAAGAAACTATTCATCTTATTTGCCTGATGTTTATACCGGACATCCAAACAGAATTCAAAGATATTTTCAATATGACCAAATGGATTCAGACAGTGAAATTAATGCGGCACTAGATATTTTAGCAGAATTTTGTTCACAACATAATAAAGAAAATGAAACTCCGTTTGATCTAGTTTTTAAAGATGAAACAACAGACCATGAAGTTAAACTTTTAAAGAAAGCACTTCAACAATGGACAAAAGCAAACAAATTTTCAAAAAGAGTTTTTAGAATTATCAGAAATGCATTAAAATATGGTGACTGTTTTTTTGTACGAGATCCCGAAACACAAAAATGGTTGTATATTGACAATGCAAAAGTTGACAGAATAGTTGTTAATGAATCAGAAGGTAAAAAACCTGAACAATATGTTATAAGAGATATTAATCCAAACTTACAAAGATTAAGTGCAACACAAATAACACCAAATCAAACTTATGGTGGTGGTGGAACAACTGGTGGTGGTACTGCGGCATATGGATCAAGTTATGCAAACGCAGGAAATCAAGCAAATATGTCAGGATTTTCTGGAGCATCTGGTGGACGTTTTTATAAAACTATGAATGCGTACAACGTTAATGCTGAACACGTTATTCATTTAAGTATGTCAGATGGTTTAGACAACTTATTTCCTTTTGGACAATCAATATTAGAACAAGTTTTCAAAGTTTACAAACAAAAAGAATTATTAGAAGATGCAATTATCATTTACAGGGTTCAAAGAGCACCTGAAAGAAGAGTATTTTATATCGACGTAGGTAATATGCCAACACACTTGGCGATGCAATTCGTTGAGAGAGTTAAAAACGAAATTAATCAAAGAAGAATTCCAAGCACATCAGGTGGTGTCAACTATGTTGATGCTACATATAATCCTATGTCAATTAATGAGGATTATTTCTTTCCGCAAACAGCAGAAGGAAGAGGATCTAAAGTTGATACACTACCGGGTGGTACTAACCTAGGTGAAATAGATGATCTTAAATTCTTTACAAACAAATTGTTTAGAGGATTAAAAATACCAAGTTCATATTTGCCAACAGGTCCTGATGATGGACAACAATCATATAATGACGGTAGAGTTGGTACTGCGTACATACAAGAATTAAGATTTAACAAATACTGTATGAGATTACAAAGTATGATAGCAAACGTATTCGACGAAGAATTTAAATTATGGATTCATAGTAAAGGTTACAACATTGATAATACAATGTTTGAAATTAAACTTAATCCACCACAAAACTTTGCACAATATAGACAAACTGAAATGGATCAGGCACGAGTATCAACATTTTCACAACTTGCTGATCTACCATATATGGCAAAAAGATTTGTATTAAAGAGATATCTTGGTTTAACTGAAGAAGAAATGACAAGAAATGCTGATCTTTGGGCAGAAGAAAATAATATTCCTAAGAAAAAACAAAGCAAAGCAACACAATTACGAGCAGGCGGGATATCACAATCAAACATTACTTCAGATTTAGACCAATTTGAAGAACCAACAGCAGAGCCAGAAGCTCCAGAACCAGGGCAACCAGGGCCAGGAGCACCAGGAACTACACCAGGTGGCGGAGGTACTATACCTGGAGGCGGTGCACCGCCAACACCAGCTTAGGATTAAATACTGTTATGAAACTATTGGAATTCTTTACACATACAGCAGACGGGTTTGAACATGATAAAACATATGAACCTGAAAACGATATTTCTATACTAGATAAAGATGACACTAGAAAAACACGCCTTTCACTTGGCGAAATCAATTCAATGAGATTAGCATCTGAAGAACATGATGCTAGACAAAAAGAAGAAGCGGTATTTGTTCAAAAAATGTATGGACAACCAGCGCCAGAAATGGACGATTTAGCAATCTAATTTAATACACCGTTTAGTAAAACATAATAATTAATATAAATTATGAGTGACATAGCATTTGTATTAGGGAATGGCGAATCCCGAAAAGGAATTCACATAGAAGATTTAAAAAAACACGGCACAGTATTTGCCTGTAATGCTGTTTATCGTACTGATCGTCCTGATTTTTTAGTTGCTGTAGATCCTAAAATGTTAATTGAAATAGCAGAGTCTGATTATATGAAACATAATCAAGTATGGACAAACTTTAATGCACAATATAACAAACATCCAAAAATATTAGATAATTGTAAATGGTTTCAACCAAGTTTAGGGTGGAGTTCTGGACCAACAGCATTAAGAATGGCTTGTGAACGTAAACATTCTGAAATTTATATATTAGGGTTTGACTATCAAGGACATAAAGATGATAAAGTTCCCCAAACATCGCGGTTTAATAATCTCTTTAAAAACAGTCGTAACTATAAAAAGAGTAAAGATGAGGCTACTTTTTCTGGCAACTGGATGAATCAAACGAAGAGGTGCCTACAAGATTTCAAAAAAATTAATTTCATCCGTATAACACATAACGGCGGGTTTAAACCCAAAGACATTGCCTGGCACGACAATATAAAACACATCACAACCGAGGAATTTTTAGCTAAATTTAACCTACAAATAAAAATATAGCCAAAAGACCTAATTTTGCCAAATATAGGTACCATTTTTACCCTTTTTTAGTAAATACCTACACTTATAAGTATAACTTGCCACAATAAAGGAGCACGTGCAAATGTCAAACGAAAAACAAAATAAATTTGAATCGTTATTAGAATTACTAATCAACGAAGAAAACGACAAAGCAGAAGCTTTATTTCACGACATCGTTGTAGAAAAATCGAGAGATATCTACGAAGGTTTAGCTGAAGAAGAAGCACCTGCAAAAGCAGAAACTAAAGAAGACGACAAAGAAGAAGTCAAAGAAACAGAGAAAGCAGAAGATAAAGAAAAAGATGTTAAGGAAGAAGCTAAAGAAGTTCCAGCTGACAAAGAAGTTAAAGACGAAGGTGTCTTTACTAAACCAGCGGCACCTATAGCTACTACCCCTGCAATCCAACCTGCAAAATCAGATGAAGAATCAATTGAAGAAATCGGTGGCGATGCTACTGACAACTTAATTAAAGATATCTCATCAGATGAAGAAGGTGAAGCAGATGCGGCCGCTGACGAATTAGGTCAGGATATGGACGCAGACGGCGACGAAAATGGAGAACAGGCACCAGAAGAAAGAATCTCTGATTTAGAAGATGCTTTAGAAGAATTAAAAGCAGAATTTGAAGCGATGATGAACGGTGGGAATGATGAAGCAGAAGCAGAAGAAACAGCTCTTGCAACAACAATGCCAGTTGAAGCTCAACCAGAAATGGCTAGAGTAGAAACTAAAGACTCTAAAGAAGGCGCTAAAGAAACTGTGAAAGAATATAAAAATCCAGTTAAAGCGGATATGAGCGGCGGAGATGACAAATCAGCAAAATCACCTGTATCAAGTGGACCGAAAGTGAAAAGTGCGGCAACCGGAGTTAAAACTGGTTCAGGCGCGGCTGACACAGGACGAGCGGCACCATCAACAGGAAATATGAAATCAGGCGATTTTGAGAACACAGGCGGAAAAGCTAAATCTTCTTCATTTAAGAAGCAAGAGAAAGCTGATCTAAAAGATGGTTCAGATAAATCTGCGAAATCACCAGTAGCCGGCAAGTAATTGTCAGCAATTATTGATTTAACAAAAAAGGAATTGTCAGATGTCACTATATCTTAGAGAACACTTAACATACGATCAAGCCAGAATACAGGTTTTGCACGAAGGACACGAAGGCAAGGACTTGTACATGAAAGGGATCTGTATCCAAGGTGGTATCAAAAATGCTAACGAAAGAGTTTATCCTGTGCAAGAAATTGCAAAGGCAACTAAAACTCTTAATGATCAGATTACATCTGGTTATTCAGTTCTCGGAGAAGTAGATCATCCAGATGATTTAAAAATTAATTTGGACCGTGTGTCTCACATGATTACAGAGATGTGGATGGACGGACCAAATGGATACGGCAAAATGAAAATTTTGCCAACACCGATGGGCCAACTTGTCAAAACAATGTTGGAATCAGGTGTGAAACTAGGAGTTAGTTCTCGTGGTTCTGGCAATATGTCAGAATACGGTAACGGCGAAGTTTCAGACTTTGAGATCATAACAGTTGATGTTGTGGCCCAACCTTCGGCACCAGGGGCATATCCTACGCCAATTTATGAACATCTTTTAAACACAAAAGGTGGAGTAAAGGCAAAGGGACTGGCGGCGGAAGTTAGAAATGATGCAAAAGCCCAAAAATACCTCAAAGAGGCACTAACAAATATAATAAAGGACCTAAAATAATGTTTGATATATCAAAACTAGTAGAATCAGGAGCAATTTCGGAAGATGTGCAAAACAGCATCCAAGAAGCTTGGGATTCAAAAATAAAAGAAAATAAAGAAACAGTAGGTGCTGAATTAAGAGAAGAATTTGCTAAAAGATACGAACACGACAAAGGCAACATGATCGAAGCAATCGATAAAATGATGTCTGAGAAGTTAAGCGAAGAAATCTCTAAATTTATAGAAGATAGAAAAGCACTAGCACAAGAAAAAATATCCTACAAAGAAAATGTAGGCACGCATTCAGCAAAATTGGAATCATTTATAATGCAAAAACTTGCTGAAGAGTTAAAAGAACTACATGGCGACCGTAAAGGTGTTCATGAGAACTTTAAAAAATTAGAAGGGTTCGTTGTAAACGCACTTGCTAAGGAAATTAAAGAATTCCATGAAGACAAAAAAGGCGTTGTGGAAACGAAAGTTAAATTAGTTGCAGAAGCTAAAACACAAATGGCTAAACTAAAAGAAACTTTTATAAAGAAATCTGCTAAAGTTGTACAAGAAGCAGTAACTAAGAAAATTGGTGAAGAAATGACACAATTAAAAGATGACATTTCTAAAGCCAGAACAATCAACTTTGGTAAGAAAATATTCGAAGCGTTTGCTTCTGAGTATCAGAACTCATATTTAAATGAGAAATCTGAAACTTCTAAGCTATTGAAAGTCGTTGATGAAACTACTCTCAAATTAAAAGACGCTGAGAAGGCTGTCGATGAAAAAAACGCGGTGATTGAGTCGAAGAATGCTGAGTCCAAAAGACAAGCAGACTTAATGGAACGCAAGGAAAAGATGGCTGAGTTGCTCAAACCATTGAGCAAAACAAAGGGTGAAGTAATGAGTCAACTGTTAGAATCAGTTCAAACAGTGAACTTAGAAAATTCATTTAACAAGTATCTACCTCACGTAATGGCAGACAAACCAATTGCAAGTGTTAAAGGAACAAAAGTTATGACAGAAGCAGTAGGTGACAGAGCGAAGAGAGAAGATGCAGAACTAACTAATATTCGTAAATTAGCGGGTATTTAATTTAAACTAAAGGAGAAAAGATACAAATGTCAGAAATATTTGAATCTAAATGGAGCGAAACAAAACAAGCTCTAACTGAAGGTTTAGAAGGCAACAAGAAAAAAACAATGGACGTCATTCTAGAAAATACTAAAAGGTATTTGTCTGAGGCGGCTACTGCAGGTGCTACAAGCGCCGGTAACGTTGCTACACTAAACCGTGTGATTCTTCCAGTAATACGTAGGGTTATGCCTACTGTTATAGCGAACGAGATCGTTGGTGTACAACCAATGACTGGTCCGGTTGGACAGATCCACACACTAAGAATAAGATATGCAGACACAGTTGCGTCGAACACGACAGCAGGTGAAGAAGCATTATCTCCATTCAAAATTGCGAGAGCGTACTCTGGTAATGAAACAGAAGCAACACCTAAAGCGTCAACAACAGCGGCGAAAGAAGGTACTGCAGGAAACAGACTATCAATACAAATCTTGAAACAACCGGTAGAAGCGAAATCTAGAAAACTATCAGCTAGATGGACTTTTGAAGCGGCTCAAGATGCTCAAGCACAACAAGGTATCGATGTAGAAGCAGAGATCATGGCGGCATTAGCTCAAGAAATTACGGCTGAGATCGACCAAGAAATCATTGGTTCATTAAGAACATTGGCTGGAACAGCTACTGAAACTTATGACCAAGCGGCTGTATCTGGTACTGCAACTTTCGTTGGTGATGAACACGCGGCTTTGGCTGTGTTAATCAACAGAGTTGCTAACACGATTGCAACTAGAACAAGAAGAGGCGCTGGAAACTACGCAGTAGTTTCTCCAACAGCTTTAACTGTTCTACAATCAGCTACAACATCAGCTTTTGCAAGATCAACTGAAGGTACTTTCGAAGCACCTACTAACACAAAATTTGTTGGTACGTTAAATGCTTCTATGAGAGTATACGTTGATGCTTACGCAGTTGATGCCACATCAGTACTAGTGGGATATAAAGGAGCAAGTGAGGCAGACGCACCAGCGTTTTATTGTCCTTACATTCCTTTAATGTCAAGTGGCGTTGTACTTGATCCGTCTACTTTCGAACCAGTAGTTGGCTTTTTAACAAGATATGGTTATGTAGAGTTAACAAACACTGCATCATCTCTTGGTAATGCGGCTGATTACGTTGGATTAGTAGCGATCACTTCAGGTAACTTAAAATTCAAATAAGCCCAGGCTTATTTTATTTTCAAAGAAAGGCGGCTTTATGTCGCCTTTTTTTGTGGAGGTACTTTCAGGTTTTAAATATGCTTATGCGATATTGTTTTCATCATATACCAAAAACTGCAGGTAGTTCATTAAAAGCAAGATTAAATCACCGAGTATCTATTGGACAAATTAACAAATTTTCATATGCTATTGGACATAATATAAGTGTAACAACAATCGGTAAACATTATACATTGTTAAGAAATCCATTAGATAGAGATATGTCACATTTCAATTATGATTTTAATAAAAAAGAAAACATAGCAGATACATTTGAAGAAAGTTGTAACAAGATGCACGGCAATTTTATGGTACTTTGGTTATATTCAAACTATCTAAAGCAAACTGCTAACATACCAATTGAAGAAAAATATAAACAAGTACAAAATGCATTAAAAAATAATTTTTTAAAAGTTTTTAACGCTGATAAATTTGAAAAGTCATGGAAAGAAATTGCAAAAATATTAAAAGTTGATATCAATCCAACAATGAATAGTAACCAAAGTAACAAAGATTATAAAAAAATAATTGATTATAGTAAATTAACAAAAGAATTTATAATTTGGCACAGAGATTATAACAAATACGATTATAAATTATATAAAGAATTTTGTTAATTTATTAATTGTAAATTAGTTTTAGCAGATTCTTTTTTCATTTCGTGTATAGTATCTCTTTCATCATCATTTGTCCACTCAAATGTTGCTCTACTACAAGTATTGCAAATTAAATTTTGTTTTTCTTTAGAATATTCTTTATTATAAATTAAATCATGCTCTTTTCGTAAGTTTTGCCATACTTTTTCTATCCCTAGTTCAAAAACATTGCCATAATTTGTTAATTTTTCAGCATCATCACAACATAAAACACCAGTACCATCGACCATTACTTCCATTCTTCTTAAAATTTTTCCATAAACCATCCTACACCCTTGTACAAAGTTTGTTTTTGTGATAGGAAACTCTTTATTTTTAGTCCAAACCCCATCGCCTGATGCCATTCTATTATGCATCCATTCGTTTTTTGCTTTTACTCTACCTAATGTAATTGATTGCATTTGATTTACAATATTTTGTCTCTGTCTAGTTGGAACGTTTTGTGTTTTATGCTTGATTCCTATTACCATTTTCTTGCTTATGTCTGGATATTTCTCTTTAACTTTTATTAATCTTGCTTTAGTAACTTTCCAACTTACACCCATCCATTCTTTTATTTCTTCTTCAGTAAAACCAATAATAGAAATGTTAATTTGTCGAACTGTATGCAAATATTTTTGAATAATTTTACAATTTTTTTCCGTAAACGATACACCGTTGGTTGTTAATATAACTTCTATTTGATTTTTGTCAGCAAGTTCGAAAATCATTTCTAAATCAGGACAAACTAATGGATCAGAATATCTCCATGGTTGAATATAAGCTGTCCACGGAGCAACTTTATATTTTTTTAACAAAGATGAAAAATCATTTAACAAAAATTTAATTTTTTCATGAGACATTTTTTGAGATCTGTATTCTTTACTTTCACCTAACCAAGAATATGGACAACAAAAACATTTTGCGTTACATAAATTAATTGGTTCAAAAATTAATTCTGTTGGTATTGGAAAGTGATAATTCATTTTTATATGTGTATTTAATTATATTTTTATTGGCCACACGACTTCCAAACCAAATAGTGTAGTTTTACTTTGTATAGTAGACTTCTAAATAATTCTAAGATTCGAATGAATCTTATTATCAAGGGAGGTCCAAATATGGATATCATGGTAAAAGTAAAAGGATGGGCAAAAGGATTAGCTGATGTGGGCGTAAGTCTAATAGCATTAGGAATCGTTTTAGAAATTCTTTTCAATGGTCAAGGTATTCCGTTCTGGCCAAATGTTTCTGTAATAGGAAATGTCCAGGGCGTACTGTCTGGCTTTTCTGACCAAGGTTTGGTCGGTTTAGTAGCAGTTTGGATTTTATATCATATCTACAATCGAAAATAATATATATAAAAATCTAGAAATACGTTAACCTCAAAGAGTGGTGTAACTACTTAAATTTTACACCACTCTTTTTCTTTTTAAATACAACAAATGACAAGAATAGTAATTGCTGGAGACAGTTGGGGAGCTCATAGTTACGAAGCAGATTACAACTACCCGAAACTACCAGGATTCAAATGGAAAAAAAAGAAAAAATATGTTCTGTACCCAGGGCCAGGACATTTCTTGTCTGAACTAGCAGGGTTGGAAACAATAGTAACTGCTGATCATGGTGTTTGTAACTCAGAAGCAATTGATAACCTTAATAAAATTGATTATAAAAACGATATTATAGTGTTCTACAAAACCGGAGTATTACGAGAAATTTCCAGAGCATATATGAATAAAAAAGATTTTAATACAACAAAAGATTGTAAAAAAGATATAGAATATTATTTAGATAAGTTTTATAAACAAGTTTCAAAAATAAAAGCAAAACACTTTTGTTTAGTAGGTGGGTGTACTGCAATTGATATAAACAGAGCAAAAGAATACAACATAGATGTAATAGAACCAAGTCTTACAACATTTTTATTTCCTCAATTTAATGACTCTCATGAATTTGACAATATTCATTATTGGAACGAATTTAATTATAAAGATGACTCTTATTTTAAAAAAGGTGTAATACAATCAGGTGATAAAGTAGAATTTTGGAACAAACATCCAAAACAATTTTGTAAAAGACATCCTACAGTTGCATCTAATAAAAAAATTGCTAAAAGGATTTACAATTATCTTAAGGATAAAAATATTCTTTAACACCTTGTTTTATTTTTATAAAAAAGTTTAAAGTAACTCTATTTGACTCTTCAGTACTATTATAACTGTGCCAAGTTTTACTTTCAATTCCTGCAAAAATCATAGTTGAATTTGGTTTCCATGGTGCTTCTTTAACTAAACTTTCTTTTTTCTCTTCGGTGTACATTCTTGTACCACAATTTTTTTCTGGAGTAATATAAGTTACACTAGACCAAATCTTTGAATGTGTTTCTTGATGTATAATATGATCATAAGGTTTTGGTGGTGTTACTCCAACATAAGCAATAACAACTAAATCATCTGCCCATCTATGTTCTGGAAATACATTACATAATTCTTTTCTATTTTCGTAAATGTTTTTTGATATATCACGTATTTGATCATACCAGTTGATATTAAAATCCTTAAATTGTTGTGGTGTAATATGATTTTCTGTTGTTGTTTTATATGTAGACATATCTTTTAATTTTATTTCTAAGAGTTTATTACACTCATTTAATAACAAATTAAATTCAGCTGACTCTAAATGATTTTCAGTTACTGTGTGTTGCCATGGATCTGTTAAAACTTTTGCCTTTAAACACTTATCTACGAAATTTTTACCTAGCATACGAATATTTATTAGCACTAAATTTTACCAAAAAATCAATAAATAGTTGCAGTTCAAACAGAGCTCTACAACAAGTAGAGACTTATGCGGAATTAACCGCGTAGCGAGTAGAACTCGCATTAGGCTCTGAACTAGGAGAAAAAAAATGGGAAGACCACTCAACAAAAACAATATGTCTGGCACTGGATATCACCAGGGTACAGAACATCAATCTAGCTTGGCGGGAAATATAGCCGTAACAGCTTATAGACCGTACGGTGGAGCAAAAGTTGATTCAACAGTTGCTTACGTAGTATCACAAAGAAGTTCTAATAAATTTAAGATACAATTAGAAGATTCGAGTGAAGCTGTGTACCAATTGAAAGCCGTTGCACCAGGATCATTAGCTAATGATAACGCGAGCTCACTTGGTGAGTTCTGTGTTCAAGTTATCCTAAACGACTCAACAGTAGCATACGTAGAAAAGTTCTATAACAGAACTATACACTATGTAACAGCGGCAGGAACTGCTGGTTTTTGCACTTATACACTAGGTGCTGAAGGTACTGACGAAGCTCAAGCAGGAGCAGGCGTAGGTTCAATAAACGTTAGATAATATTAAACACACGTGCTTATAAGATTAAAGGGGGAGTTCAACGCTCCCCCTTTCTTTACATAAATAATAGCAAATGGCAAAGACTTTACGTACATCAGGTGATTATACAATCAAAACGGGCACGGGTGCAGGTGGCTCAAATACCGTTTATTTGGACTCGAAAACAACAAGAATTGTAGGAGATTTAGTTGTTGACGGTTCTAGAACAGAATTAAACACAGCAACACTTTCAGTAGAAGATAAGTTTATAGAAGTAAACAGAAATAATTCAACAGCTGATACAGAAGATTCAGGAATGTTTTTTAATAGAGGAACTTCAAATGCTGGATTATTATATTGGGACGCAGGAGATGATGAATTCCAATTAGGTACTACAACAAATGCTCCAAGTGTTACAGCAATTTCAAATATAACTTTAGCAAATATTAAAGTTGCTACAACACCTGGTCATGCTAATCACGCCGCATCTAAAAGTTATGTAGATAGTACTGCCACAGGCTTTACATTAAAAGTAGCAGGTGATGATTCAACTCAAGTTGCAGTTGGTACAGGAAATACAATAAAATTTGCAGGAGCTAGTGGAATTAGTACAGTAGCTAGTGAGCCAGATACAGTAACAATAAGTTTAGGATCAAATTTAACAAATATTAACTCAATTGATCAAGGATCTTCTAATGGTGATTTAATTTTAAGAGCAAATGGTACTGGAGATGTGGTAATAAATGATACATTAACATGGTCAGCCGCGGCTTCAGATCCAACAGCAACAACAGTAACTAAAGTTTACAACAAAACAGCAGGTGGAGGTGGTACTGGAATATTTTTCAGAAACTCAAACATAGGTTCCGGTGCTGTAGGTGAACTGATAAGTAAGAGTAAGGCTACGGCATTAGCGATAGCATTAGGATAAAAAAGTATGGCAATAACAAATTTTCAAGTAGCAACCAGTGTCACAGCGGCATTTACCGCGGGGGCGGAAACTGCAATTACTGTAATTTATATTACTAATAAAACTGACGGTGACGGAACCGTAGACGTTTACGTTACTCCAACTGGTGTATCAGCTACTGCAAATCATTTAGTATATTCACAATTAACTATTAAAGCTAGAGACACTTACATACTCGATACAGAAAAAATGATTTTAGAAAGTGGTGCAAAAATTTGGATTGCGGCACCAGATTCGGCGGCACAATTCAACGCAACGATCTCAACTATAGGATTATAATCTTATGGGTAGATATTTAAAAAATCCAGAAATAGGCAACAATGCTTTCGGAATTACAATTCCAAATGTAACAACTGCTCAAAGACCTTCTGGTGTTAATGGACAATTAATTTACAACACAACAACTTCAACATATCAATCTTATATTGGTGCGGCTTGGTATAATGTGTCAACCGCGGCAGGAGAAAAAACTTTAACTATTGATCGATTTCAAGGTGACGGATCATCAACGGTGTTTGGTGCAGGAACAGGTAATACAGTAGACGGATCAACAGCGGCAACATTCAGTCAAACTGTAAATGATGCAACAGACATTTTAGTTTTTGTTGGTGGCGTTTATCAAATTCCAACAACTAACTATTCAGTATCAGGACAACAAATAACTTTTGGTTCTCTTGTACCAGCAAATGATGGTGCATCAAATGGTCATATTATTACTATCATCCACGGCCTACATAAATTAGGCGCTTAATTTTTATTGAATTATTCCGAAAGGACGCCAGGTACCTGGCTTTCCACCTTTAACGCATACCCAACCAACTGGTTTATTAATACTAGGTTTTTCATTCCATGTAATTGAACCAGTATTCCAACTTCCAGAGTTAGGTATTTTCTCTCCTGAAGTAAATGTTCTTTCAGCAAATTTAATATTTCCATCAACTTCTAAACTTTCTTTAGGATGCTTTACTCCAATACCTAATTGACCATATACATTTAATTTAACAGACTTACCTGTTTCTGACCCAACAACTACATCACCATTAGCACGACAAGTTAGTCTTGGTGTAAAATCTGTTCCAATAGCAAATGCAACGTGAGTATGTGTTCCAACAAATGCATTCGCTTCTTGCATAGTTGTAAGAATTTCATAACCACCCGAATTTACTGAGAAGTCTGCCGACGGTGCAGTTGTATTAACTCCAACTCTTCCATCTGCAACATAAAAAGTATTTCTAACTTGTAAATCTTTTAAAATTCCTACTGCTGTTAAACTACTTTTTGTAACACTTTTACCTAATCTATCTTTCCAAATTACTTCATTATGATCAATCATCATTGCTTTTTGCACATTTAATTTAGGAACCTGTGCTTGAACATATTCTAAATTTTCAACCTTAACAGTTCCTTTAATATGCAAATCATTTTCAACTACAACCTCTGAGTCTTTTATTGTAATTTGTGATTTGTTTGCTTCATCTTTGATGCCAGTACTATTAAAATTTGTAATTGTACCACCATCAATAACATCTCCAGATAATGCATTTTTTTGTATTGGTTTTACTTTATTGGGCAATTTGTTAATGGGTAATAGTGTCATATAACGATTATTTATTGCTATGGGTTATGACGGCAAAATACTAATAAATATTGATGTAGTATTATGGCAATAACAAAGATAGCAGGCGAATTATTAGAATCTAATCTTATCCGTTCCACGGATCTAGCATTTAATACAAATTTATTAGTAGTAGATGTAGCTAACGGTAGGGTTGGTGTGGGTACAGCTACCCCTGGCAATTTTCAATTAGATATTGCTGGTAATACAAGAATTTCTGGTGACCTTACAGTTACAGGTACAACAACCACAGTAGACTCACAAAATTTATCTATAGAAGACAACATGATTGTCTTAAACAGTTCGGGCTCAATTGGGCATAATGCAGGAGTAATGATTCAAAGAGGTGCGGCTGGCAATAATGCAGTAATGTATTGGGACGAATCTATAGACAAATTTAAATTTGGAACAACAACAGCTGATGGTTCTACAACCGATGATTTTGCATCAACACTAGCAAAATTACAAATTGGTGAACCAGCGGCTGATTCTGATGCATCAACTAAAAAATATGTTGACGACCAAGTTAGCAGTATATCAGTAGTATCTTCAGGTAGTGGTTTAACATTAGGAACTCCAACTGATTCTACAGTTAGCGATGGATCATATACACTTAATACCGGTGGCACAGTTACAGATGCAATTGATGATTTAAATGAAGTACAAGAAAATATTAGATTAAGTCAATATGTAAAAAGTGTAACTTATACAAGAACTCCAGCGGCAGGGTCATTAGGAATGACAGTAACTTTAGCCATCACAGCAGTTGGTGGAGGTGCTAACAGGTATGAAGTTAATTGGGGTGACGGCACAACTACAACCGAGACTGCTACAAATCCAACCCATGACTATGATGAAAATTCTGGTACACCTTATACAATAACAGTAAAAGCATATAACCTTAGTGCAGTAACAGATTCTTCAGGATCCTTTGCAAATTCCGGTGACTCAATGACAAATTTACAAGTAACAGTTTATACATCAACACCAGTTGTTAATTTTGAATTCTATGCGGCAAGTTCTGGAGGCTCTGCATTAACAGGAAATAATTTATGGGCAGTAGAAGGCGGAACAAGATACTTAAGAAATACTTCAACAAATACATCTGGGGCCACAGTGGTATACTCAATGGCTTGGGGCGATGGTTCTAGTGCTACTGCTATTGCAAACGATAGTGCGTCAGGTGGTGTAAGTGGAACAAGATTATCCCATGCCTGGGGAGCAGGTACAAATAGTAGTACCGGCCGAGATACATTAACACTTTCATTAACTACTCACTCAACTTGTAATCCAGCACTTTTACCTATAACAGGATCAATATCATTAAAAGTTTATGATGATGTTCCTGCGGCACCAGATGATATAGGTGATAAAACAATTGCAATGAACGCCGTTGTAGGAACAAGTCCAAAACTTTGTTCTGGATTTACTGAAAACGTTTCAGGTTCTCCAACTTATGCGGCTGGAAATGCTGTAAACAGAGTTACAACTGTTGATCCAGTTAGAACCGCATCACAATCAACTTGGGCATACAACGCCGCGGCTGGTACATTAACAGCATACGTAAACGGAAGTGCTTCAGGAGCCATTTCATTATCAGGCAGTGATAACAGTGGCACAGCAACTAACTTAACAA
>Ga0302123_10000557_pt1 | contig 29069 bp, 22 predicted proteins | sample CB21_321_MG_FD_203109 | JGI IMG/M metagenome (GOLD analysis project Ga0302123, IMG submission 203109) | Marine microbial communities from Western Arctic Ocean, Canada - CB21_32.1 | ecosystem: Environmental > Aquatic > Marine > Oceanic | place: Canada: Western Arctic Ocean | collected 2017-09-28 | reverse complement strand
TTTCTGCCAAAAGAAAAACGAACTATTGCAGCAACCAGTGGCCCGAACAAGCTAGAATAAGACCCTGGCGCTCGTTGTTTAATCAGCGCCAGGGGGTTGAGAAGCCGCTATCGCGCTGCAATAATTCTTTTGCGCGGGTGCTTACTCGCCACACGCTTTAAGGCGGCGTGCCCAAGTGGTTAAGGGAGAGGTCTGCAAAACCTCCATTCAGCGGTTCGAATCCGCTCGCCGCCTCCATCCTTATTCTCACAAGCCGCAGGGGCGGCTGCGTCTCTGTCATGAGGGGTGGGATCAGGCTTGAGCAGCGACCGCGTCGTCGCTCCAGACCGGCCTGTATTCGGGAGCAACTTCGACGCCGAGCTGTTGACGAACTTCGGTCAGTGGCTGCGCGAGCAGTGCCTCCCAGTCCTGGGCCGGCAGCAGGCCGGCCTCGAGGCCGCTGCGGCGACCACGGCGCACGACCGCCGGTACCCAGAAGTGTCTCATCTGAAGACTTTTCAAGGTGGCAAGAAAAACTATAAGGCGAATGCCCCGGTTTCGCGTCTGCGCCCAGGTGAAGGCCAGCAGCGCGTCCTCGCCGACGAGATCGCGGCCGTAGCCGGTAACCACGTGCCACAGATCGTGCATGTCGCGCAGCCGTGTACTGAGTGTTTCGGCCCGTGGGTCGGTAAAGTCGATTACCTGCGCTCTTTGCTCACTGGCTTGTGAGAGGCCGTCAGCCGAAATCTGTTCGGTGTTTACGAAGTCAAGGTAGGCTCTTCCCAGGCTGCCTTCTGGCAGGCCGGCAAGCATTGGTTTGTCGCGGAGGACCTCGAGCAGGGCCTCCGGGTGGCGGGTTATGACTCGGCGACCCACCTCGTCGGATTCCACCCGTCGAAACAGCCGCTCGAAGCCGGAGCCGGAAAGGGCACTGATGATGATAAACACCTGGCCGGTGTCGTCCGGGTCAGCGAAGAGTTTCCTGATGGCTCTCCACGCCACCAATGGCTTGAGTTTCACGTCTTTGCTTATGCGCTGTCTGGCCACCGGGAGCTCCAGTATGTATTGTCATTGGCGGTGGTCGGTGAGTCAATACTGGCTGACTGCGTCTTTCCCCAACGTGTCCCCAACGCGCGCGACTTTTTCCACGGCATCGCAAAGAATACGTCTCGGCGACTCCCTGCCGTCGGTAGAAACCGAACAGTAGGCGGTAGCCGGCAACAGTCCAAGCCTCCCCCCCCCCCCCCGCATGGGTGGCTAGGCCATAGAAAATGGATGTTTTAATCTTAGGCCTAGACCAAAAGCATTGACAGGTGTTGGCTATTTATTGAGAGTGGAATGGTATCAATTCCCAAAGGGGAAAAGGCACAACAAAAAAATAGGGGTGAATCATGCGAGAACCGATGCAACTTATCCTGGGCGTCACGCTGCTGGCGGCCATCGTCGGCGCGGCTGTCGATGCCAGCGCCGCGAAGATTTGTGTAAGCCCGACCAAGCCTACTTGCGAGAGCACGATTCAAGCCGGCGTGGATGCCGCAATCGCTGGTGACATCATCACCGTGGGCAAGGGGCGCTACGACGAGAACGTTGCCGTTCCGGCTGGAAAGGACGGGCTCACGATCCGGGGAGGAGGTAGTTCCGTTCTAGATGCGGGCTTGCCCAATACCGGGGACGCGCTGACGATCGCTTCGGCCGCCGTCACGGTCGATGGCTTGACGGTCCAAAATGGCGCAGCCAAAGGCATCGTATTCGAAGCTGGCGCCGATGGTGGGACGCTCTCCAACGTGACGATTCAGGGATTTGTGGACGACTGCGTTAACGCCACTGGCAACGACTACACGGTCACTGGTAGCACGTTCCAAGTTTGCAACGGAGTTCGCGTCTATGGAGACGACACGACCGTGACCAAGTGTAGCTTTGCCCACTTTAATTCAGCATGCTTATCGATAGAAGGAGTCGATGCGGTCGTGTCCAAAAACAACTTCTTCATATTCGACATTGCTGCAATCCATATTTTCGCCCCAGGCGGAGCGGCCACCGTCACAGGCAATCGCTTTCAGGACGGTGACCAAGGCCTCTACTTCCAAGGGGGGACGCTGACAGCCACGGATAATCGCGGCCGCCGCTTGAACGACGACATTGTGTTTTTCGATGCCGGTCCGGACTGTGCCGGCGACTCGGTCATCTCGGGCAATCGAATCGACACTGTAACCAACGATACCGCTTTTACCGTCGACTGTTCGTCCCAGCTCCTCGGCTCGACGATTACCCTGGAGAACAACCTCGTGAAGCAGGCGATGAACGGCGGCTTCAACATTGGGGCTGACAACGTGACGCTGCGCGGCAACAGTGTCGTACGCTCGGGCGCGCGTGACGACGACCCTTGCTACGACCTGGAGGGAAACAATATCCTCGCCGAGGACAATACCGGGGCGGACTGCTCAGGCGGTGGATTCCTCGTCAATGGCGATTCTGTGGAGCTTCGAGCGAACACCGTAGAGAACACGGGCCGCGACGGTTTCGCCGTCGCTAGCGGTACCGATGCATTGCTCGAGGGGAACCGGTCCACCGGCAATCTGCGCTTCGGGTTCTCGATAGGTATCGACGCCGCCAACACTACTCTCACGCAGAACGTGGCCCAGTCCAATCGCGAAGATATCTGCGACTCGGGCACCGGCACGACTCAGAGCTCCAATACCTTCGCGACCAGCCTGGATCCGTTGGCAGCAAACTGTATTACGGGGTTCGCCCGATAGGGCTGGAGGAATATTGAAGATGGTACATCCGAACAAGAGTTTTCTCCGGGGTGTTCTCGGGTTTCGTGTGCAGCGCCAACTGCTGTGGGCGCTTTTGTGTGCAGCATCATTGGCGCTGGTCGTGTCGAGCCCCGCTGTGGTTCTGGGCGCTGCGATCTGCGTGAGCGGCTCGACGCCTGGCTGTGAGACTACAATTCAAGCGGCAATCGATATCGCGGTGGGCGGCGACACGGTTACGGTCCTCGACGGGCGCTATGACGAAAACGTCGTGATTCCGGCCGGTAAGGACGGGCTTCGTCTCGTCGGTGATGGAGGCGTACTCGATGGCGATCTTCCCAACACTGGCGTTGCTCTGACCGTGGAGTCCAACGACGTGACCGTCGAGGGCTTGGTGATCCGCAACGCCGAGGACCACCTGATCGCTGCAGGCACGGAGATCGCGCCGGTCTCGGGCTTCACCATCGACGGGGCTACCCTCGAAGGAAGCCGCTCGGCTTGCGTCCGGGTGTACGGGGACGGGTTCACGGCCCGACGCACGACAACGCGGTACTGCGGCCTTCATGGCATTCTAGTTACAGGCAACGACGCTACGATCACCAAATCCAGGGCCTCTTACACGCAAAGTGACGCCTATTCAGTGACCGGCGACGATGCCGATTTGCAGCGTAACCAGGTCATACTGATCGACGGTGATGGCTTCGAGGTGTTTGGGGATCGGGCGAGGATCGTCCGCAACAAGGTGAGGATCATCGACAATGCCGGCGTGGATGTGCGGGGGTATGACGTCTTCGTCTCGAAGAACAAGATTTCGCACATCGACGGCACGGGCGTCAACGTAGACCCGCCCGACGATGCTTCTCCGGGACCGGCCGGCAATGGGGGTGAGATCTCGAACAACTCGGTCTTCAGCAGCAACACCCAGGGCTGCGTCGAAGTCAGTGATTTCGCGGAGCCCGAGTTCGACCCGGTCTTCGCTACGGTATTAGTTTTTGGAAATCGATGTCGCCGCGCCGTCGATGAGGGCATAGCTATCGTTGCCGACGGCGCTATCGTCACCGACAACCGGGTTTCCCAGGCCGGCGCAGGACGCTTGGAGCCTTGCGTCAGCATAAAGGGAGATGGCGCCGTGGTGACGGGAAACACCGGGTCTAGCTGTGCTGGTGGCGGACTACTATTGGTCGGCAGCTCCGGAGTCGTGAGCGACAATACGATGAAGAAGACCTTCGGCTATGGGTTCGAGGTGGGCAACGCTACCGACACGTCTGACTCGGTGGTGGTTTCCGACAACCTGGCGCAGGCCAACCTTGGGTTCGGCTTCGCCGTGCGCCAGTCTGCCACCGCCGCGACGCTCTCCGGCAACAAGGCGCTCAAGAACCGCGAGGATCTCTGCGATGCAGGAAACGCAACGACATCCACGGGGGACGACTTCGATACCGAGTTCGATCCCACTGGAGGCGATTGTTACCTGGCCGGCGAGCTTCCGTGAGCTACTACGAAGGTGGTGGCGCCGATAACGACCCCGTTACGTTGACTACCTGATCGCACACGGATTCGTGCACGAGTCCTGGGGCGTGGCCCCTTCGGAAGAGCCGTCCCGTTGCGGGTCACTTAAGCCTGGTAAACGGCGACTTCGAAGACCTGGCCGGCGTGTGGACGCGGCGCCGGGCAGAAGCGGGCAGCGCGCGAGCAGTACGTTGCAGCCCGCTGTTCGTTAGCCGGACTTAAAATCCCCTGGGCGTAAGCCCGTCCGGGTTCAACTCCGGGTCCCGGCCTCAACGATTCAGGTAAATGGAAACAGGTAGCGCCTTCTCCCCCGAACTGGAAGCGACTCGGTTGAGGGCGTTATGCCTTAGAATGGGTGGGCGCCAGCCCAATAATCCGTTGTTAGGGACGGGGGTATGGGAGAAGAAAGCTGAAAAAAAGGCCTTTGAGGTATATGGTGGTTGAGGTTGCCGTAGGCGAGGAGGGGGTAGGAAGGATCGTGAAGGCTGGAAACGAGCAGGTGAACAATCGTCGTCTGTTCGTCTTTGCACTCTTGCTCGCGGCCGGCAGCGGCTGTGCCGCGCTCGCTCACGAGTTGTTGTGGACTCGTCGACTCGTTGATCTGCTGGGGGCGGGCAGTGCGTCGAGTACCCGGGTTTTCGGGTGTTTCTTTCTAGGACTTTCCCTCGGGGCCGCTTGGTCGACGCGAATTGTACCGAGGTTGCGCCGGCCGTTTCGCGCGGTGGCTGCGGCAGAAGCCGGCATCGCGTTACTGGCCGTCCCGATCTGGCTGTTGCCGAGTTGGACAGCTTGGATCTGGCCGCTGCTGGGGCCCGATGCACTCATGGGCTGGCCGGGAGAGGTCGTAAAGTTCACAGTTTCGGTTCTGACCGTTGCTTCGCCGGCCTTTCTCATGGGGGCGGTTTTGCCGTTTCTGGGTTCAGCGGTCCTGGGAGAAAATCGTGGGTTGTCACGGCACGGGGTGTGGCTGTACGCGGTTAACACGCTCGGTGGCGTACTGGGCCTCTCCCTGGTAATCGGGTTTGCGCTCGATTTTCTCGGAGCCTCTGGCGCAATGGCGGGGGCCATAGCCCTGAATCTGATCGTCGCTTCGGTGGCCATGATCATTGATTACAGGACGGGCCCGGTGGCCGTGGAGACGCTCGATCCCCCATCGCAGCCGCGTAGTCCAGAAAAACTGAATCCGCGCCGTCAACAGGTCGTGCTTGCCCGCCAGGGGGGGGTCCGCCGGGCGGCGATGGTTGCCAGTTTTATATCGGGGCTGGGGTTCCTGGCCCTGGAGGTCCTGTTTCTCGAAATGGTGACGCTGCGTGCGCCCTTGTCCTTTCACGCGACGTCGGCCGTGCTCATAACGGTAATCATGCTGCTGGCAGTGGCGAGCCTCGTGGTCCCTTCGATCACACCCGGTCGCATCGATTCACGACGGCTGTTGGTTGGTGCCGCTGCGGTTTCGTCAGTCGTCATTGCGGTGACGCCGGCCATATTTCGGCACTTCGCGCTCGACCCTTCCTGGGAGACGCCAGCTTCCAGTGTTGTAGATTTTGCGCTGGGCCTGACCGGACTGGCCTTGTTCACACTGGGTCCCGCTGTGTTGGCGGCCGGGCTGGTATTTCCGGCAGCGATTGCGTGGGCAGGGAACGAGGGTGGTGATGAACAGGGTCGCAGGTGGGGTGCTCTGCTGGCCGTTAACGGCGCAGGCGCGGTTATTGGTGCCGAGGTCGCCTACCGGGTCTTGATGCCGGCCCTGGGGATATATTCCAGCGTTGGCGTAGTGGCGGTTATTTACGTGCTGCTGGCCTTGTGGCTGGTGATTCAGAGTCGGCGCGTGGGGGGCGGCGATGCTGGCCGAGCATCGTTTGTGGGCCCTGTCCTGGCTGCCCTTGTCGTGGTCGGGACACTGGCGGCCGTCGGTGGGTACCAGGTCGATAACGATGCCAGCCCCGGGGTCCTCTACGAGAGGTCTGGTCGAGAGGGGACGTTAAGGGTTATCGATGATAAGCGCTTCGGGCGCGCCATCCTGGTCAACAACCGTTATCTGCTGGGCACTTCCTCTGGGCGTTGGGACGAAGAACGGCAGACCCACATACCCATGCTTCTACACCCCGGGCCTAAAACGGTCGCGCACATAGGATCGGGTACCGGAATTACCCCCGGCGCAGCTCTGCGTTACGGGCAGGTAGAAAAGGTCATTGCCCTTGAATTGTCGGCACAGGTGCGCGAAGCGGCCGCACGGTATTTTACCGAGTTCAACAACGGGATTACTGACGACAAACGGGCGAAGGTCCTGGTCGAAGACGGTCGTACCTATATAGCGTCTACCGTTGATGCGTTCGACGTCATTACCGGGGATGCTTACCTTCCGTGGGGCGGCGGGGTTGGTCGTTTGTACAGCGTTGAGCACTTTGCTGCGGTGCGCGCGGCCCTTCATTCCGGGGGCGTGTTCTGCCAGTGGCTGCCGATGCACCAGCTTACCGGAGAGCAGTTTGAACTGATAGCTAACACCTTTGCGAGTGTTTTTGATGATGTCTACCTTTTTCGCAATACGTTTTACCTTCGGTCACCGGGGCTCGCGTTGGTAGGTTTTCGAGACGGGGACCTGGATTGGGAAACCGTAAAAGCGCGTAGCGCTACGGTCAGGGCGGATGGTAGCGTTCTCGACCCCGTTGCTCGTCACCACGAGGCGATGGCGATGCTTTACCTGGGCCGTTACCAGGCTCCAGCCGGTAACGTGACCATCAACACCTTGAATAATGTTGTCCTGGAGTTGAGCGCTGCCCGCGAACGGGTCACCGGCAACATACCAGGAAAGTACATGATCGGTTTGGCCTGGCAGCGCTTCGTTCGCACAAGCGTCTCGCGAATCGACGACGATCCGTTGTTGCCGCCGTGGGTCCTCGAGTTGTCTCGACTGGGAGCGGTAGCGTCCGATTACGAAGCTGCTCGGGCAGGTCACGATGATCGTGCGGAAGTCTTGCGAAGGGAGTTTCGTGCGGGAGTACCAACCGTAGTCGTAAACGATACTATCGCTGACTGGGCGAGATGGCCCGGTGACAGGACCTTGGTTCGCCGCGCCTATGGCCGGTAGAACCGATCCTGCCAGGCCACGCCAGGCCTTAACTTTTTTTCTTTGTCACACGTAGTCTAGCCACCGGAAGCTCCACGGGCTATTGTCTGAAACTCGTTAAGCCGAGGAAACGGCGGCTTAAATGACTGCTGCACTGACTTTGCCGGGATGGCGGAACTGGTAGACGCAGGGGACTTAAAATCCCCTGGGCTTAGGCCCGTCCGGGTTCAACTCCCGGTCCCGGCACCATTATTTCAATGACTTACGTCGGTTAATCGCGGAGGTTGGTTTCGGCGACCCCCTGCCGCCCGGTCGCGCTTTACTGCTTGAGGACTGATTTTCCCTCGAAGGGCGGCGACGCGTTGCTGATGTCGACTCCCCTCAGATCCAGCATGGGCGGAATCTCCTGAGCTGGACCGGGTTGGTTCTTATGCCCTAGTAGCGATAGTGGGCAGGCTTGTAGGGCCCTTCCACCGGGATTCCCAGGTATTCGGCCTGCTCCGGGGTGAGTTCGGTGAGTTGCACGCCGAGTTGGCCGAGGTGAAGGCGGGCGACTTCCTCATCGAGGGTCTTGGGTAGCATGTAAACATTGTTCTCGTAGTTGCCCGCGTTCTCGTGCAGCTCGATCTGGGCCAGCACCTGGTTGGTGAAGGAAGCACTCATCACGAAGGAGGGGTGGCCCGTGGCGCAACCCAGGTTCAGCAGTCGGCCCTCGGCCAGGATCATTACACTGTGGCCGTCGGGGAAGACCCACTCGTCGTATTGGGGCTTGATGTTCACGTTCTTGATACCCGGGATCTTCTTCAGCCCGGCCATATCGATCTCGTTGTCGAAGTGGCCGATGTTGCCCACGATGGCCTTGTCTTTCATGCGCGCCATGTGGTCGGCGGTAATGATGTTGAAGTTGCCCGTGGTGGTGACGAAGATATCGGCTTGCCCTACCACGTTCTCAAGGGTGTTGACTTCGTAGCCTTCCATCGCAGCTTGGAGGGCGCAGATAGGATCGATCTCGGTGACGATCACCCGGCAGCCCTGGCCCCGCAGGCTCTGGGCGCTGCCCTTGCCCACTTCTCCGTAACCGCAGACCAAGGCTACCTTGCCGCCGAGCATCACGTCAGAGGCGCGCATCAGCCCGTCGGGCAGGCTGTGGCGGCAGCCGTAGACGTTGTCGAATTTGCTCTTGGTCACCGAGTCGTTGACGTTGATGGCGGGAAAGAGCAGTTCGCCCTTTTCGGCCATCTGGTAGAGGCGGTGCACGCCGGTGGTGGTTTCCTCGGACACTCCGCGCAGGCCTTCGGCGATCTTCGTCCAGGTGCCCGGGTGGGCGGCGAGGGTGCGGCTGAGCAATCCGAGGATCACGCCGTATTCCTCGGAGTCGGTTTCGGCGTTAAAGGCGGGCACCTTCCCGCTCTTTTCGAATTCGGCAGCCTTATGAACCAGCAGGGTGGCGTCGCCCCCGTCGTCGACGATGAGATCGGGGCCGCCGCCATCGGGCCACATCAGGGCGGCCTCGGTGCAGTCCCAGTATTCTTCGAGGCTCTCACCCTTCCACGCATACACGGGAATGCCCTTGGGCGCGTCCGTGGTGCCATCTGGGCCCACCACCACCGCGGCGGCGGCGTGGTCCTGGGTGGAGAAGATATTGCAACTCACCCAGCGCACGTCGGCGCCGAGATCCACCAGGGTCTCGATCAACACCGCGGTCTGGATGGTCATGTGGAGGCTACCCATGATCTTGGCGTTCGCGAGGGGCTTCTTGCCCGCGTAGCGTTCGCGCAGGGTCATCAACCCCGGCATTTCGTGCTCAGCCAGGCGAATCTCATTGCGGCCGAATTCTGCCTCGGTAATGTCGGCTATTTTGAAAGGCTGTGCAGTCAATTTGTTCATAAGTTCCCCTCGCGTCGGTGGTGCGCCCCAGGTAGGCCGGGTCTGGGCCGCGGTTGAAACGCGGCATTGAGATATGTTGAGGTGCGTTTCGTCGAAGAAATACGCCCAGAAGCGGGTTCAAAGCCGGCTGGCCCCGAATTGCACCTTTGTATACGGACGCAGTGTTCCGGGATTTGAGCTACGTGTCAAGGCTAATACCCCACTTTGCCGCGCGTTTCGGACCCGTGCATCTGGCCGGTTTCCGAGGCCAAGTAAGAACCAGCGCGCCAACACCGCAAGCGCGCGCCACAGCCTTCAAGGTGTCTAGAATTTTGAGGCCACCGCTGGGCCTCTCGTTACTCAGGACGCTCTGGTCAACATCGAGTCTGAGCCGTTAGGCAGCCAGTTGCCGTGAAAACCAAACGGCACGCGCCGCGGCATGTGCACGCGGGCGGTCTCGGTCATTTCGTGCGCGTCGAGGATAACGAGGTCCGTGTGCGCGCCGCCCGTGTCGCTTACCATTGAGACGATCCACCCGTCGTTCTCGGCGGTCCCGGACGGGTCGGGTGCGAACACGGGTTCGCCCGTGACTTCGCCATCCCGGTACTGGTGGGTGCGCTCAGAGCCGTCAACAAAATCGTAGAGGGTAACCGAGTCGAACCGCGGCCCCAGCGGTGCGGTCCGGGCAAACGTCGCCGCGACGCCGTAGCGGTGTTTTTCGCCCTCGATTTCGGCTCGAACACGGGGGAAATCGCCGGGTAGTTCGCCCAGCCTCTCCTGGTTCACGGTCCCAGCGTCCAGGTCGATGGTGAACCTGGTCAGAAAAGATTCGGGGTCGGGAATAGACGCGTCACCGGTGCCGAAGTCCATCTGCTCGAAACGGCAACCATCTACCATGATCTTGTTGCCTTCCTCCCACGCGTTCATGAAATGCACGACGTAGCAGTTGGGGATCTCGAACCACCGGGTGTCGCTGCCTGATCCTTCCCTGGGCAGTACGCCGACGCGGGTGCCGTTGTCGGGGGCCCATTCAACCATGGGGCCGCCCTTGAGAAACGCTTCGAGGTCCAGGACGGCGGGAGAGTCGAAAAACACCGCGTGGTCACTGGTGACAGCGAAGTCGTGCATCATCGTGGGCTTGGGAACCTCGATGTCTTCAACCTGCACCAGTTCGCCGCCAGCACTAACGCGCATGTACTTCAGCGTGGGCATATATCCGAAAACGATCATTTCGCCGTTGCGGGGGTCGATGTGGGGATGAGCTGTAAAAGATCCTTGCAGGCGGCCGGCAAAGTCGTGTTCGCCCAGGGTGCGCAGTTCATCATCGATTTCGGTGGGTGGGCAACCCTCCATCAGGCAGAAGATTCGGCCGCCATGGCGGATGACGTTGGTGTTGGCCGTGTTCTTGACAGGCCCGCCTTCACCGACCAGCCGAGGGTCGGTCAGCCCGGGCGCGGCCACCCCTCCGTAGACCGCGCTTCCGTTACGTTGTTCCGCGTCCAGGCCACGGCTGCGGATCCATCGGTTACGATAGGATGCCCTGCCGTTTTCCAGCCCGATCGCGTGTATCATTCCGTCGCCGTCAAACCAGTGGTAACTGCCCAGGGGTTCGAACATGGGGTTGGGGCCGTTGCGAAGGTACTGGCCCGAGAGGGCAGGGGGGATAGCTCCCTCGATCTCCAGTTCGGCAACGTCGATCTCGTCTCCGACCGGGGCGAAGTTGCCCTCCAGAAACTCGCTACCGCGTTTGTTTGTTACCAGGCTCATCGTTTCCTTCGTGTCGTGGCCTGCCCAGCAAGGTCCCCGGTCGCGGCGCTATGCCTGGTCTTCCAGCCTGTAATCTCCATCATCATCGATCAGCGCTCGCCAGCCCGGGTAGACGACAATGGTGGTGAAATCCGCTTCGACTATTGCCGGACCTTCAATGGCGTGCCCGGGCAACAAGTCGGCATCACGATATACTGCTGTCTCCGCGAAGCCATCGCCGAGGTTGGCCCGCCTGCGCTCGTGAACAGGAGCTGGGCCCTCAGCTGTCTCTGCCTTGCTGCCGAACTCAAGCCCCGGAACATCGGTAGAAGTCTGCAGCCTCACGCCGGTGATCTCTGGAGTCTCTCGTTCCCTGTGGTGACCGTATTCCTTCTCGTGGACAGCGTGAAACGCCGCGCAACTTCTTTCGGGTAATTCAGCGTCTACGAAAGCGGCGCCGCTGTTACCGCTGTCCTCGTGTACGACCACCGAGAGGCTCCAGTTCTGACCGGGGTAGCGAAGGTTGAGAAGATACCTGCTCTGTACCTGTCCTGGAGCAAAACCGGCAGCTGCAAAATAAGCAAAAGACTTGTCCAGCAACTCTCGCCACAAGCCGCTGAGCCTGGCCAGATCAACTGCTGGCAGCGAGCTGAGCAGTGCGCGTTCTTCGTCGATAGCCGGGCGGGCGACCAGCGCTCCGAGAGCCGAAAAGGCGGGCGAAAAGCGGGGGATCAGCACGCTCTTGATTCCAAGGGCACGGGCCTGCACGGCGGCAAAGACTGGGCCATTGCCGCCGTAAGCCAGCATCGTGAGTTCACGGGGATCCACACCACGGCCCGCAGTCGCCCGGCGGACAGCCTGCGTCATGGTAGCGTTAACAAGGCGCCAACAGTCGTGGGCCGCTTGCTCCACGTCCAGGCCGAGCGGGCCAGCCACGTGGGTTTGCATGGCTTCTTCGACCCCTGCGCGACTGAGTTGAAAGCCCCCCCCCGCGAAGGTAGCCGTCTCGGACAACAAACCCAGCAAGAGATTGGCGTCGGTGACCGTGGGCTCGCTGCCACCACGGCCGTAACACACCGGACCGGGGTCTGCCCCCGCACTGCCGGGGCCAACGCTGAGCGCGCCGCTGCGCACACTGCACAATGATCCACCACCCGCGCCCAGGGTTTCAACTTTCACCATGGGTGTGGCCACGAGGTAGCGGTGGTGCCAGTTCCAACCGGCCTCGGCCGGCGCGGTGCCACCCCGCACCAATGCCACATCGTAGCTGGTACCACCCATGTCGACACAGAGCAGGTCGGGCTCGTTTTTTCTTGCGGCGATGGCGGCGGCGCCGACAACTCCGCCGGCAGGGCCGGAGGCCAATGCGCGTACCGGGCTGCAACGAAGGTAGTCCCTTGTCATCACTCCGCCACTGGACTGCATTACCAGCAGGTCGTTCTGGTAGCCGCCCGCAAGTAATAGTTGCTCGAGCCGATCAAGATAGCCGCTCACTCGTGGTCCGATGTAAGCGTTGACCACGGTAGTGCTGGTTCGCTCGAATTCCGGTGCTCTGGGCAGGACCTGGTGAGAGAGCGATTGTTCGGCTCCCGGCATTTCTTCGGAAATGATCTCGGAAAGTCGCAGCTCGTGGGCAGGGTTTACAAACGAAAAGAGCAGGCTCACGGCCACCGACTCAACGCCCTGGGCTGCCAGGCGTTTTATGGCAACTCGGGCGGCATCTTCATCTAACTCCTGGTACACGGAGCCGTCGAACAGCACGCGTTCATTAATTACCAGTCTTCGACGCCTGGGTACCAGGGGGGTTGGCGGGGGAAGGCAAACATCCCAGATGTCTTCTTTGAAGCCTCGCCTCATTTCGATCTCGTCTCGAAAACCCATGGTCGTAAGCAGCCCGGTGAGGGCACCGCTGCCTTCAATAAGCGTGTTGTCGCCAACCGTCGTGCCATGAATCACCGCGTCGAGGCGACCCAGCAGCCCATCCATATCGAGATCAAGGCGCCGGGCGAGTTTTTCCAGGCCGTTGATAACCGCGTTAGAGCGATCGTCTGGCGTACTGAGCACCTTGTCGAGAATCAGTCCCCGGTCAGTCTGCAGGGCGAAATCGGTAAAGGTTCCGCCAATGTCGATTCCAACGCGCCAACCCATCAGTTCGAAGATTCCGGTTCGGGATCTACCGCACGTTCGGCAGTGAGAAGTTGCCGAAGGTCGTTGGTGGCGGGCAAGTCGAGTTCGAGGTTCTGTTGCTCCAGTGTTCCGGTAAGCACGACACCGTATCGGGAGCGCGCGCCATCCGGACTCACGTACTCGTCGAGAACGTCTTCAAGCACCGCCGCGGGGTCGCGCAGAAGCGGGTTCTCGAATCCACCACCGCCGCCGTACTGGTAAGCGATCACCGCGCCCGCAGGCAACTGGGCTCGAACCGAATTTTCTACCTCGAATTCCTCGGGTGTACCCACGCAGAAACGGTTACCGTAGGGGCTGCCGGGGTCTCCACCCCTGAGGCCACTGAGCGGGTGTTTCTGGGAAACCATCCAGGCGATCGCCATTGTCGGCTCAAGAATCTTCTTACTGTTGAGCGAACCAGGTTGCCCACGCCAGCGACCGGCACCACCCGTGTCAGTAGTCATTTCACGCGACAGGTTGATAACCGGAAAGCGGCTCTCTGCGTCTTCAGCTTGCGCGAGCACGAGATTGCCAAGACCGCTGCACATCGACCCCCAGCCGTCGACACCCTGGGTTGCCGACGCGTCGGAAGCCCTGACGTCAACGCCCTGGTCCATCCACATATTGCCCTGTTCATCGGCACCAACCACGGCGTTGGGCATGCCGAGCTTGTACACCTGCGGAGAGGAGCGTTCCGGAAGAATCTCGGACAGGGCCACGCAGATCGCTTCGGCGATCTCGCAGGCCGGGTGAAAAGCTCCCAGCGCTGCTGGCTTGTTGGGCGGAGGCTGCAGGATGGTACCGTATGGAATTACCAGGTCGACCGCGTTGAATAAGCCCTCGTTCTTGGCGATGGTCGGGTCAACCATTGAAGCCAACTGGGCCATGGCGTAACCACGGCTGTTGGAAAAAGTATTCCACACGTTGGAGAGCTCGGGCCTGTCGTCGCTGCCCGTCATGTCTACCGTGAGTTGGTCGCCGGCAACCGTACAATTAACGTGTACGTGTACGTCCGGATTGCCGGCCGTGTCCTGGTCTATGTACACATCGGCTTCGTAGGACCCATCCCGCCAGCTCTCCACCTCGGCCCTGAAACGTCGCTCGGTCTCATCGATGTTGTAGTTAATCGCTGCCTTGATGCGATCGTCGCCTTCGCGGTCGACCAGCTCACCCAGCAAGTTGGCGCCGAGTTGCGCGCCTGCGATCATCGCCGAGATGTCGCCCTCAAAAGAGGGCAGGCGGTTGTTACGCACCAACATGTCCACGGCGTCGCCACGCTTGCGCCCGCGGTGAACGAGCTTGAGGCGCGGAATGGCCATGCCTTCCTGAAAAATATCAACAGCGTCGGGCGAAAACCCGCCGGGGTCCTTGCCCCCGGTGTCACCCTGGTGGGCTTGCAGCGCAGCGATGAGCAACACATTGCCGTCACGGTCGTATACCGGCGCGTAAACCGTGTAGTCGGGTAGGTGGCCTCCGCCGTAGTCGGGGTCGTTGCCGACGAAGACATCGCCCGCTCCCCAGTCATCTGCTTCCTGGTTCTCGAGGCCCCACCTGACAGCCATCGGAGAAATGAAGAGCAACTGGGGAATTCCCACCGATAACCCGGCGAGCCTTCCGTTACCGTCCATGATGCTAGCGTTGCGCTCGTTAGACTGGTTGATTATGGCCGACGATGCCGAGCGCCCCAGCAGGGTCGCTGTCTCGAAACACACGGTTTCAAACGCCCCCCGGATGATATCGGCGCTGACCGGGTCGATCTGGCCCGCACCGTTGAGGGCCGCTCTCCTGGCCGCCAGTCTGAGGTTTAACTCTTCGCTCAATGTTATCTCCGCACTGCAGAGCCGCGTACTTGTGAAAGGAAGTACAATCTTAGCGGCAATCCTGCAAGAGGCCCCGCGAACGTCGGAGCTGCAATAAAGGAAATGTAACATATTGACGGAGTGTGTCTAATTTGTTAGTTTCTCCGGGTGGAGCAAAATCGCGTATGTTGAAGCAGCTTAGAGCCGCAGCCGAAACTCGATTGGTGCCCGGTCGGGTTTACAATCAGGGCGGGCCTTTTGCGCGCGGCACGATCCGAGAGGCGACCCGCGAGAGAATTCTCGAAGGAGCCATGAAGGCGGTGTCCAGCCACGGCCTTTCCAATCTCGAAATGACCGACGTCAGCGTCAGTGCCGGCGTATCCCGCGGCACCCTTTACCGTTACTTCTCGAACCGCGACGAATTGTTGCACAGCTTGACGATTCGCGAGGCTCACAATTTCTGGACACGTTGCGTAGAGGCTCTCGAAGATTGCGAACGGGACGAAGAACGACTCAAGTTGTTGATGCTTCACGCTACCCGCTACGTCAAAGAACACGCCGCCCTGCAGCGCCTGCTCGAGACCGACCCCGCCTTTGTTCTTTCTTCGCTCAAGCAGAGTTTCACCACTGTGCGCGACGAACTGGGCAGGCTTATTGTCCCGGCCCTTGAAAACAGCGGGCCCGTAAAAGCGGGCGTTGTTTCGGTCGATCAGCTGGTCGATTGGCTGACCCGTATCCTCGTTACGGCTTACCTCTTTCCATCAGAAGACAACGCGGCAATGGAAAACGCCATGGAGTCCATGCACGGCATGTTGCAGGAGAGTGGCAAAAACAGTGAATTCTGACCCTTCATTTCTTTTGGCCCAGGACTGGCAGCAAGTAGCATGGGCCCAGCAATTCGTTAGAGCGACACGCGGGAGAAAACCACTTTGAGAGATTACCAGATAATAGATTGCGATCAGCACGTCATCGAACCCCCGGAGCTGTGGGAAAAATGGTTGCCAAAAAAGTATGCTGATGCCGCCCCTAAACTAGTCAAAGACGAGGACGGTGGCGACGCCTGGTTACTGGGTGAACACAAAGAAGCGATCGGGCTGGTTGCGGCAAAGGGGGTTTCACCCAAAGATCTCAAATGGACCGGCACCAGCTATTCCGATCTGCACCCCGGTATCTATCGCTCAGCCGAGCGCCTTGAACTCATGGACGAAGACGGCATCGATGCGGCGGTTTTCTTTCCACCGCAGCGCACAATGATCTACTTCATGACACTCAAGGATAACGAGTTTCATCTCGCGGGGATGCGAGCCTACAACAATTTCATAGACGACTGGGTGTCCGTGGACAGGAGCCGCTTGGGGGCTATCTGGCAGATGCCGGCCACGGGGGCCGAGGACGCCGCAGCCGAGCTCCGCCGGGCCGCAGAGGCCGGAGCCGTGGGTGTGGGGCTGGCTTCGTGGCCCAGTGGGGAAATGGTTCTCTCTGCTGCCGATGATCCTTTCTGGGCTGTCGCCGACGAACTTAACATGCCCGTGCACGTCCACATCGGTCTCACGCCGGCGAGGCAACCGGTGCAGCGCGTTGCCGCACGCAAGGGTGGGGCCGCACAGCTCGTCCTCTTGGCAGGCACAATGTCGCGTATGCCCTTGATAATCGCCGAGATGATATTTAACGAAGTGTTCGACCGCTTCCCGGGCCTGATGATGGTCGGCGGTGAAGTCGGAGCGGGCTGGGTTCCCTACCTTCTCAGTGAAATGGACGACCGTTACCAGCGTAACCGTTACTGGTGTGACGTAAACCTGGAGCTGGAGCCGAGCGAATACTTCCGGCGTAACTGGAAGGTGGGTTTCCTCAGGGATCCCTACGGCGTGCGTAACTGCCATGACGTGGGAGTCGAGAGCATGATGTGGTGCAGTGATTTTCCGCACCACATAAACGATTGGCCTAATTCGCGCCAACTTATCTCCGAGATGAGCGAGGGGGTAGACGCAAGCGACGCGCGCAAACTCTTTTGCGAGAATGCGGGCCAGCTTTACGGCTTCACCTCGCGACCCTGAAGACCACGGAATCGCTGGCAATGGCCAACGTCGACGCCTGGGCTCGGTTTTGCGATCAACTCGCAGATGCCGGCGAGGTGATTAACCGAGCGGGCACCCCCGGAGACGAACTGACCCGCGCCGAAGGTTATCGCTACCTTTCTCGGCTGACCCGGCTCGCACTTGAAAAACACCTTGAGCACGCCGATCCCGGCGCGCCGACTTTCTACTGCCTCAGCCATGAAACCGCCAAGATCGGCTGCGATAACCCGGATAGTGTTTACCAGAACGCCGTACTCGATGGGCGTTTCGAATACCGAATCAGCGGCACGAGGGGTACGTCCGCCTACCTGGGCATCGGCGCTTATTATGGCCACTACGGCAGTGACGCACCGTCCGGCTGCAGCGGCTATCTCGAGGGAACGCAACTGGAATTGGATGAGCAAGGTGGGTTCGAGCTTTTACTGGGTGGCAAGAAGAAACCGGGCAACTGGATCGCCCTGCGCCCGGACAGCTCAATGCTCATCGTCCGGCAGGTGTTCCTCGACCGGGCCAACGAGACCGAGGGTGAGCTGGCCATTGAGAGAACCGGGGGCGATTCACCCCGCGTACTGGACGAGACAGCGCTGGAAGATGGGCTGGAAGCAGCCGCAGCTTTTGTTGTCGGCACCGCGGTGATGTTTGCCGAATGGGCCGAGGAATTCGAGCGCAACCCCGGACAGCTCATCGCCATGGACAGTGCCCGTACCGCGAGTGCCCACGGGGATCCCAACATCTCGTTTCACATGGGCGCCTGGCAACTGGAAGAGGGCGAAGCGCTGCTGGTCGAATTACTCCCACCGACTTGCCTGTACTGGAACTTCCAGTTGAACAATCACTGGATGGAGTCGCTCGATTACCGTTGGCAGCGCATTCACGTCAACTCGCATGACGCCGTAGCAGGCTCGGACGGGGGAGTGCGAATCGTGATCAGCGAGAACGACCCCGGACTACCCAACTACCTGCACACCAGCGGCCACGGTCATGGAACCATGGGCCTGAGGTGCATCAAGGGGGAAGCTCCGTTTTCGATCGAGACGAGACGGTGCCGTCTTTCGGAGCTCAAGGCTATCTAACAAAGTAACGTTTTTACCCTTACTTACAGGCGCCTTCGCGACAAGCAGCCTGACTTGTTAGTGCGGGGCACAGGCCCGGGAAATTTCAGCTCTCTTGCGAAAAACCCGTCCGGCTCTCACCGGGAGGGGCGAGATCGAGAAGCCCGGCCAACAGGTTAGTGCAGGTGTTATCCAACTCGAAAGCGTACCCAGCGGCTTCATCCATCAACTCGTAGCGCACCAGTTGTTGAGAAATTCGCATCATGATCACCGAGAATCGAAAACCCGCAAACACCTCCCAGTAGTGAAGGTCTCCGAGTTCTCTGTCCGCGCAGCGCTGGTAGTGCTCGAGGGATTCTTCGTAGGAGCAGAAACCCTCGAGGCGTGGAGTGGAAATTCCTTCGCTGTGATGGCGATCCAGGAAGATACCCCAGGCCACATCCTGCTCCGCGGCCCCCATGCAAGCCATTTCCCAGTCGAGTACGGCGGCAGGACGGCAATCGGCATCGAAAATAACGTTGCCGATACGGGCGTCTCCCCAGGAGACAACGGGGTGATCAACCGCTGGCGCATTCTTTCGTAACCACTGACGGGCTACCTCCACCACTGGTTGCTCCCGGCCCCGCGAGGCCCACTCAAAAAATTCATCGTAGTTGTCCAACTGGACCTGCAGCACGTCGGATGAATCGGCACCTGCGAGAAAATCAAAGCCCATGCTTTTCCAGTCGAGACTGTGGATCCCGGCCATGCACTCAAAACCGCCCAGCCAGATTCGATTGCGTTCTGTCGGCGAGATTTCATGCAACCAGCCCTCGCTGTGATAGGGCGGGTTATCACCTGGGACACGCCCCTTTACGTGGCGCATAACGTAGAACGGAGCGCCGAATACCGAATGGTCGTCGTTTTCGGTCCACAAAACCGACGGCACCGGCACTGGGCTGTCGGCGAGCTTTTGCATGCAGAGATACTGCAACGACAGGTCGTAGTCCGGGAAAACGGTGAAGCCTTGTGGCTGAATGCGGACAACGCAGCTTTCACCCTGCCTGTCACCATCCCAGGAAACATCGCAGAGAAGCGTGTCGTTCGAAAAACCAGAAGAAGCCGGTGAAACGAGTTCGCCAACCACCAGCTTCTCAGGGTGATCGAGTTTGCGGTCCAGCCAGTCGTAAAACTGAGTCCGGTCTCGGTCGAGATCGCGTTCCCACATGGTTGGCATCGTGTCAGTCCCCCTCAGTTCCTAAAACTAACCTGCTTCTTTCAAGAGCCACGTAGCCCTGTTCTTTCAGCCGGGTCGTGTGCTCAGCAAGCAGGGCTTCGTTCAAATGGCCATTGCTTGTTCGTGCGTATAGGAGGAGATGGCTTCTTCCCACTCGGCAGGAAGGAAGAACATGGGACCGGGGCCACTCTTGTAAACCACGTTACCGTCGAGTCCGACCAGCGCCAGGCGTTCGGGCATCGCGTTCCACGCGCTGGAGACAGCGTCGTCCATGCCATCAACGAGGGCCGGCGGCTCAAGAGCGGTTTGCAACATGCACGCCTGGCCGGCGTCTATCCTCTGGTCGATGTTTGCGGGTTGGGCAAAAACTACGCCGTCGGTAAGGTTCTCGGCCACTTGCCAGCCATCGCTGGGGTGAATCTCCTTGATGTAAACAACGTAGAAATCGACCTGGTCTTTCCAGCGACGGTAGATATCGTTAATGGCACCAGCCTGGTACCGGAAGGGCGGTCAAGTGTAGCTGCCAAAAACAAGCGCGACAGGCCGTTTGTCTAAATGATCTGAGAGGGTAACCGGGGGGCCGTCCTTGTCGTTGAGCCGAGCGAGAGTGAAGTCAGTCGCGGCCTGTCCTGCCTGCAGCGATTCGGGCTCTGCCGCCATCGAGCTGGTTAAGTGCTGGGCCGACAGGGGGTTCTCCATCGCCGCGGCTAAGCGGCCCCAGCCTTCTTCTCGTAGTTCTTCATCTACCGCCTTGAAATCGAGCCCCTGCTGTGCGGCCAAGGCCTCGACCAGTGCCCGAACTTCTTCGACTTCCATGGTGACTAATGTGAGACAAGGTGAGGCCTCTTGCAAGCAAAAGCCCGGGGGTGGCACTCGCTCATCCGGCTGTTTCAGCTTAGGCGTTGAGCCCCGCAGCAGTCAGGCCTGCGTGTTGGAGCAGGCGGCGGTCAGCGCCGGTGTCGGGATTGCCGGTGGTGAGCAGTTTGTCGCCGAAGAAAATCGAATTTGCGCCCGCCATGAAGCACAACAACTGGGCTTCGTCGGAGAGGCGGCTGCGGCCTGCTGACAGCCTGACCATCGAGGCCGGCATCATCACCCTGGCGCAGGCCACCATGCGCACCAACTCCAGTGCTTCAACCGGTTCGCGGTCGCCCAGGGGTGTGCCCTTTACTGGTACCAGCGCGTTAACCGGAACGCTCTCCGGGTGCCTGGGCAGGTTTGCCAGTTCGACCAGCATGGCGCAGCGATCGTCGATACTTTCGCCCATACCTATTATGCCGCCGGAACACACGGTGATGCCTGCCTCGCGAACGTGGGTGAGTGTTTCGAGTCGTTCATCAAAGTTGCGGGTCGTGATTATCTTGTCGTAGTACTCGCGGGAAGTGTCGATGTTGTGGTTGTATGCCGTGAGTCCGGCATCCTTGAGCTCGCCCGCCTGTTCGGCGTTGATCATGCCCAGGGTCACGCAGCTCTCCATGCCCAGGGCGTTGACCCCACGCACCATGTCGAGAACCGAGTCGAACTGGCTGCCCGAGCGTACGTCGCGCCACGCGGCCCCCATGCAGAAACGGGTTGCGCCGGCGTCCCTGGCCTCGGACGCCGAGGCCAGGACAGCCTCTACGTCGATCAGCGCCTCGTTCTCAACGTCGGCCTCGTAGTGAGCGCTCTGGGGACAGTAGGAGCAGTCCTCAGGGCAACCACCCGTCTTGATTGAGAGCAGCGAGCAGAGCTGTACCTGCTTGGGGTCGTGGTACTGCCGGTGTACGCCCTGGGCCAGGTAGAGCAGCTCGCTCAGGGATGTGTCGTGTATCTCGCGGGCTTCGGCCACCAGCCAGTCATGTCTAAGTCCTTCGGTCATTCACCTTTTTTAGGCCGAGTGCCTCGCTGCTTCAAACCCACGAAGTATGGGGTGCTTCAACTGAGTGGGTGACGGGACAGCGTGATCACGGTGATCTCCCTTGCGGTCGCGATGCGTACCGGCTGCCCGGTCATCCCCAGGCCCCGGTTAACGTGCAGGCAGGACCCGCCGCTGTAATAAGTACCGCGAGGGTACCTGGTCATGAAACGCGCCAGGGATAGCCGCACCCGCCCGGGCAGAGGCAGTGCCAATTGCCCGCCATGGGTGTGGCCCGCCAGGACGAGATTCAGGCCCAGTTCAGCCGCCTGGGGAAACAAGTCGGGGCGATGCGCAAGAAGAACACTGGGCTCCCCGGCAGGCAGCCCGGCTGCGAGTTCGCCGAGGACCGGGTCTTCCGACAAGCCCCTGGCCCAGTCCTTGCCTCGATCATCGAGACCAATCAGGTGCAGCCTGGCCCCGCCAACATCCACCACTGTGCCCCTGTCGCGCAAGACCTCGAAGTCGGTCCAGGAGTGGAGGGCGGCCGTCACGGCATCGGCGCCGGTAGCCCGATCATGATTGCCCAGTATGGCATAAACACCATGGCGGGCGCGGAGACCACCCAGTGCGGGAAAAGTCTGCGGGGCATGGTCGAGGCCATCGGTGATGTCACCTGTAATAAACAGAAGGTCGGGCTTAAGAGCGTTTGCGATCAAAACGTAACGGCTTATGCGTTCAGCGGACATGAAGCGGCCCAGGTGTATATCACTCAGTTGGACCAGGCGCAGGCCCTCTAGAGTAGCGGCCAGGTCGGGAACCTCGACTGTAAACTCGTTGATCTGCAGCTCGGCCTGCCCACGCGTGTAACCCCAGGCCATGGCCGCAAATACCGCCAGCAGCCCCGCGGTTGTCAGTTGTCCAGCGAGTTCGAGTGCGCCTGGCGCAAGCCGCAGTGTAGCCGATGCTCCGAGCCCGTACAGGACAACACCGGTAAGCGAACCCACGACCCACGCTAAAACGAGAAACGAGGAAGCGAAGATTGAGCTGAACGCCAGCCCTGTCCAGGCTCGCTGTATCTGCGCAGTGACACCGCTCGACCGCGGAAACGACAGCAGCGAACGGTTAATGAAGTAAAAAACCAGTGGTGCAGCCAGGTGCAACAACCAGCTGCCTGTGAATCGTGCGCCCAGCGACCACGAGATCAGCCACCATGCACAGGCCCACTGGGAAAGGGCTACGAAACCCAGTAGCAGTGAAAAAAAATGTCTCCAGAAATAAGAGACCAATTTCAGGCCGGCATACGCCGGACCAATTGTTCTCTCATCCGCTCGCAGTGCTGGTCAACGGTCGCCCGCAGAGCGTTAAGACTCTCGTCTTCAGAGTCGCCGTGGAGGCTTTCGATCCTGTTGACCAGGGTATCGAGCCTCATGCGCACCTCGTTGAGCTCGCAGACCATGCTGGAGAGCTGTTCGGTTTTTTTTCTACGCTCGTGCGCGCTGCTTGTTTTTATCGTCGATTCCACTGCAACTTTCCCCCCGCTGCCGGTCGTGTACTCACGCTTCATTAGAGGCCAAAGGCCACACGAAGTCTACGTTTGATGGTGCGTAAGTCCGCAGCGAGCATAGGTGACCCTGTTGCGTTCAGGTGAACAGGTCGTCCTCGGGTGGTCGAAGCAGTTCAATGGCACTGCCATCACCCAGTTCGGCGCCGCTACCTCGCACCAGTACGGCCGGCACTCCTGCGTCTTTTTTCATGGCAATGCCGGCTGCGGCAGCCAGCTGGTCGGCAACCGCGAGGGCGGTGTGCTCGAGCTCTCTTCCTGCCCAGTCACGGCCGCCCTCCCTGTCGTCGATGGGCAATAAGCCCGCGCAGCCTATGGCCAGGTCGATCTGCCCCAATCTCCAGGCGCGGCCGAAGGTGTCCGAAATGATCACGCCGACCTCCGTTTCGTAATGGGCAGCGAGGCGCGACATCAGCCCGAGCGCCGACTTGTCTGAATCTTCAGGCAGCAGGGTGGCATCACCCTCGGCGGCCTGGTTCGAGCAGTCAATGCCCGAGTTGGCGGCAACAAAGCCGGGACCGGTGCGCGTGATGAGATGCCCGTCCTTCTTTCGCAGGATTTCGCTGGCTTCAAGCAGCGCCAGCTCTACGACGGCCGGGTCTTTATCGTGCGCACTGGCAAACTCAAGGGCCTCGGCCGAGGGCTCGACCTCGGACAGTTTGCGTACTCTTCCTTCGGCTCGTGACACGACCTTCTGGCATACGACCAGTATATCGCCGTATTTTATGCCTACCTTTTGCTTGTCGATAGCCTCGATGAGCAAGGCGGCGAGATCGTTGCCAGGCAGGACCATGGGGACGCCTTCGATGGGTATCAACATGGTTACCATTTCAGCTGTCTGTCCCGCCGAGCGGTATCTTCAAAAGAAAACGCGCGAGCGCCAGCGAACGCCGCTTACTATCCAGAAGAGTGTTGCGCTCAAGCAGGCGGGGCCAGGTGGCTTTGCGCCGCGGTGGCGCGTCCCCAGGCGAAACGACCAGCGAAGACGCCAGGCCTTGGTAGAAGTCGGCTATGCCAGCGCTTCCTCGACCTGCACCCAGGCTTTTCATCATAGCGACCAGGGGGCCCTTCACGGCCCGACCATTAACCAGGGGACTGACCGCGACGGTCTTGCGGGATACGGCGGCCAATGCCGGCCGCAGCCCTGGAATTGCAAGCATGGGTGCAATGCTCACGTAGGGGTTACTGGGAGCGATTATCACCCTGTCGGCCGAAGCCAGGGCCTCGCTCACCCCGGGCGCCATGCTGGCCCCGGACGCACCCTGGTAAGTGATGCCGTCCACCCTCGGGCGCGCGCCTTGCTTAACAAACCACTCCTGGAAGGCAAAGCGGCGTCTACCCGACCTGAGCATGGTACGCACCGGGTCGTTGCTCATGGGCAATACCGAGGTCCGGATACCCAGTTGTGTGCAGACCCGCCGGGTGACCTGGGCAAGAGAGGAGCCTTCCCTCAACAAGTGGCTACGGAAAATGTGAAGGGCGAGATCCTGGTCGCCAAGCGAGAACCATTGGTCACCGAAATAGCGCCCCAGCCAGGGGAGGGCATTCTGCGTATCGCCGCGGATACCCCAGCCCCTCTTGATCGGGGCAACCCCGGCCAGTGTGTAAGCCACCGTGTCGAGGTCGGGAGATACCTGCAGTCCATAAAAACTCTCGTCGTCTCCCGTGTTGACGATCACGCTCAACCTGCGGGGATCAACGACTTCGGCGAGTCCCCTAAGGAGTCGGCAGGCTCCCACTCCACCCGCCAGCAGGGTGATTCGTGGGTTGGCCGGCAAGCTGTCCATCATCGCTCTCATCCAACAGGTCGTACAGGGTGTTGCGTTGCCGGGGTTTTCTTCCCCGCGACATGATCATGCTCCTGAGTTCTTCGGCCGAAGTGTACTCTCCCGAATCCGCACCCGCTTCGCGCGAGATGCTTTCTTCCATCAGCGTGCCACCAACATCATTGCAACCCGCGTCCAGGCTCAGGGTTGCCAAATCGCGCCCGAGCTTGACCCAGGAACTCTGCAGGTTATCAATCAGCCCGTCCAGCATCAGCCGGCTGGTTGCGTACACCGCTATATCAAGACGCCCCTGTGGTACCGGGGATACCAGCCCCTCGGCGTAAAGCTGGGTGTTCTGCCAGATAAAGCGCAAGGGCACGAACTCGCTGAGTCCACCGGTATTGCGCTGGATGCTGCGCAGCACCTCAATGTGTTCGGCCATGTGCCGTGGTGTTTCCAGGTGACCGTAGAGCATGGTGGAGGTCGTAGGCAAACCCACCTCGTGGGCGGTGGTCACTATCTCTATCCAACTGGCGGTGTCGAGCTTGTCGTGGGTGAGTATCTTGCGAATCTCTTCGTCAAAAATCTCCGCCGCGGTACCGGGCATTGTGTTCAAACCCGCTTCGAGCAGTAGCTCGAGATAAGGGCGATAGGCCATTTTCATTCGATGGGCGCCATACTGGATCTCCATCGGCGAAAACGCGTGAATATGAAGGTCGGGGTAGGCCTCGCGCACTGTTCGGAGCAGTTGCAGGTACCCGTCGTCGGGCATAGCAGGGTTGAGGCCACCCTGCATGCACACCTCGGTAGCCCCCAGAGCCACGCCTTCGCCGATACGGTGGAGAACGTCAGAGACATCGCGATCATAAGCCCGGGGACTGTTCTTGAGGTGGGCGAAGGAGCAGAACTTGCAGCCCACGAAACAAACGTTAGTCCAGTTCACGTTGCGGTTGATGACGTAGGTCACCGTATCGCCTACCGCGCGCCGCCTCAGCTCATCAGCGACTCCCACGAGGGCGGCCAGCGAATCGCCCTGCAAAGCGAACAGCTCAGTGGCCTCTTCGACAGTCGGCGCTCGGCCTGCCAGCGAACGCTCGAGGATTGCCACCAGGCCCGGCGGAGTGGCAGCCAGGCGGGTTTCGAGATCCCGCTGGTCAGTAAACAGGTGCTCGACTCTCTCAGGTGACTGTTCGGTCTCGTAACTCATAGGGATGTCCCCCCCTGGGCCGTGACCGCCGCGGGCAGGTCCGCAAAGCGCTCAACCGCCAGTCGCATGTCGGGGTCCAGAAATTCGTCGTTCACGTACTCGGGATAAACTGGCAAGCGGGGCTCGAGTTCAAAGCCCAGCCCGGAACAGGTCTGCGCCAGGTCTTCGAGATGAGGCCAGGGATCGCCCGGATTAACGTAGTCCGCGGTCACCGGCGAGATGCCACCCCAATCGTTGATGCCGGCATTAACCAGGCGCGCGTGCCCTTGCGGGCTGAGGTTCGGCGGTGCCTGTATGTTCATTGCGGGTCCCAACAGCAGTCGGGCGATAGCCACACAGCGTATGAACTCGTCTTCTGTCGGCTCCGGAGATCCGCTCATCGGCGTGGAGTCCTTGTGCCTGAAGTTCTGTATGATGACTTCCTGCAGGTGACCGTACTTTTCGTCCAAGCGCCGCAGTTCGAGCAGGCTCGCGATTCTTTCAGCTTCGGTTTCGCCTATGCCCACGAGTATGCCGCTGGTAAAGGGTATCCGGAGCTTGCCGGCGTCGGCGATCATGCTGACCCTTGCCGCCGGGTCTTTGTCGGGCGCGTACTGGTGGGGCATTCCGTGTGCGCGCAATCGGGGGCTGACATTCTCGAGCATCAGCCCGAAGCTCACGTTCACCGGTCGCAGGTTGCGCATCTCATCGTGCGAGAGCAGCCCCGCGTTGGTGTGCGGCAGCAGATCGGCCTCGAGGGCCAGCGAGCAGGCAAGTCCCACGTACTCGGCCGTGCTCGCGGCTCCCCATCGTTCGAGCTCGGCACTGAACCCGCGGAATGCAATCTCGGGTTTGTCGCCAAGGCACATGAGGGCTTCTATGCAGCCGGCCTCTTTACCCCGTTCAGACCACTGGCGGATCTCGTCAGGGGTCATCGTCCATTCGCCTGCGTCGCCGGGGTCCCGGCGAAAGGTGCAGTACGTACACCTGTCCCGACAGAGATTGGTCACAGGGAGAAAGACCTTTGGGGACCAAGTCAGCACGCGGTCGCGATCTCGATCTCGCTGTCGGCAGGCCAGCTCACAGATCTCTTCGGTCAGAGACCATTCGCGGTCGCCGTCACTACCCCCGCGGGAACTGCCAGAGTGCAGAAGGGCATAAGCATCGTCGTCGCCCAGGCGCTCAAAAGCGCGGGCCCTGGCGAGTGCCCTGTCTAAAGGATTACCGACCATCTCTATCGTTGATAATAGAGTAATCGACTGCTCTTGCCCAACTCCGAAAGCCCTGCCGGGGGCCAATCGGCAATTAAGACGCGTCGGGCTGCTCTATGCCGAGCTTGTCCATGCGGTATTTCAGAATCCGCCTGGTCGTGCCCAGGGTTCGCGCGGCCCGGGTTTGGTTGTGACGGGCCCTGCTCAGGGCCTCTTCGATGATGTCCTTTTCAAACTCATCCACTGCAAGGTCGAGGCTCTTGCGTCCATCGAGCACCATCTGCCGCGTGCCCGGTCCCGCAGTAGACGGCCCCGCCGTCATGTCAGGCGGCAGGCTGTTGACACCGATCTCATCGCCGTCGGGCGCCAGTACGAGGGTTCTCTCGATCACGTTCTCTAGTTCACGCACGTTGCCCGGCCAGGGATAGCAGAGCAGTTGTTCTACGGTATCCTGGCCCAGGGTCCGTGGGGGCAGACCGTGCTCCTTGGTTTTCTTTTCAACGAAGTGACGAATCAGCAGAGGAATGTCTTCTGGCCTGTCGCGCAGGGGAGGAAGGGTCACCGTGACCACGTTCAACCGGTAGTAGAGGTCAGCCCTGAAGGCGCCTTCTTCTATGAGCTTGCGCAAGTCCCTGTGGGTGGCCGCAACTACGCGCACATCCACTTGCAAGGGGCCCGAGCCGCCCACTCGCATGATCTCGCCTTCTTCGAGCACCCTCAGTAACTTGGCTTGTAAGGACGGACTCATCTCACCGATCTCGTCAAGGAACAGCGTGCCCTTGTCAGCGATTTCAAACTGGCCGGTCTTTTTTGCCGACGCGTCGGTGAACGAACCTTTTTCGTGACCGAACAGTTCGCTCTCGAGCAGGTTGTCAGGAATCGCCGCGCAATTGATGGTAACCAGGGTCTCACTGGCCCGTGGGCTGTTGTAGTGAATAGCCTTGGCGATGAGTTCTTTGCCGGTGCCCGACTCGCCGCTGATGAGCACCGTGGTCTTGAGCGGGGCCACTCGCCCCACGGTATTGAAGACATCCTCCATCAGGGAGGATTCGCCGATCATGTTGTCCACTGAGTAGTGAGAACCAACTTCACCGCGAAGCTGGTCAACCTCGCGAAGCAAGTCAGCGTTCTTCAGGGCGCGCGAGGCAACCATGCGCAACTCGTCCACATCGAAGGGCTTGGTGATGTAGTCAAAAGCTCCCAGCTTCATGGCCCTCACCGCCGTGCGAACAGTCTTCGTGGCTGTCAACATGACTACGGGTAGCGCACTATCGCTCTCGCGAATGTGCTCGAGCACTTCGAGCCCGTCGATACCCGGCATGAGTATGTCAAGAAAGGCGAGGGCGGGGCTGTTTTCTTTCAACCACTCTATGGCGTCTTCGCCACAGGGCTGGGTCACCGTCTCCCAATCATCCTTGAGCACCATGCGCACCGATTCGCGTACGCCAGCCTCATCATCAACTATCAGAACTACCGGTTTGCCTGTCATCTACCTCATCCTCCACCGCCCTTGGCAGTTTCCACGTCAGCCTCGATCCATCCTTGGTATTGGTAACACCGAGGTCACCCCCGTTACGCCTGCTCAGTTCACGGGCCAGCGCCAGTCGCCACGAAGCCGGCGGGCCACCTCCCGAAGTCATGCCAGCCAAGGCCACGAGCTGCCCTGAACCACCCGGTACGTCGACCACCATCGCTCCCTCGTCGCTTACGGTCACCATTGCCGCGGACCCGCGCGGCAGGGTTTCAACAACGGCGTCCACCATGCAGTCGATGGAAAAACAGAGCTGTTGGAGGTCGGCCTCTACGCGCCAGCCCCGCGGCAGATCGATGTGTACCGCTGCGCGGGCCTCGGCGCCCCGGTCGATGAGCGCGTGCTCAAACAACTCAGCCACGTCAGCCGTTATCGGGTCGGGAAGCGAAAACCCTTCGTACTCGACCAGCGTGTCAACGATGTCGCTCAAACGATCGCAGGCCCCCCTGGCCAGGCGCGCGAGCTCGTTGTCTTCGGGCGCAATCGAGCTGAAGGTTTTAAGTGTTGTCAGCGGATTTCGCAGGTCATGGGCCAGGTGTGCAAGCAGCTGTTCGAGGGGTAGAGGCTCGCCGAGATCCTTGCCTCCATCGCTTTTCGGGTCGACGCGGGTCGGCGCGGGAATCGACTGCAAGGTCGGACGGATCACGCGCTCGACTCCGAACACGATGTCTTCGGCCTCCAACTCACGACGCCCGCCGGGCTCGCAGAGCAACAACGCCCGACTCCTGCGCAGCACGACTTCAAGCTCGGTAGCA
>Ga0302123_10000556_pt1 | contig 29118 bp, 25 predicted proteins | sample CB21_321_MG_FD_203109 | JGI IMG/M metagenome (GOLD analysis project Ga0302123, IMG submission 203109) | Marine microbial communities from Western Arctic Ocean, Canada - CB21_32.1 | ecosystem: Environmental > Aquatic > Marine > Oceanic | place: Canada: Western Arctic Ocean | collected 2017-09-28 | reverse complement strand
CTGGGCGGCGCGGAAGAAGCTGCAGAATATGGTGGCGGGCACCCATCTCGTGCGCGGCGAAATTTAAGAGAATGGGCAAGCCCAAAGTAGCACGGACCTCTGTGTCCGTGCATGCAATCGAACGGACACAGAGGTCCGTTCTAAACTTTGTTGCGGCTTCGCCGCTTTACGAGAAGGCTAAAAATGCAACACCCTTTTTTACGGAACGACGCGCTGCTTGCGGACATCGCAGGTGCGCCAACGGATACGGTTGCGATCTGGTGGCTGGGGCAGAGCACGTTTCTGGTCAAGTCGGCCGTGGGTTCTCTGTTGTTCGATCCGTACCTATCGGAGTCGCTGTCGAAAAAATATGCGACGAGCGATAAGCCACACGTGCGGATGACGGAGCTGGTGATTGATCCGGCGCGATTGGGTTTTATCGATGTCGCGACATCTACCCACAACCACACCGACCATCTCGACGGCGAGACCCTGATCCCGCTAATGAACGCAAATCCCGATCTCCAGCTCGTTATTCCGGAAGCCAACCGTGCCTTCGTCGCGGACCGACTGCAGTGTGCTTCGGACTGGCCCGTCGGCATGAGCGACGGAGACACACGAAAGGTCGGGCCGTACACATTCACCGCGGTACCGGCAGCTCACGAAACGATCGATCGCGATGACGAGGGACGCTGCCATTACCTGGGCTACGTGGTCGATGTCGGCGGCGTCGTGGTGTACCACAGCGGCGACACCCTGCTATACGCTAGCATGGCGGATACCTTGCGGCCGTTCAATATCGACGTCGCGATCCTTCCCATCAACGGTCGCGATCCAGCCCGCCGCGTCGCCGGCAACCTCAACGGGGAGCAGGCCGCGACCCTTGCCAATGACATCGGCGCCGGAATCGTCATCCCCTGCCACTACGACATGTTCGAGTTCAACACCGCCTCCCCCAAGCGCTTCGTCCAGACCTGCAAAAGCCTCGGGCAACCCTGCTGCGTCCTACAAAACGGCGAGCGGTGGGATGGGCAGACCAATCAGGGGCAGACCAATCAGGAAGATGGAGGAAGGAGATGCCGATAGATATCCGGGCTGAGATACAACCGATGACCTTGACTACGTTTAAGGAAATCGACTATTGGGTGATGGGACTTTGTCAAAAAAAATCACACCGACCTTGGCCGGTTCGAAAATGAACCATGCTATCAAAACGAGCTCATGCATCGGTGTGTAGCGGACGGCGCCGAACATGTACAGAAAGAGGTCGAAATGATTCTGACGTTTCGATCGTAAACGAAATCGTTGTTCGCTGACATCCTGATCAACCACGGTGCGATGTTCGAGCTGAAAGTTACTGACTCGATCGTCGCAGCCTATAAGAGCCAATTACTCAACTACATGTTTGTCTGCGGACTCGAACACGGCAAGGCAGTGAATATGGGGGCGACTTCCGTTCAAGATGAACGCGTTCTGACGTCAATCACACAGCAGGAACGGAGACAGTTTGATGTAATCGATAACAGTACAACGAATCACCATCTGCATGACCTGCTGCGCGAACTATTTCTGTGACTGGGGTGTATTTCTCAGCCCCCATCTCTACGCGGGTGCAGCCCTCTCTATTTTGGGCTGCGACCATAACCCCAGGCGCATTGATATGATCTCTGACGGTCGCACCATCGGCACGGTCGGCGCCAGGCTGATCGCGCCGGACGTTGCCCTCAGCATCAGCAGCGTCACCGATTTACCCAAGCGCCACGAAAAACATCTTCTCCGTCTTCTCCGCCACATATCACTCCGTACTATTGAATGGATTGATCTTGCCCACCACGAAATCTCATTAAAAACACTCACATGAATACTTTCTTCCGAATTGGTCTGGCCAAATCCCCTCCCCCCTTGCGTTCCAAATGAATTCACCTGCCTCCCCCATCCTGCCGGGCGATACTTTTGAGCCGGCGACGGTGCCGACGATGTACTTCGTTGGGGTAACGACGCACCAGTCGGCGATCAACCGGGTATTCCCACGGTGGGCGGAGAAGCTTGGGTTGGACGGGGTGCTGCGCGGGATGAACTTCGCGCTGCACGACGACCCCGAGCATTACCGACGTGCCGTCGACTTCATCAAGGCCGACCCGCAGTCGCTGGGGGCCCTGGTCACTACCCACAAGATGGATCTGTTCAGCGCCTCTCAGAAATTATTCGATCATATCGCGCCTGGCGCAACAATTCTCGCGGAAGTCAGCAGCATCTACAAGCGTGACGGCGAGCTGCGCGGCCGCGCAGTCGACGACGAAAACGGCGGCCTCAGCCTCGACGCCATTATTCCGCGCGACTACTGGGCGCAGACCGGCGCGGACCTCCTCCTGCTCGGCGCCGGTGGTTCGTCTGTCGCTTTGACCATGCACCTGATGGAACGTGCAAATCCGGATCATCGACCGCAGCGTATTCTCGTAACCAACCGTTCGCAGCCGCGCCTCGCGCACATGGAACAAGTGCACAAAGCGATCAACCCCGGCATCGCTGTCGAGTACTTCCACTGCCCGACTGCACCGGATAACGATGCGGTTGCGGCCAGGCTGAAGCCGGGATCGATCATCGTCAACGCGACCGGCCTCGGCAAAGACGCCCCGGGTTCGCCGCTCACAGACGCCGCCATTTGGCCTGGCGACGCGATCGCCTGGGACTTCAACTACCGTGGCGACCTCGTCTTTCTCGACCAGGCCCGGGCGGCAAGCGTCCGTGCCGAAGACGGCTGGATCTTCTTTCTGCACGGCTGGACCCGTGTAATGGCGGATGTCTTCGACCTCGACATCCCGACCGCCGGCCCGGTGTTCGACGCACTCTCGGAGATCGCCGCTGAGGAGCGTTAGCCTGGAATGGCACTGACTTAAGGTTCAAAAAGTGCGATTTTTCTTCGCCATGTCCACCAGATGCCAACACCTGACTCCTGACACTTAAACCGAGCTTACGAGCTTGCAAGCTCGACGGAATCAAGCCAAGTGCTTTATCAGCGGACTCCTCATAGAACTGGACTGTCTGCTATCACCGGCCTGGAGGTCGGCGCTACGTGATATCACCGGCCAGGAGGTCGGGCTGCGAGCGCGCGGAACGCTTGAAGATCCGGAGCGTACAACTTACATTATCCAGCTTAACAAGTGACCAGCAGTTGGGTGTTTTGTCTTTATGGCACGTGCATTGCGCTGCCTACCACCAACCTCAATCAAGGAAGATATCACCATGAAAACCTGCTTCTCAACGATCATCCTCTTCTTCATCTGTACCGGCATTACAGTGTCCGCTCTTGCCGACAAAGGCCCCGTCGTCGCCAAACTGAATGGCGAGCCCGTGCATTTACAGGATGTTATTGGCTGGAAAACAGTCGACAGGGACAATCTGGAAATAATCAATAAGATTACACAGAATTACATTGCCATCGAGCTCATGTATCAGGACGCCAAAGACCAGGGGCTCGACCAGGACGAAGCGTTCAAAACTGAACTGCAACAGAAGATAAAAGCCGCCAAAGCGGGGGAAGTTCGAACCCTAGCTACCATTTACCAGAAATCTAACAAGGCGCTGGCCGCAGCGCTGAATATAGGTAGTATTCCTGAGGCAGATCTGGATGCCTTCTTCACATCACTTCACGGCGACGCCGGCAGCGTCGACCAGGCGGCAAGGGACAGACTTCGCCAGACTCTGACACAGCAACGGTACCACATCGTATACTCAAATTGGTGCAGAAGCATTATTGAAGCTATCCCGATCGCGATCAACGATCAGACCATTCCACTTGAGACAGTGCTGTCCGATCACGAAGCCTACCTCACCAAGAATCCGAAAAATGGCGGCCTGATTGCCGCTCTGGCTTGCTGGCTCGCGGGCGTGCCATCTGCAGGGGAAAAACCTTTGGAAGGCGAGGAATTGGAAGCAGCCAAACAGAAGATCCGTGCGCTCACGCTCACCGTTGGCAAGCACGCCTTCAAGCTCGGCGATCCGGAAGCAGGACGGCTGGCCGACAGCATGATAGGGCCATCGTCTGCATACGCTTTCCCGGGCCTCATGCTCCATATTATCGCAGCGAAAGCACGACAGGATGGGCTTGTCGATGAGTTGGCGGACCACAATGTCGAAATCATGAAGAGCGCGCTAACCAACTACATGCTGCGGGTCAACGGCATCACCGAGGGTGATCAGGTGGAGGTTGGCGACGAGGAATTCAAATCCGCGTGTGAGAACAGCAAGAAGTCGATGTGGGACTCGTTGATCAAAAATGGCGACGAGGAAGGAGCCAAAGAAATCATCATCCGGCAGCTCACCAGCGAGAAAATCGAGATATCACACCAAACCTATATCGACAGCCTGCTGGACAACGCCGACATCGAATACCTCCCGTAAAATTACACGTACCCGTGTGATGTCGGCTTGATGATCACTTCCGGTATATGCGCGCGCGGCGGTAGGCCGGCAAGCATCACCGCCAGCGCGCCGAGGTCTTCGGGTTGCAGCATCGTAGCCCTGTGTTCGTCGCTTACCAGCACCGGACGCTTGTCGAGCAGCGGCGTATCTACTTCGCCGGGATGCACGCTCGTGACCCGGATGCCCGCCCCGCCCTCTTCATTGCCGACTGCGGTTCCCAGAGCAGTAGCGGCAAACTTTGACGCATTGTAAGCGACACCCCCGAGCGGATTTGCGCGGAGTCCGGCAATAGAATTGATGATGATGATCAGGCCGTCCCCCCGTTCCCGCATTTGCGGCAACACCGCGTATACGCAGTTGTAGACGCCTGTCGTGTTGATCGCCAGAACTTCGTCCCATTGCTCCGGGCGCATGTCGGCCATCGAACGGGTCTTGATATTCGTCCCCGCGGAGTGGACCAGAATATCGATGGTACCCAGCTCATCCGCCGCCCACTCGAACAGGTGTCCGACGTCTTCGCGGTCGGCCACATCGACCGTGTGATATAGCAACGCCAGCTCCGTCTCGCGCGCCGCAACGGCAGCCCGAAGGGGCTCTTCGCGACGACCCGTGATCGCTACTCGACACCCTTCGTCGGCCAACGCCTCGGCAATTCCCAAACCAATCCCTGTCCCGCCACCCGTAACGATTGCGGTCTTGCCTTGTAACGTCATGATTTACCTCTTGTTATAGTCCGGGTTTTCGTCTCACGCATCATCGCACTTTCCGGTAGGATTTTTCCCCCGAACCGCTCCCAAGGTTCGGAATACATGCTTGAATGGGAACACATCATATCACGTCGCAAACGGCCGGACCAGCAGTTCCTGAATTTCGAGACGCGGACTCATCGCCGCCAGATGAACAACGGACAGCGCCAGGTCATCCGCATCCATAGCGCCGGGATTCTCGGAACCGTCCGGGTGCATGATGTTCGTTGCGATCGGTCCGGGACAAAAGTTAGAGACGCGCACGCCATGTTCGTGTAACGCGAGCTGGGCGGATCTACCCAGCCCGAGCAGCCCGTGTTTACTGGCGCAATACGGCCCCATCGTGGCGATCCCCATGACCGCAGCGTCCGACGCGATGTTGATCACGGCTCCGCCATTCCCCAGATCAATCATGCGCCGCGCCCCTTCGCGCAGCACCACAAAGGCGCCAATGAGGTTTACCTCGAGCGTGTCGCGAAGCTCCTGCGTCGGCGTTTCGAGAAACGGGCTGGAGCGGGCGATACCGGCGTTGTTCACTAGGACATCGAGGCCGGGCAGCGCCGCCATCCGCTCGACGACGACCGGCTCGTCGGTGACATCGACGGTATCGAAAGTGAAGTCGCCGCCGATCGCTTCGAGCTCGGCCTTCGCGGCTTCCAGCGCTGCAGGGTCGCGCCCCCAACCGATGACTGTCGCCCCGGCACGAAGCATAGCTTTCGCAATCGCCAGACCGAAGCCGCGGCTCGCACCGGTAATTAGTACAGTCTTGCCGGACAGACTCATCACTCGCCTCCGGACCGGAGAATCTCCGGCCAGTTGTGCTGCGGGGCATAGCCTATATGATCCGCGGCTGTCTGCCAATCGTAGGCGGAATCGTCGCGGCCCGCAACAATATTGAAACTTCCGTGTGTAGTGGCACAATCGATCGCCCCGGCGACGGCCTGCGCTACGTCGCGCGGATCAACGTACATAAACCAATGATCCGCCGGCGTATCGGGCGCCTTCGGCCCGAGGTTCATGCCGTCACCGTCGATTACGCCCGGACGCAGATTCAGCACGTCGAGACCGTGTGCCTGATGATACGCCCTGCCGATCTCCTCCCCGATATGTTTCGCCAGACCGTAAAACAGTTCGTTCTCGGTGAACCGGCACGGCGCGTCCGCAGCGTATGGCATATCCGCAGCGCTTGGCGGGCCGATCGCGATAATCGATGAAATGTTCACAAGCCGTTTGACCCCTTGCTCGACACAGGCCTGCGCCACGTGCCAGGTCCCCTTTATCATCAGATCTGCGAACGCCGCCGCCGGCTGTCCCATTCTCTCGCGCACCAGCGCTATCAGGTGCACAACTGCATCCTGCCCCTCACAAGCCCGGCGTACATCCTCGTACTGCGTGACGTCCCCTTCGAAAAAGGGTAGATCGGCACGGTCGTCCGACGGCGGAACGCGGTCGAAAAGCGTAACATCGTGTTGCTCTCGCAATTGTTTAATGACATACCCGGCCAGATAGCCGGAAGCCCCGGTTATAAGAACACGACCCATGATTACCTCTCTGTCTTTTGTTTTGATTCCCCGATCGAGGGGATGATTAGTTGTAGTCGATTTGGCTCGATACGATACAAACCGCGCTGCTCATTTGATACGATCAAATCCTCGCCATCGAAGCAAATGCCTTCGCACTGCCCCATCACGATGGCGCAACGCGAGACACGGCCCGCGAGGAAATTGTCGCCTTCGGCAGGGGCCTCAAAGATCCAGGCCGCGTCGTACGTGAGAACTGCCAGACGTTTACCGTCCGGCGACATCTCCGCCGCGGTCACCATACCACCAATGTCGTAGACGCCGATCAGCGTCGGGATATTTTCTTTTTCCGGGTCAGTAGTGTCGAACCGGTACAGTTGAGTACGGGTGTCGGCACGGTGTTTCGTCAGCACATAGTACTTGCCACCGTACGCAAAGAGCGCTTCACAATCGAAGTTATTCGCAGCCGGCGGAAATTCTGTCTGGTCCGGGTAGCGAAATCGGATCGTCCGCAATACAGATGCCGCGTTGGTCTGGCGGGGGGCCGGTTCTTTGACGACGTACAGCGCGAGGTCCTTGCGCGCGCTCACGTTGTTACCGCAGGCAGCGATGATGAGGTTGCCGTTGCCGTCGGTAGTGATGTCTTCCCAATCGACGTTGTGTGCATCAACAATGAGGAAGCCGGTGTAGGCCCCATCGGCGTTCTCCGGGCGTATTGCTTTGCCGTCGATCGTGATCGCAAAGATGCGGGCGCTGTCCCCCGAGTCGTTGTGCGTCCAGACGACGCCCGGATAGGTGCGGCTCAATACGAGGCCAGACGATTCGTTAATCGCCGCCGGCTCGATCATCGAGTACGGCGCATCGAACGCGACCGAACGAAAGGCGAGGAGGAAAAGAAAAGCGATGGTGACTCTGATCATCAGCAAACGTACGTATAGATGTCCGGCGGTGCAACCTTCAGAATTTGACGTTACGATAATTTTCTAACCGCAACGAAAGAACATAGCCGTAGCGCTGACCTCCAGGCCGGCGATATCGACTCGAGCGGCTACTATCGTAGCCTTACGCCAGTACCAACATATGTTACCGCGAACCGCTACGGAAAAAAATACCCGTAGCGTTTCCCCTCGTGGCGCGGACCGGGATCAGATCACACCCGGCACGTCCCCTTGCTATGCGTCTTCTTCGACTTGCCATTGTAACAGACACGGACAGGAAATTTCCTTTCCGCCGAAAAGACAAACTCGACGACGCCACGAACCTTTGACGCCCGTATCTCCAACCTGCCCCATGGCGTGTGTGCGGTCTGAACCTCCGGCCAATTCGCAGGCTTTCCGCACGGCTCGATCACAACAGCAGTGCCGTCGACCCGGGCACCGAGAATATACGCATCATGGCTGATCGACTGCAACGGAAACAAGCAGTTTCGTTTGTAGATGGCCCATCCGCCGAATAGTGATTCGGGATACATCGCGAGTTTGTCCAGCCCCTGTTGCTGCTGTCGCGTCGCAGTCGGCCAAAATCGCGACAAGGCCGGATATATGCGGGCGGCCTCCATCGTCCACATCGACTGAAAAGCTGGCGACCAGTCCGCCCGAAAGCACGTCGGGTGAGACGGAAACAACATCACGTCATCCCGTATAAAAAAGCCATGCAACTGTTTCACCATCGGCAACAGTGCCGCAACTTCGTCGGCATTTCCGGCCTCCTGTTCTGCTTCCGCGATATCGAGACACACCGTCATACAGACACCGATCATATACAACGCGTCCACGTACCCCGGATGCGCCCCGCCCCCCATCTGACCGCCGGGCGAGCCGCGATCGGCCACGACATCACTGACCATTGCTACTAGTTGACGAGTGCGTTTGCGAGCGCGATCAGAATCAAGGTACCGGCGCATCAACGCCCAGTCGCCTGTAGGAAACATGTCGCGACCGATGCTGGACCGCGGCCAGTTGGTACGAAACCACATCCAGTAAACGTCGGCAACGTTTTCGACGGTATCCTCAAAGTACGGATCACCGGTTTCCAGGTAGCCGTACACAAGGTCGCGAAACTTCGAGTACGCGCACGTCTTCCACTGCCAGCCGCCTACCCACTGGTGTACAGTAAAATCATTGTGGTCGACCGCGATGTCCGCCCAATACCAGATATACGCCATGGCTGCGTCATAAACATCGGCGCGCCCGCTCTGATACGCGTGCAACATCATGCTGGTGCCGGTGTGACCGTCATTTAGTGTAACAACGGTCCGGCCGGCATCGAAACGACCCTGCACCACGTCGCCCAGCATGCTGTCAATCGCGATGTGAGACAGCGGTGCGTAGCGTCCGTCGACCGGCAGGATATCCGTACCCCAGGCTTCGCCGCAGGCGCCGTACCACCAGGACGGTACGCGATATCGCGCGACGATTGGCGGCGCCGCGCTCAGTGAAAAGTTGAAGCGGACCGTGCGCGCCATGCCAAGGTCCCAATAATCCCCAGGTGCATTCGTTTTCTGAGGATTGAAGACACGGTGGAACGGGTACCAGTCCGCCTTCGTATCGCGGATCTGTAGGCGCCCCGGATACTCGTCACTGCAGAGCGCAGCCGAAGCCTGAAGATTCAACGACAGCGCCCCCAACCGATGCTCAAAACCCGCTTTCGGTAGCGTCAGGTTACGGCGCCCGAATTGCTTACCCTCGAATCGAATGAACGGGATACCACGGAAATCGTAACAGCGGACGTGCAACTTCGTATTGACAAAATGGCACGAAGCCTCGGCAACACCGGTCGCGTACAGCACCAGATAAATATGTGCACACAGAAAAGTGTCGCCGTTGTAGATAATGCCGCCGACACGGACAGCTTCCGCCGCGTCATTTGACCAGAGCCGTTCGAGCTGCACGTTCTGCCACGGAGAAGCGGCGCCGGCCGGACCGGTAGCCCCCGCCGTGATACGAATCGTCTCGCGACCGTACTTTAATTCCAGCGCACTCTCGACTGCCGCGCAATCCTGAACCGGTGTGCCACGAATATGATCGGGCTTGCGCCAGATCTGGCTGGCGAAGTCGAGCTTTTCGCGAGTGATCGGTGTCGAAATATTCCAGGGCGCACGGGTTCGCTTCATAGGCTGCCCCGATGCGCGGTTGACACCGAGCTCATCCGGGACGCCACCCTTGTCCGCAATGCACACGAGAACGCGTCTGGCGCTGTCGTCCGCTTCACGGCAAGCCAGCACGTGCGCTCCGGCGCCCGGGTGATCGATTGCGAGGTCCGCAATATCCGCGGGCAGCGGCACCGAAACGACACCGGCCTGAGCTGTCGCCGGACCGACCCGTTCGAGTTTGAGTTGTTTGTAGGGAGTCATCAATCGATGTGAGATTGCGGAAAGTCCGTCGTTGACAGTGAGCGGATACTGTAGCCTCGTCATCGATTTTTGCGTGATGATACGACAGCGAAATCATCCCATGAGTGGGGGAATGGGGGAATGGGGGAATGGGTGATACGGGGATCTGTAGGATGGCCGTTCCCGGCCGTCCCGATAAAAGACTCAGGCCGTCCCGGAACGGCCATCCTACAGAGTTACATTCTTTGGACTCAAGGTGTCCACTTTTAACCAGGACTGGATAGGAAAGGGAGAATCCTCCGTTGGCTTTGCGGAGTCTGAACAATGAAAATTTTGTTTCCGCTGGCGCGGTCTGGCAGAAAGATGAATATCTACCGGATTACCATCTGCTATCAATACTGGCGCGCAACCCGTCCGCAATTGCAGTACTTTATCGTAATCATCCCTGGAGCGTGGGAGTAAGGGAGTGTTGGGATATTGGAAGAAAAGCACTTCCGACACATGCGTGTCAATGGAAAAACCTGAACACGAAATTTTTAACGGCGCCCAATTCCATAATTCGCACCACGTGCGGACGCCATTTCCAGCACTCTAATAATACAGACTCGAATTATAACAATCGAGGCTTGACGCGCCTCCATCACTCCATTACTCCGTCATCCTATGGCATATGGACCAGGCGAACAATCAGATGGGCGAACCGAATCATGACGAATCGGTCGCCGCGATCGTAGCAGCGTATCGTCGACGGAAGCTCGCCGAGCATATGATCGGGCCTGCCCTGTCGCTCATCATCCACACGATAGTACTGGTGAGCCTCGCCGTATTCCTCACTGCCAAGCCGCAACAGGCGGTTGGCCCGGTCGCCGTCGAAGTTACAATGCGCGATGCACCGCCGACCGAGATCGAGGACTCTGCCGAATCCGACGACGCGGAAGAAGAAGAAGAAGAAGAGCCGGAAGAAGCCGACCCCCTCGAGCCAACACTGGACATCGACGTCACTGACATCGACGATCCGCCGGAGCTCGAGACAGCCGAGACCACGCTGGACGCGATCGAGATCGAACCCGCTGAATTTGTCGACACCTTCGAGTTGCTCGATTTGTACAGTATCGACAACGTCGCAGTCGCGACTAGTGACAACGGCACACCGGACAGGATGAATGGCTTCGAAGCGATTCGCGACAGCAACCCGTTCGGCGGCGGCCATAACGACACCGGCGAAACAGGCGGCGACGGAACTGGCAACGCCTTCGGCGGTGGACCGTTGGGCGCCCGCGGCGAGAAGGGTCGCGAGGCCGCGCGCGCCAAACACGGCGGTGATCCGGAAGGTGAAGACGCGGTGCTCCGGGCCCTGCGCTGGCTGCAGTCGGTGCAACAACCGGACGGCTCATGGGGGCAGACCGGCTATTCGGGTCTGGCGCTTTTGTGTTTCCTGGCGCACGGCGAGACCCCGGCATCCGAAGAGTTCGGTACCACGGTCGAGAAATCGATCAACTGGCTGGTTGCGAAAATGCCGGTGACCGGCGAGAGGCCGAGCGCGTATCAAAACGGCATCGCTACATACGCTTTGGCGGAGGCGTACGCAATGACCCGGGACACCTATCCTATGGAACACATCTACGATGCGATGGACGCGGGGCTGCGCCAAATCGTCGAGGGGCAACTGGCTGAGGGCGGGTACGCGTACGCGTACGGCGATGGGACCTGGGACCTCTCGGTCGCCGGCTGGCAGTTTCAGGCGCTCAAGGCAGGTGGCGCAGCAGGCGCAAACGTGCCGGGCATGGAACGTGCCGTGTCCAAAGGCCTCGATTTCCTCATGCACCACGCCTACGCCAACGGAAATTTCGGCTACAACACCAAGCCAACGAAGGACACGGAACCCGGGGGCAACATGACCGGTGTCGGGGCGTTGTCACTGCAGGCGCTTGGTCGGCCGCTGGCATTGCAGGCGCGTGGCGGGATCAACACGATCATCAAAGTGCGCCTTTCCGATTACAAATGGGAAAACGCGAACTCGAGTCTGTACGGCTGGTACTACGACACGCAGGCGATATTCAACGACAAGAAGAAGGCAAATTGGAACCGCTGGAACAAGAAAATGCAGAAGGTGCTGATCGACAACCAGCACGAGGATGGCTACTGGAAACTACGCGAGAATTTCTATGGCGACACCGAAGAAAATGCCAGGCACGTGATGTCCACGGCCCTGTGCTGCTTGCAACTGGAGGTGTATTACCGCTACGCCCCCGGCGGCGGCACCAAAAGAATCGTGCGCGGCCCGCGTAAGCCACCGCGTGTTCTGTCAAAGAACGATTCATTGTTCGAGTCCGATATCGACACGCATTTCGAGCGCAAGCCCGACAAAAATAAAAAGACAGAACCCGCCAACAACTCCGAGCATGCCCGGAAAGAACCTGCCGGTAGCAGCCTCTTAGACGACGACGATGCCGATCTCGAAGCATTGATCATGCAGTAGGCGGGAATGGGTGGTTGGTTCCTGATATTACGTGTCCGTGCACGGGCACGTAGGGATTTCGCGTGGAACCGCCGGAAATATCGGTAGCTATCGACACTGGTGGCTCCTTAGGAGCCGCAGGAAATGTTGTGTGCCCCCATGGGGCGGGAAACGGCCGACTTCTTCGCAAGTTCACCGGTCGGCCCTTGAATCCCCGACCCGTCAGCCGACGGACCAACGCCAGAAACCGACTCTATTCCGGACAACGGTCTCATACCCGGCTCGCCGCATCCCGTACTCCAACTGCAACTCCTTCAGCATCTGCCCGGTGTTGGTGTCGTCTGAATACTCAATACTCCCGGCGATCTCACGTTCGGTCTGTTCGATCGTAGGCAGGATAGGCTGCAGATCGTCAACTGCGTTCAGGTAGAAGTAGATCTTGCCGGCATCTTCCGGCATGAACGGCTTGCTCTTCAGATCGATCACGACCTAGCAGCGCAGCTTGAGATGATAAAAAAGCAGGTCGAGATAGTAGTCATCACTATCGATATCCAGCCGGACCTGGTTTCCAACAAAGGCGAATCCGTTACCGAATTCAAGCAGAAATTCCCGCAAGTGATGGGTCAAGGCGTTTTCGATCTCGCGTTCCCATGTATAATCGGCGATCGTAAGGAAATCGAAAAGATGCGGACCTTTCAAAATCTCGTGCGCCAGAACGGATTGTGGCGGCGGCAATGTCCGCTCGAAGTTAGTGACGGCTTTGCCAGACCGTCCGTAGTCGTTGGCATCAGAAACCTCGAATGTCGATAAACTAACGCCGAATATCGCCAGACAACCGCTCGATCACTGCGGCCCCCCAACCTTCGATCGATTGTCTCTCTACGATCTGCCTGCCCCACGCCTCAGTACAACCGCACCAGCACCTGACTGGCAGCAAGACTGGCACGCATCCGTGCATCCGCGATCTGATGCGTGATGTTGTCGAGAAGAGCACCGTATTGCTCGCCCGTGATGGTGTACGTTTCTTGATTCATTGGCTTCGCTGTGTCCTCATGTGGAATACAGAATATAAAACATATATAAACATTCATTATGTCTGAATCCTTATCAAATCGAAAATTCTAAAATAGGACATATCAACAGCAGGATTATAGTACCAGTCTACATCCGATTTTCGAAACCTATGACAGAGGACAGTTCAAATGGAAATCTCACTGAAGAATCGAATCGCATTGGTCACTGGTAGTGCCCAGGGCATCGGCGAAGGTGTCGCATTAGTACTGGCTCGCGCAGGTGCGGACATCGTCGTCTGCGACGTGCTCAAAGAGAAGGGACAGGCGACAGCGGACGCCGTAGCCGCACTCGGCAGACGCAGCCTCTTCGTCCACTGCGACGTGTCTGATCCCGATGCTGTCGCCGCAATGATGGACCAAATCGCTGACTTCGGCGGGCTCGATATCATCGTCAACAACGCCGCTGTCGAATACTTCCGCACCCTCGAAGAGACCACGATCGAAGAATGGGATCGAACCCAGAGTGTCAATCTCAAGAGCATCTTCCTCTCAGCCAAGGCTGCACTACCCCTACTGAAAAAATCGGATCACGCGATAATCATCAACATCGCCAGCGTCCACGCTACCGCGACGATCCCCGTTCTCGCTGCGTATGCCGCAACCAAGGGCGGCATCGTTTCCTTGACCCACAGCCTAGCCCAGGACCTCGGACCGCAAGGCATCCGCGTGCTCACTGTGAGTCCGGGTTTCATCTACGCCGGCATGACGGCAGTTTGGCTTGAAGAACAGGAAGACACACAGGAAACCCTCGATCGCGTCAACGCCATGCATCCGGCCGGACGCATCGGCACACCGGAAGACATCGGCAACTTCTGCGCCTTCGCCTCCAGCGAGTTCGGCGGCTTCATCAACGGCGTCAACGTCATCATCGACGGCGGCCTGACGACGATGCTGCACCATTAATACAGAGAAGAGATGGAACCGTTAATTAACGTTAATGGGAAGGGAGATAGGAATGGCGTAGCAAGAGAAAAAATGGAACCATTGATTGACGTGGATTTTCGTGGGATTGTGATGGCGCAGCAAGAGAAGAGATGGAACCGTTAATTCACATTAATTCACGGTCCCTTCTCTTTATGTATTCGCCCCGTACCGGTACCAGGCGGTCCCCTGCACGTCCGCAATCATTACGGTCAGCGGCTTGCCGCCTTCAAGTTTACGGGTGCGGCCGCTGTCCATGTCTTCGAGTTCGTATTGCTGGCCGGCGGTCAGGCCGCGCAGCGTCACTTTCGTCCGTGACGACGGCGACTCGACGCGAAAGACCATCAAAAACCCTTCGTCCGTCTCCGGATCGTGGAACTGCCAGCCGTCGTAGTCTTCCAGCGTCTGCGGTTTGAAAATCGGATAGAAGTCCTTCATAAGGAAGTGCCGGATCGATTTGTACTTCTCGATCTCTTCACGCAGGTATGCTTTGTCCCGGCGCGAGAAGTACGGCGACTGCTCCGACATCAGCAGTGTCCCGGCCATCTGCGACCGGATGACGGCCGGCGGATACCCGTTCCGTTTGAAGTCCGCCAGCGTCTGCTGCCGGCGGTCGGCGTGCGACATCCACAGAAATGCGGAATTCGCATAACAGCCCGGCAACACATAGTTGACGCCTTTCTTGAACCAGCGAATCGCCTCGAGCGTACCGGAATTGTCATTAATCCATGCGGAGTGCACACGGCGCAGCGTGCCGAGGTCCATGCGGTAACCGCCGCCGGCGCACGCCTCGATATGGAGGTTCGGACAGCGCGCCCGCAGCTCATCCGCCAGCGCCATCACGCCGAACCCGTAACCGAGCTGAAGTCTGCCGGCATCCTGCTCTGCCTCGTTCGCTTCCCAGAATGGTGCCGGCGCGTCGTTGAAATCCCAGCGCAACCATTCCATCCGGTAGCGCTTGATCCAGCCCACCATAAAGTCGGCGACCTGCCGGCGTATCTCTGGATCCTCGAGCCGCAGCAGCCGGTCTTTGTGCCGCGCCGTGCCGTACACCAGATTCGGGCGATGCGTTGCCTGATGAAACCAGTCGGGGTGTTTCTTCACCCAATGACTACCCTCCATCGCGAACTCGATCTCGAGCCAGGACCCGAACTTCATGCCCAGCCCTTCGACATGTTCGACGATTTCGTCGAAGCCATTCGGGAACCGGCGTTTGTCGAGACGTTCCCAGTTACCGACACCTCCCCGGAAGCCGCCGGCGAACCATTCCGCATCGACCACGAAGTATTCGACACCGAGCTCGGCGTAGGCGGACGCCTCACGCTTCAGTGTTTCCACCGTCCAATCCGAAGATAATCCGTAGTAGTGATTATAGGTGACCGGCAACAGCGGCGCGTCGGCGACCGGCTGCATGACGTGATGCACGATATGACGGCGCAGCAGGTTCGAGCCGTCGTGGATGTCGCCGTTGAAGAAGCCGAGGCTGGCCTTCGGAACCTGCACCGTTTCACCCGGATCGAGCGTGAAGTCGGTGTAGGCGACGTGCGGCATCAGGAGCAGGTCGGTGCCGCTACGATTGATCATTGTGATCCAGCGGCAGGGCCACTCGATGTAGCAGAAGAAGCCGTCCTGTGTTTCCGGATCGATCACGAACGCGACCGGCAGCTCGGTCTCTGTCGAGCGCCCGCCGTAGCGTCCTCCGAAAAGCGTCTTGTTGCTCTGGGGCCCGAGTTCGACTTCCTTGACAGTGTAGGCCGTAGGCGGGAAGCAACTTTCGACGGAGCCGCCGCTATTGATCCAAGTGACGTGCGGCCGGCTCGCCGCCGGAATCTTGAAGTCCAAGGCTAACACCAGCGGGCCCCTGACGTTCTTCAGCTTCTTTTTCCCGCAATTCGTCAGGCAACCATCGATTTCAACGACGCCAGTGTCATCGAAAACCTCGTAGCGGATTTCTGCACTCACGCCGAGGGCGGCGTGGCGCCAGCGCGTCTCGATGCAACGACCGTAGTCCGTCGATCGTTCTTTCGACGAGGTCAGCTTCAGACCATCGGCGAACTGTGTGAATCCGACATCCGCGCTCTCCCAGGAAAACCCGGCCCCCGACTCCAGGCCGCGCCGGAACGCGTTCGGGCTGGACGGAAATAGTGATGCGTATGAAAAGTCCCTGGATTGCTTTGAAGCTGCCATGCCGTGCCCCGTTACGTGTCGTCAATGTGTGCCGAAGGGGAAATGTAACTTCCCTGCAGGCGCGCTCAACTCCGATCACGAATGAAAACCAACAGATCGTCAAAAATAGGCATCGACCGCTGACGCATTCGTTGGGATTCCCCCCTCCAGCGTGCGACTGTTGCCTCGCGGAATCCGACGCCCGTCCGTGCAGGCAATGGTTGCTTTGAAGAGCATTGCGTAACTCTCAGGGAGCAAATGGGCACTGATGAACTCTCGTTTCCACCGGCACCACAAGATACAGTATCTCCTGCACGCGAACGTCTATCACAAGGGACATAGTCATGAACTATCGACGACTAGGAAAGTCCGGCATCAAAGTATCGGAAATATCGCTGGGGTCCTGGCGGACGTTCGGTGGTGAGATTGACCAGGAAACCACGGAAGCCTGCATGGTCGCGGCCTATGATGCCGGAGTCAATTTCTTCGATGGCGCCGAGGTCTATGCGGGCGGCGCCGCAGAGGATGCGATGGGCAAAGTCTTCCGCAAACACGATTGGCCGCGGGACAGCCTGGTGATCAGCAGCAAAGTCCTGTGGGCCGGCGACGGCCCGAATCAACACGGCCTGTCGCGCAAGCATCTCGTCGAGGCATGTGACGCGGCGCTAAACCGCTTGGGGCTGGACTATCTCGACCTGTTCTTCTGTCACTGGCCGGACCCGGACACGCCGCTCGAGGAAACGGTGGAGACCATGGACCAACTAATCCAGCGCGGTAAGATCCTCTACTGGGGCACCAGCAATTACACCGGTGCGGAGCTCATGCAGGCGTACGGGATCGCGGAAGCGCACAACTTCGTCCCGCCGACGATGGACCAGGTCTGCTACAACATGTTCAAACGCGATCTGTTGGAAGAGAATCTCAAGAGGCCGATCGAAAAGAAAGGGCTCGGCACGACCGTCTTCTCGCCAATGGCCATCGGTGTGCTCAGCGGCAAATACAATGACGGCTTCGCCGATGACGGTCACTACAGCCGCGCGACCCCGGAAAAACGCGAGAACTCGGGCTACCTCTCGGCGGACCAACTCGGTCAGAGCCGGGCACTAGGCAAGCTCGCTGCCGAGCTCGGCATTTCACAAGCTAATCTGGCGCTGGCCTGGTGCCTGAAGAATCCCGCGGTCAGCACGGTCCTCACCGGCGCTTCGCGACCGGAGCAGGTGTTGGAAAACGTCAAGTCAGTAGATGCTGTCGCTCTGCTCGACACCGAAGTGATGGAACGCATCGAGAAGATCCTGAAATGAATCTGCAACCCGATCCCAATGATCTCTGAGTATCGACAGCGTTGAACTGACGGGCGTACAAATCCGCGCTGCGACGGTGCGCACACTAAAGCCGTGAACTCCAGCGGCGATTCGTGCACCCGACGGTTTCCGGAACAATCCCAGCGTTGCGGCGTTGCACCGTTGCGTGAGATAGAATTACGGCACGAATTCCTCCCCGTTTTAGTTCAACGGTGTACCGTCAGTACCCACCTGGCACCAGCGCCGGCGCCGTTTCGGGGCAGTCGCGGCGGTATGCTTCGAGCGCCTCTTCGAACGGAGCCAGGCAGCCGTTGAGGCGCAGCCCGCCATGCGAGATGTTGATGCTCATCGCGACGTCGTCGCCCGCGTTTACCCAGTGCGGCGTCAGCAGCTTGTTCCACAGCATATCGCCCGGAGCCATGTCATAGCACAGCGCGTCATCGTCTGTGAGCCCGGCGGGACGAGTGATGCCATACGGTTTCCGGCGAATCTCATCCGGCGCCCAGCGGTCCGGATTGAGGAGTCCGCAAAAGCGCTTGTGGCCGTAGACCTGCCATGCCATGACGTGGGAGCAGTCCATGTGATACCCGGTCCAACAGCCGGCGCCGCTGATAAAGAGGATCGGAAACAAACGATCCCAGGTGAAACCGCTATCCGTCAGCGTCTGCTGCCAGGCATCGAGCACGCGATCCCGGAACCCGTGGAGGAAACCACCGGGCCGGTCGAAACAGGACAATTTGAAATGGGCCAACGCAAATGGTTCAAGCATGGCGACGTCGATCGGCAGCGCGCGAAACGACTCGGCGATGTCATCGGATTTGCATTGGTCCTGCGAATCGCCGCGTGTGATCCGTGACGCGCTGTCCGTACGAACTTGATCGACGACCTCTGCCAACGGCGGAAAGTCGAAGCCGAAATCGACGAGACCGGTCATCATGAAGTTTTGAAGGCCGTCCCAGGCCTCACGAAATTCAGGCCAATTTGTCGCTGCCTTATGCATCGCAGGGCACCAACATCTCCATAAACGTATGAACCGGCATGGCGTCGAGACGTTCTGAATCGTCGCAGAGATCGTAGATCTCGCGGCTGCGTGTTTCGGAAAAACAGGTGTTCAAATTGCTCAGGAATTTCTCTTTCAGCAGCGGGATGCCATCGCCCCGACGGCGCCGATGACCGATCGGATACTCTACCACAATCTTGTCGGTGCACGAACCGTCCTTGAACTCGATTTGCAGCGCATTGGCGATAGAACGCTTGTCCACCTCGAGGTATTCTCTAGTATACCGTTCATCCTCGACGACGACCATACAGTCACGCAGTTGATCGAGCACCGGGTTATCACCATGAAACCCGTCTTCGTATTGCTCCGCAACAAGATTCCCAAATGCCAGCGGCACTGCGATCATGTACTGCAGGCAATGGTCGCGATCAGCGGGATTGTTCAATGGCCCCGTTTTCGATATAATCCGAATCGCGGACTCGTGTGTCGTCACCGTGATCGTCTTGATGTCATCGAGCCGGTCCTTGACGAGCGGGTGCAGCTGCACCGCCGCCTCGACCGCAGTCTGCGCGTGGAACTCGGCCGGGAACGAAACCTTGAACAGCACATTCTCCATCACGTAACTGCTGTAGCCCCGCGGCAGCGAAAACGCCCTGCCCTTGAACAGCACGTCGTAAAACCCCCATCCCGGCGCGGTCAACGCCGACGGCAATCCCGGCTCGCCCCGCAGCACCATCATCGCCAGACGCACAGCACGTGACGTCGCGTCACCGGCCGCCCAGGACTTGCGGGAGCAGGCGTTGGGGGCGTGGCGATACGTACGCAGCGACTGACCATCGACCCAGGCGTGCGACAAGGCGTCAACGGTCTGGTCGCGAGTCGCGCCGAGCAGTTTCGCAACAACCGCGATCGATGCAACCTTGACTAAGACGACGTGATCCAAGCCGACGCGGTTGAAGCTGTTCTCCAACGCCAAAACACCCTGAATTTCATACGCCCGGATCATGGCATCCAAAACGTCACGCATCACAAACGGCGGTTTGTCGGCCGCTACGTTGCAGCGCGACAGATAATCGGTAACTGCGAGAATCGCACCGAGGTTGTCGGACGGATGGCCCCATTCGGCGGCCAGCCAGGTATCGTTGAAGTCGAGCCAGCGGATGATGCAGCCGATGTCCCAGGCCGCCTTGACCGGATCGAGTTCATACGCAGTCCCCGGTACGCGGGCGCCGTTGGCAACTGTCGTACCTTCGACATGCGGTCCGAGATGCCGGGTGCAATTCGGAAACTGCAGCGCTAGTAGTCCACACCCCAAGGTGTCGATCAGACAGTAGCGCGCGGTGTCGAAGGCGAGCTCGCTCTCGATCGGTGCAGCGCGGACATAGTCCGCAATATCGACGAGGACACGGTCGGGATCAGGGCGAATGCTGAGATCAGTATTTGATGACATGGTGGAGGCGCGGCAAGCCGTTACCGCCTTTCGATTGTTACAATTCCAAAATCTATTCTACTTAGCGCTCCGAGAGCGGGATCCAGGCGCGGGGTTCGGGACCGACGTAATCGGCGTTGGGACGGATAATCCGGTTCTTGGCGCGCTGCTCCATGACGTGTGCAGTCCATCCGGTCACACGCGACACCACGAAAATAGGCGTGAACAGCTTCGCGGACGCGTGAAAGAAATCGGCATTCGGGAACAGCTTCTTCTCGCGCCGCATGACTTCTTCCATGCGTACAGATACGGGATACAAAACAGTGTCGCCGACAGCGGCCGCCAGCTTTTTCGACCACTCTTTGATAATCACATTGCGCGGATCCGATTCCCGATAGACCGCATGACCAAAGCCCATGATCAGTTCTTTGCGCTCCAGCATCCCGAGGATTGCGGACTCCGCATCGTCGGCTGACCCGAACTTCTCGATCATTGCCATCGCCGCCTCGTTGGCGCCACCATGCAGCGGACCTCGCAGCGTCCCGATCGCGCCGGTAACGCAGGAAAAAATGTCGGACAATGTCGAGGCGCAGACCCGCGCTGTAAATGTCGATGCATTGAACTCGTGCTCGGCGTAAAGGATCAACGAACAATTCATCACCTGCTCGTGCAACGCCGACGGCGATTCACCATGCAGCATGTGCAGGAAGTGTCCGGCGATCGAGTTTTCTTCAGTTTCCGTATCAATGCGGACACCGTCGTGGCTGTAGCGATACCAGTAACAGATGATGCCGGGTTGGGCTGCGAGGATGCGTTCAATTTTCTCCTGCTGCTGCGAGAAGTCCGTCTCCGGCTCGAGGTTGCCCAACATCGAGCAACCCGTCCGCATGACGTCCATCGGATGCGCCTCAGCGGGGATCCTCTCGAGCACGTCTTTCAGGGCCTGCGGCAGACCGCGATTGGCACGCAGCCGGGCGCAGTACGCGTCGAGCTCCTGCGGCGTGGGCGGCTCGCCATTGGCCAGTAGATAAGCGACTTCCTCAAACACGGCATTGGCCGCGAGATCGGAAATGTCGTAGCCGCAATACGTCAGTCCGGTACCGGTCTTGCCGACGGTGCACAGGGTCGTCTCGCCGGCACTCACACCGCGCAGGCCGGCACCCATCTTCTTTTCCTTAGCATCTGCCATGTTTAGTCCTTCTCGTGGCTGAACAGGTCGGCCAGTTTCTGTTCGAATTCGTGGTAACCCAAAACGTCATAAAGTTGTTCTCGCGTCTGCATCGAGTCGAGGCTGCGGGTTTGGTCACCGTGCTCCAAAATATCCGTATACACACTCTGGGCGGCCCGACTCATAGCGCGGAATGCAGACAACGGATACAGCGCCATACCGCAACCTGCCGTAGCCAACTGATCGACATGAAACGAAGGGGTCCGGCCGAATTCTGTCATATTGGCAAGGATCGGCGCATCTAGAGCTTTTGCGAATGCCGAAAAGTCGTCGAGCGTGCCGACCGCCTCTGCGAAAATACCGTCTGCACCCGCCTCGATACAGGCAGCTGCACGTGCGATCGCGCCATCAATACCTTCCTGCTGAAAGGCGTCGGTGCGGGCGATAATAAAAAAACCTTCATCAGTGCGGGCGTCGGTAGCGGCTTTGATGCGGTCGACCATTTCCGCCTGTGACACGATCGCCTTATTCGGACGATGGCCGCACCGTTTCTGGGCGATCTGATCCTCGATATGGACGGCAGCTGCACCGGCACCTTCCATTTCGCGAATGGTCCGGGCAATATTCAGCGCCCCCCCCCACCCAGTATCGATATCTACGAGCAGAGGCAAGGCTGACGTGGCGGTGATCCGTCTGACATCTTCGAGGACATCGTTAAGCGAGGTCATACCCAGGTCCGGCAGACCATAGGACGCGTTCGCCACGCCGGCGCCGGAAAGATAGATGGCCTGGTGCCCAGCTCGCTCGGCGAGCATTGCGCAATAGGCGTTGATCGTGCCGACTATCTGCAGCGGCTGATGCGCGGCCAGCGCTTCACGAAATCGGGTTCCAGGTGAATTAGGCATAGTAATACATTAAGTCGGCGGCTTCGATATCCAAACGCAAACGGGCGACATCGGGATAGTAAAAAATGGCACGGACTTAAGGGCTTAAAAGGTGGCTCTCATCACTACGCTTTCCCGTCTGAGTCCCGCCTAAAGGCGGAAGTCTCCCGCGTACCACGATTAAATCGACAAACCCTCAAGGCGGGACTCAGACGGGCAGGAATGGTTGAACTGGTCGCCGGTAGCCTCCCGGTCCGTGCCACGAAAGACTCAACGCCATAGGGAACGCCTTTGGCCTATAAAACAGCGCGCGGCAGGCAACTTTTGCCACCTTCTAAGCGCCCTTCTGCGCTAGCGCCCGGTAATCCAGTCGGATTCGTACCAGGAGATACCGAACTGGGCGCGTACACTGTCGCCGCGGGTGCGGCGCGCAAACGACTCGACTTCTTTGAACGCCCAGAGGAGGGTGTGATATGTCTCCCCCTCCGCGACTTCGACAATGCCGCCGCGTCTCTCTAAATGAGCAATCTCCAGCAAAAAAGCGACGCGTTGAAGGACGAGCAGGAATAAGAGGTAGACGGAAGACATCTTACCGATCTCGTAGAGAAAGCTGGCATACCGCAAATCAACAAAATCTTCGCTGTTATGCTCAGCGACCACGATCTTGCGAATGTCGGCGATGAATCGGTATATCGCCGGCGGATGGACAAGAATCTTGCCGTTCTCAGCGTCGTATTCGGTCTGCCACGTAGGAACCTCACCATCTTCGAGGTTGACGACGAAATCAACGGTGACATCTGTGTTGATATACGGCTTGATGAACAACGTCTCGAGGGCGCCACCAATCTTGTCTTTATTGGTCTTCGCAGCCAGCGTATCAAGCTTCTTGAGCGTAACTTCGGGGTCCTTGACACCTAGGAAGTAGTCGTTCGAGAACTTCTCAAACTGTTTCCAGCAGGTCATTAAGGTACGTTTTGACATACTTCTCTATCGGCCCTTACTGTATTCTGTTCTGTACCTTGATCGACACACGGTCTTGAATCAGGTATACGATTCTCGTTATCCAGTGATCGCCGTTAGCGTCACGTCGTCCTGAGGACTATGATAACGCACCGAACGTGCTTTGTCAAAAACAGTTCTGGAGATATCGGTCAATATTCATACCTCAATGAGCCGATAGATACTGCTCGAGAAATTTTTTTACAACAGGCGCAGCATGTTTACCGCCGGAATGGTTACGGGGCCGATCAGGCAACATCACAGCGATCGCGTATTCCGGATTCTCAAAGGGTGCAAAGCACACGAACCATACGTTGACAGTACGATTTGCCCGGGTACCGACCTGCGCTGAGCCGGTCTTGCCGCCGCTTTCGAACATCGCGACGCGGGCCGTATATCCCGTTGCACGTTCGCCATGAACGACGCGCCGCATGCCTTCGCGGACAACGGCGAGATGCGCTTGTGACACTGGCAATCGGGCCCGAATCTCAGGGTTCTTCAAATTACGATATTCGCCTCGATTCTTGATGCCGTTGACAAGATACGGTTTGTAAACTTTGCCACCGTTCGCGATCGCAGCGGTATATACCGCCGCCTGCAGGGGACTGAGACTGATGTAGCCTTGGCCGATCGAGATTACGGCGGTGTCGTAGGCAGTCCAATTTCTACCGGTCTCGTCATGATACCGTTGGCGGTCCGGCAACCGTCCGATCCGCGATTTGTCATCCAGTACGGTGCCAGGCGCCTGGCCGATACCGGCAGCGATCAGGAGCGGTTGCAGGCGATCAAGCTCCGTGCGGACGCCCAGGTCGACAAAAAATGTATTGCAGGACATCTCGATCGCACTGATGATATCGATCATGCCGTGCCCCGCCAGCCTACCGCAACGTATGCGAGTACCGTCACCAAACGTATAAGCACCCGGGCAATCAACACTATCCGTGGGGGTCTGGATTTGAGCCTCGAGCGCTGCCAGCGCGATAAGTGGCTTTACTATCGAGCCGGGCGAAAAGCCCGCAGCAAGAGCGCGGTTCAACAGCGGTTTGTCCGGGGCCTCCTCCAAGTCAGTATAAATGTGGCGGATATTGTTGAGATCATAACTGGGCGTCGAGACCATCGCTCGAATCGCACCGCTGTTGCAGTCTAATACGACCATCGCCCCCTTGGTCTCGCGCAGCAGGTTGTGCGCGATCTTCTGGGCCCGCATGTCGATCGTCAACTCGACGTCATAGCCGGCAACGGGGGGATGCGGGTCGACAGCATCATCATGGAAATACCCGACGCTATCGACGCGGACCTCCCGGTATCCGCCCTGCCCTTGCAGCGTCGCGTTGAGCGTTTTCTCAATGCCAGCGCGGCCCGTCAACTCCGGCAGATAATACGCGAATTTTTTGAGGTCGTCCTTGCTCGGGTAGCGCAGATTGGCGTACCCGACGAGATGGGCCGCGACTTCGCCATGCGGATAGCGGCGGATGACATTCGTCGTAATCTCGAGGCCCGGGATGACCGGCATCTGCTCCATGAGCCGGGCATGGTCACGCTCATCAAGGTTGTTGAAGGCACGAAATGGCAGGGCGGGATACCAGCTCAGGTGCTGTTTGAGTTCAGCATAGGTAGTATCGTGTTCCCGGCCGGTCAAGCGCTGGACAAGATCTATCTGGCTGAGAATGAATTCGATTGTGTGGGCGCGGCTCGACTGATGCTTCAACCACATAAAATCCGGCAGCAAACGAATCCGCCCCCCCTCAATATCAAACACGATACCGTCGACGCTGTGTAGCGTCTCCCGGATTTCGATCAGCCGCTCAGAAGCGAGACCACGAGCCATGATGATCTCGGTGTTCGTCTGCTGCAGCATCTGGGCGATATCGGCGCGCCCGTATTCATGATCTGTGCCTGCCAGCTCGGCTATTCGATCAAGCTGCCTGATAATGTGAGTGACGGTTCGCCGCGTCCGGGTAAGTCGCGGACGCCGCATCTCGTGCGGATGAAAATAAACGTCATATGAGGGCAAATTCTCGGTCAGTGCAGCACCATTCCGATCGAGAATACGACCACGCTGCGGTGCGACTCGAATACGGCGCAGGCTCTGCTGTGCGATCGCTTTACTGTGGGCTTTGCCGAGACGAAGCTGCTCATACCACAACCTAAAAACAAGCAATCCGGCAACCAGAGCGAAGCATGCTATCATGCCGGCGAGTCGTCCGGTAATTCCTTTGAACAACTTGTCGAGGGTCATCAGCGTTCGGCGCTGTGGTCGTTATAAATTGTGCGCAGCGACTGGATGCTGGCGCTGTCTCCGACGTTGAAAAACGGCGGCGAGCCGAGCTCGACGAGCGCGTTCAATTCAATCACCCTGGGAACATCAACGGTCTCCACGGCGGCGGGACGATCATAATAACCGGATACAGTTCGGCTAAGCGGCCGCGGCGCCTCTACCTGACCCGGGACAGGGGGTTGCAATCCCCAGAGCTCGCGCAGTCGAGCCAGAAACCCGTCCTGCGGTTGACCACGCAGCTCGAACAATAATAGCGGGGCATCATCGAAACGATCCGTAGCCAGACATCCAAGCGCGATAATATGGCGGCACGGCTGCTCGACGCGGTCACAGCTGCACACGCCGGCGATCGGGCTCGCGGGCAACAACGACAAAGATGCGGATATTTTCAAGAGTTGTTCGATCTCTTTGGGAACGGCGCCACCTAATACTGCCGCACACAAATCGAGACGTGCGGCCATCGTTGTGAGAATCTCATCCCAGACTGCAGGCGCCAGGACGTCGCACGTGATTTCGACGGTGTATGGCTCTGCCACCACCCCCTGGACAGCCCCCTTCACCCCGCCTGCCGAAATTTCCATCCACGCGACCTGCCCCTTGCGGGCATAGCGCCGCCCGGTCTCCAGTTCGCTGCGAACGACGCCATCCTCGATTCCTTTGAGAAACTGACGAGCCCACCAGTTCTGCGCAATCTCTCCACGCTGCGAACGCGGTTGCAGACCATGCTCGACACGCACCGGCATGTCAACTTCGACGTCCCTGCTGTTTGAGCACTGTTTAATCAATTTTCGATGTCCGATTGTTGAGATTTGGGGAGGGTTGACAGAAAAATGGGGACAGAAAGATAAGCCAATAGAAGTGCAATCCCCCCTGCGCCAACGGCGCTTCGTATAGTAGCCCAGGGTTGCCCGCACCTGCGGAGCTACCCTGGGTTTCATCAAAAGCGGAAGTTCTACACCAACGGTGTAGCATACCTCCCCGCGGGACGATGCAACAAGAACGGTTTCTGAGGAGCCTTACAGCCCGTTGGTGTTGGATTGTCAATCAATGCATACCCAGGATAGCGTGCGCGCAACCCCGGGCTGCTATAGGGAACGCCTTTGGAGTAGAAAACAGCCCTACCCTCTCTTCCTTTCCTCATTTTTCTGTCCTCTCTGTATTTCACTGTTCGGAGACAGCGTCGCGGGATAGCACAAACGCATCGCGCAGTTGCTCGAATGACAGGTCGGTGATGAGTTTCTCGCCGGCATTGATAATATTGTCGGCCAGACGTTTCTTGTCGTCAATCATTCGATCGATTTTCTCTTCCACAGTTCCGACGCAAATGAACTTGTGCACCTGGACATTTTTCAGTTGGCCAATACGAAAGGCGCGGTCCGTCGCCTGATCTTCGACGGCAGGGTTCCACCAGCGATCAAAGTGGAAGACATGATTCGCTTCTGTCAGATTCAGCCCGAGCCCACCTGCCTTCAATGATAATACGAATATAGGCGGCCCTTTCTTCGTCTGGAATTGATCGATCAATTGCTCGCGCTGGCGCTGCGTCGTACCGCCATGCAGGTATAACACATTGACACCGAAATGGCGCGTAAGTTTCGGTTGTAGGAGATGGCCGAGTTGCGCGAATTGCGTAAAGATCAGCGCTTTGTCGCCTTCGTCCAGAATCACTTGAAGCATCTCCTCGAGCCGCTGCAGCTTGCCCGATCGCGATGAGCCAAATTCGCTTTCGTCGTGCAGGAAATTCGCCGGGTGATTCGTAATCTGCTTGAGTTTGACCAGCGCACTCAGGATCAGGCCCTTGCGCTCGAAAATGCTTTCCTCTCCGGCACTCAGGCGGGAGAACATCTCGTCTACTACAGATTGATAGAGGCCGGCCTGTTCTGCTGTGAGGTTGCAAAAAACCTTCATTTCCTGCTTCTCCGGCAAGTCGCGAATCACGCGGCGGTCGGACTTGAGCCGGCGTAGAATGAAGGGCAGCGTGATCTTGCGCAGAATAGCGGCCCGCGCATCGGAACCGTCGCGCTCGATGGGCATCGCGAAGTGCGTCCGGAACGTGCTGAGTTTGCCCAGGAAACCGGGGTTCAGGAAATCCATGATCGACCATAGCTCGGCAAGTCTGTTTTCAACCGGTGTCCCTGTGAGACAATACCGGTAATTACCACGCAACGAGCGAATCGCTACCGTCTGCTTGGTAGACGGGTTCTTGATGTTCTGGGCCTCGTCCAGCACAATATTATGCCACTTGAAGCTCAAGAAAGAGGTCTGGTCGCGGACGATCAGGTTGTACGTCGTGATCACGGCATCGTACGCCTCGACTGACTCCACGAATGCCCGCTGCCCGGAGCGGTCCCCACCGTGGTGGACAAGGACTTTCAAGGACGGTGCAAAACGCTCCATCTCACGTGCCCAGTTGCCGACGACGGACATGGGGCAGATAATCAGCGACGGGCCATGAAGTTGCTTCATCGATTTCTGGTACGCCAGCACAGCGATCATCTGTACGGTTTTACCCAGCCCCATATCATCTGCCAGGCAGGCACCGAAACCAATTTGCGTCACGAAGTGCATCCATGAGAAGCCGATCTCCTGATACGGCCTCAGCGTACCAACAAACGGTTCCGGCGTCGGCAGCTTTGCAAACTTTTGGTCGCCTCGAAAATCATCGATCCACGAGGCGTCGGCACCGCCCTCGAAGCGCAGATCGAGGACGGGCAAGCCGCCCGCACGCTCGAGGCTGAAGCCCATCTCCATCGCTTTAGCGAGGGATTCACGACCGCTGAATCCTTTCTTTTCCAATGATTTCATTGATCGGTTAACGGCCTCTGCATCGATCCGGAACCAACCGCCATGCCGGTGAATCAGCTGGGACTTGGACGATGCCAGTTCGCGGAACTCCGCTTCGCTAAGCGGTTCGTCACCGATCGCGACTTCCCAGTCGTAGCCGATCATCTGGTCGAGACCGAGCACCGCCCGCCGATCCGTGCCGGTGTTCGCCGAGGTCGAGATCCTGAGCAGCAATCCAAGCTGCTCCTGTGGTTCCTCCCACCAGGTCGGCAGCCGTACTATGAAGCCGCGCTTCTGCAACAGCGGCGCCGCCTCCGTCATAAAAACAAGGGCCTGGGATCGATCCAGACAGCAGGGCTTCGGTGGCACGGATTCCAGAGACTGCGCCAGTGCCGGAAAGTCCGCGGCAGCACGGCCCAGTCCGGTGAGCAGGCAGCCGACCAATTCGACCGAGTGCGTACCGCTCTCTGTCGGGTCGAAAAGCTCATCCGCAGGAACAGACAGGTCCCGGTCACGCGCTGATCGCACACTGCATAAGATCTCCCACGTACCGTCCTGGTCGTCCGGAGGTACGAGGTCCAAACCTAACCGAAACGGAGAGTAGGGGCTGACCGGCCGCAGCCGGTCGTTCCACAAACCGACTTCTTCGATGAACGTGT
>Ga0302123_10000553_pt1 | contig 29291 bp, 31 predicted proteins | sample CB21_321_MG_FD_203109 | JGI IMG/M metagenome (GOLD analysis project Ga0302123, IMG submission 203109) | Marine microbial communities from Western Arctic Ocean, Canada - CB21_32.1 | ecosystem: Environmental > Aquatic > Marine > Oceanic | place: Canada: Western Arctic Ocean | collected 2017-09-28 | reverse complement strand
GAAACCTGCGATGACGGTAACGTTGGCAATTCGGATTCCTGCCTCGACGACTGTCGCTCGGCCAGCTGCGGCGACGGTTTCGTGCAGGTGGGAGTTGAAGCCTGCGACGCGGGCGTTGACAACAGCGATGAGAACGCCGACTCCTGCAGGATCGACTGCAGCCTTTCGTCCTGCGGCGATGGCGTGGCCGATGCGGGTGAGAGCTGCGACGACGGTAACGTCGACAACAGCGATGCCTGTCTCTCGAACTGCGAAGCAGCGGCTTGCGGCGACGGCTTCGTCCAGCTCAAGGTAGAAGCCTGCGATGCGGGCGTCGATAACAGCGACGAGGGGATAGACTCCTGCAGGACCGACTGCAGCTCGTTCTCCTGCGGCGACGGCGTGGTCGATTCCAACGAATCCTGCGACGACGGCAACGCCGATAACAGCGACGCATGCCTGGTCACTTGTGAAGTGGCGTTCTGCGGTGACGGATTCGTACAGGCCGACGTGGAGGCCTGCGACGCAGGCGCAGATAACAACAACGACAGGGCCGACGCCTGTCGCACGAACTGCACTACGGCGATCTGCGGCGATGGCGTGGTCGACACGGGCGAGGCCTGCGACGACGGCAACGCCGATAACAGCGACGCCTGCCTTGGCAGCTGCGAGGCGGCGTCCTGCGGTGACGGCTTTGCGTGGGTGGATTTCGAGCAGTGCGACGACGGCAACATAGACGAGAGCGACACTTGCCTGTCTGATTGCAGCAGCGCCAACTGCGGTGACGGCCACGTGTGGCTCGGCGTCGAAGAATGCGACGCGGGCGATGCCTCAAGCGATGTCAGGTCGGACACCTGCCGCGGCGACTGCCGCCTGGCCTGGTGTGGCGATGGTGTCATGGACGCAGGCGAGCAGTGCGATGATGGCAACATGAACAGCTCGACCCGGCCGAACTTCTGCCGTCCTAACTGCGTGCTGCCGCACTGTGGCGATGGCGTTTCGGACGAGGGTGAGAACTGCGACCGTGACGCCCAGGAGGCGATGTCTGAAGAGGTGCTTCCAGGAAAGCCGGTCTCCGGCCTGTCGCTGCCCGCCCAGCCGACGCCCGCAAGGGCAGAGGCTTCCGCTGACGCGAACGGAGAGCTATAGAAGTCATTCGGAGACTTAGCCCGTATGGCCACCAACTTAAGAGACGCTGCCACCGTATTGCCCTTGCGCGATATGGACGGTTCGCTGGAAGTTTTCATGGTGAAGCGTAACTCCGCGCTTGGCTTTATGGGTGGGGTTCACGTTTTTCCCGGTGGCGTTGTCGACGAAGATGACTCCCTGTCCGGCTGGAAAGACGCTCTGAGTGGCTACGACGGCGAGCGTTCTTCGCAGAGCATGGAGCAACTCGCCGCGGACCGGACGCTGGGCTACCACGTGGCTGCCGTCCGCGAATTATTTGAAGAGGCCGGCGTTCTGCTGGCCTGCGACTCGTCGGGACGCGTACTCGGCGGGGCCCGTGACGCCGAGCTCGTGGCGCGGCTCGGAAGTCGCAGGGCCGAGCTTGCGGGCGGTGCGGTGGCATTCATGGAGCTGCTCGTAGACGAAGGTCTCAAGATAGCGGCCGACGCGCTGCACTACTTTGCCCACTGGATCACCCCCGAGCCCTCACCCAAGCGCTACGACACCAGGTTTTTTCTCGCGGCTATGCCGGCGGGGCAGGAAGCCGACCATGACAGGGTCGAGTCGGTAGAAGGGGGCTGGTACGAGCCCGAACAGGCCTTGGACCTCTACCTGCACAGGGAAATAAAACTCGCGCCGCCCACGCTTTGCGCGCTCGACCGCGTGGCCCTTCACGATACCGTTGCCGAGGCGCTCGAGGCCGCCGTCGCGCTGGACGTGGTGGAGGTCAAACCCAAGATATCGGTGGGTGAAGACGCCGTGGCGATCCTCTATCCGGGCGACGACGACTACGACTCGGGCGTCGCGGTTCATCACTCGAGTGGTCGCATACTGAACCGGCGCGTGATGAGGGCCGGCCTGTGGGTGAAGCCATGAAATACAGGTTGCGCTGGCAGGCTTTTGACGAGTTGTGCTGGGAGTTGGCGGCGGCCAACGAGGGATCCGCGTTCTGGATCGAGAATCCGACGGGCGAAGTGATGGCCGGCTCGCGGCCCGAGCCCGACTCGGGGCGTTGCTGTCGTGAACTTGAAGATGACGGACCGGTGGGTCGCTTGCTTGCCTGCGCCACGGGTAGCGATGCCGCCAGCGGGGCGGGCCTGCTGCAGGCGCTTGTCTCGCGCGAGATTAAGCAGCAGTCCACGGTGCGCGACATGGCCGACGCTACGGCGCGGCTGTGGAGACAGACCAACGCGTTTTTGCGTATGGCCGAGACTACCCACCTCTCCTTTGATCCGGAGGTTGCCCTGGACAAGGTGCTCGATGTGATCGAACACTCCACGTCGTTCAGGCGGGGCTGGGGCATGCTCAAGTTTCCCGGTAGCGAGGGCTGGCGCCTGCTCGGGGACTTCGACGGCAAATCGGCAGACGGGAGCCACGCGCCCGGCATCGAGGTGCAGCCTCCAGCCACAGAGGCTCTCGACGAGGACGTCAAGCTGCTACAGCCAGGTTGCGAGGACAGCGAACTTTACGAGAAGCTTTCTTCTATGTTGGGGCGTAGCGGTCCGCTGGCGGTAGCATCGCTGGGTACCGGCCAGGGCTGTTACGGCTACCTGTTGGTGCCCGCGGACGACCCGGATCTACTGACCTCGGAGGACTTCAAGGTGCTCGCCGCGGCTGCGCAGATACTAGGCGTGGCTGTTGAGAACGCGCACATCCTCGGCCGCGAGCGCGAGGCCATGCGTCTACAGGTCGAAAACGACATGTTGGCCCTGCAGGCCCGCGACATGGAGGAGATGACACACGTGGTAGCGCACGATCTCAGGTCGCCCATGCACTCTATATACGGATTCATGCACGTGGCCCTGGACGAGCTGTCCGATCTCTCTACCCGCCTCAGCCAGGACGGTTACAACAACGCTACCGGAATGGAGACCATGGTCGCCGACCCGATACGCGACGCAATACGCAGCGTCGAAAAACTCAACCGCATGGTCAAGCGACTGCTCGAGTTTTCGCGTTCGGCGAGAGCGCCGTATAACTGCGAAGACCTCGACATGAACGACCTGGTTGATGGCGTGGTCAGGTCATTCGGCTACGCGCTTTCGCAGGACGAGGTGAAGGTCACCGTAGAGGCGCTTCCCCCGTTGGTGGCCGATCGCGTGCAGATGGAAGCCGTGCTCGGCAACCTTGTTGACAACGCGGCCAAGTACATCGGCGATGGGCCCGAACGCTCTGTCGTGGTGGGTTGCGTCGAAAGCGATGATGGTTGCGAGTACTTCGTGCGCGACACCGGCGTGGGTATGACTCCCGCGCAGGCCGCCAAGGTGTTTCAACCTTTCCGACGTTTTCACGCCGACAGCGCCCCCGGCGAAGGCATAGGCCTGGCCCACGTCCGCAAGATCATAGAGCGGCACGGGGGGCAGATTCGCTGCGAGACCACCGAGGGCGTGGGAACGACGTTTTATTTTTCGGTCGGCAGCGAACCGGGTGCTGTAGCCGACGAGGCCCCGGTCGCCTTGCAGGCGGCCGAGTAGTCGCGCTGCAGTCGGGCCAGGTTGTCCCTGGCCGCGGGGCCGGTAAGCATGGTCTCGCCGCTGGTCACCGGCCGGCAGATCACGGCGGCCAGCTCGGCCTGCTGATGGGCTGCCGTGAGCATCTCGGCAGCGGCGCAGGGGTCGCCACCGCTGGTAGCCTTGACAGCGCCACGCTCAAGCAGCGCGCGCGTAACCCGCACCCTGTCCTTGCATTCCTGCCGCGCGTCTTCGATGCGCAGGCCGCGCAGGCCGCGAGCCTCGTCCATTGCCTCGCGAAAGCTGGTTACGCCGAAGGCTACCGCGAGTACGACCGAAATGGCCACGAGCCTGAAGAATGTTTTTCTGGTCATGCTGGGTCTCCGACAGGGTGAAGTGTTTCACTGCCGTGGGGGCAAATAAAACGGTGGCTGGGCCCGGGTCCCACCGACCGCCGCTCTGGACTCGCCGGCGCGAACCCTGTCAAATACCTGTGTGGACGTTCCGCAAACACTGGAGGGTTGGTACACGCTGCACGACGTGTGGAGCGTGGACTGGACGGCCTGGACTCTGCTCAGCGATGATGAGCGGCGCAGCGTTCTCGATGAAGCCCGCGCGTGGCTCGAATCTGCTTCGTCGGTGCGTCGGGGCGACACGGCCATGTACAGCGTGTTGTCGCAGAAGGGCGACCTCATGTTCGTGCACTACCGCGAATCGCCCGAGGCGCTCAACGCCGTCGAACTGGCCCTCCGGCAGACGGCGCTCTACGGTTTTCTGGAACCCACTTACTCTTACGTGTCGCTCATCGAGGTCAGCCTCAACGAGGTAATGGGCATCGCCGCCAAGCGCTTGTCCGACCGCGGACTCAACCGCGGTGACGAGGGTTTCGACGAAGCCTGGACCGAGGCGGTGGAAGAGCAGCGCGAGAAGATGAAAGAACGCCTCTACCGCGACGTGCCGCCGCAGAAGTACATCAGCTTCTACCCCATGGACAAGAAACGCGGCGAGACCGTGAACTGGTACACCCTGTCGGCTGACGAACGCCGCGACATGATGCGCGGCCACGGCAGTGTGGGCCACAAGTACCACGAGGTGGTTACCCAGGTCATAGGCGGGTCGATCGGACTGGACGATTGGGAGTGGGGCGTGAGCCTGCACTCCGACGACATGCTGGTGTTCAAAAAGCTCGTCCACGAAATGCGCTTTGACCCTGCCAGCGCCCTCTACGCCGAGTTCGGGCCGTTTTATCTCGGCATACGCAGCAGTGCCGGCAGCCTCGGCTTGCTTCTGAGCGGCCACGCTCCCTCCTAGAAACGCAGCAATATGAAACATTTCGAGCGAGATGTTGCGGCAAAATGCGACATCTGGTCTGAACGGCAGGCTATCTGGCCTGAGACCATTGCCCGGGCCGGGGCCGCCCCTGTGGTTTCCCGATCGAGGCACGCGGCTCTTTTTCGCCTGGCTCTCGCCCCCTGAAAAAAGGAAAGCGCGTCGCCCGGGTGATTAAAACCAGCGCTTGCCTCGTCGACTGTTACTGGAAACCAGGTGCCGTATTTTCAATCTGCACACAGCACTGGTTGCATTTAAACAGGAGTCGGAAAAAAGAGGTCTCTAAGATGGGAGCATTGAGAATCCAAGCCAAGTTTCACGTTGGGCAACTTGTCGAACATCGGTTGTTCGGCTACCGCGGTGTCGTGGTCGATGTCGACGCCGAGTTCGAAGGCAGCGAGGAATGGTACCGCGAGGTGGCCAAGTCGATGCCGCCGCGAGACCAGCCCTGGTACCAGGTCCTCGTGGACGGCTCGGAAAACAGCACCTACGTGGCCGAGCGCAATCTCCAGCGCGACGGCCTGGGCATCGCCGTCGAGAATCCCGGACTGGATAACTACTTTGACGGGATGGATGATGGGGTTTATCTCACACGTAACTTCAACTGATAGTCGTTTACCCGGGCCGGCGGTTCTGCTCGCCGGTGTAATGTTGGCAGCGGGACTGCTGGCAACCGGTTGCGGCGGCAACGACGACAGCGGCAACAACAGCGCTCGGCCGGCGGCCGCTACGCCGGACCCGGGCGAAAGCGCCGACACCAGCGCGCTGGCCGAGCCGGTAACGGGCACAGAAACCGTGAGCGGGACGGTCACGTTGCCGGGCAACGCGCCAGCCAGAAAGCAGCTGCGAATGTCTGCCGACCCATACTGCGTTAAGGCTAATGAGGACGCGGTCTTCAGCCAGTCCATCGTCACCGGCGGGCAGGGCGGCCTGGCCGGCGTTTTTGTCTACGTGTCGGCTGGAGTCGCGCCCGGCTCCCGCGCTGTACCCAACGAGCCGGTGGTGCTCGACCAGCGCGGCTGCATGTACGAGCCCCGCGTGGTGGGCGTGCGAGTCGGTCAGGAAGTCGAGTTTCGTAACAGCGACCCCACGCTGCACAACGTCCACGCGATGCCCGAAAGTTCGCGCAGCTTTAATCTCGGAATGCCGCGCAAGGGCATGACCCTGCGCCGCCGCTTTTCAAAGCCCGAGGTGCTGGTGCGGGTCAAGTGCGACGTGCACCCTTGGATGGAAGCCTACGTGGGGGTCCTCGAACACCCTTACTTTGCCGTCACTGACGAGCAGGGCCGTTACAGTATAAGCGGCCTTGTGCCTGGCGATTACACGCTGGCAGCGGTGCACCCGCGCCTGGGTCGGCTCGAGCGTGCAGCCCAGCTGCAGGCGGGCGATTTTCCAGCGGGCGATGCGCCCACGGTTGATTTTGCCTACCCCGCTCGCGGCGGCAGCTGACCCTGCGCCCGGGCGCAGTCGCCCAGTGGTTGCGCGGCAGCCAGGCCGGGCCAAGCCATCCGTCCCGGGGCTCCGGGGCCACGTTCAACTGGACTTGCGAGCCTGCAGCGGTTAGTCGTGCTGCCGTTGGTCGCATAGCTCAGTCCGGTTAGAGCGCCTGCCTCACATGCAGGAAGTCCCTGGTTCGAGTCCAGGTGTGACCACCATTTTTCAAGGCCGGCAACAAGACCGACATTGACCCGGCCTCGGTGGAGCGCCTCGAGGCGCTCGGCTACATGAACTAGCCTCGCGGTCGCGGCGGGCGGGCTATACTTCCATGCCGCGGGCTACAGCCGCATGGCTTCTTCCTGGTCGACGTCGAAAACCGCCAGCAGGCGGCCCAGGCCTACGAACATGGAGCAACACACGGTCAGGTCGACGATTTCTTCTTCCGTAAAATGGCCGCGCATGCGTTCGAAGAACTCGTCGTCCAGCGTGTCGTGCTTCAGGCAGAAACGTTCGGCGAATTCGATCGCCAGCTTTTCCTGCTCGCTGTAGTCGGAATTGTCAGCATACTCGTGCACCGAGCAGTACAGGCCCTCTACGTTTTCCTGCCCCACCAACGATGAGGCTCTCGTGGCCAGTCAAACCCCGCAGTCATTGATCTGCGCCACCCGCATGCGCGCAAATTCCCGTACGCGGACGGGTAGCCTGGTTTTGTCGTAGACCGCTGTTGAGAAGGTGACCACGGCTCCGAACATATCGGGGTTTAGGGAAAACAGCCTCGGGAGCTCTTCGCCGTCACCTTCGGGAACGTTGATACGCGCCATGATTCCTCCTGTTCGGCCCTGCCGGGCTGGACCATGGGGCCATTGTCATGCTAGGCTCGGGCCTTGTCCAGACCGGGTGACGAACTAAGGCGCGAGCCCACGGGTGAGCGTTACGTGGTAAGGCGGTCGGCCCGCGAGGGTGGACCCTTCGAGTTTGACTACTACCTTGGGCCCATGGCGACCGGCCCCCCGGAGCACAGCCACGATACGGACGTGGAGAGCTTCGAGATGGTATCGGGTATTCTGCAAGTCTGGATCGATGGAGTGGAGCGCCGGGTCAGTGCCGGCGATCGCTTCGTCGTTCCGCCGCGTACCCGCCACCGCTTCCGTAACCAGACAGAAGAGGAAGTCCACTTGAGGATTTCATTCCCCGGTCCCGGTTTCGAGAGCGTTGTCGACGGTCTCCTGTTCCTGGATCGTGCGCCGCGCGGTATTACGAACGGGCTTCGCATGGCGATGCACAGCCGGGAGCACCTGGGCTCAGCGCGTCCCTCGAGCCCGCTGCTGCGCCTGGCCATCCACGTTTTCGGCGCGATTGGCCGCGTCCTCAGGCTTCGACCCATTACTTGAGTATGCACTAGCGACCGGCCGACCAGCTTCTGAGCGCGGCCAGGTCTGAGATCGCCGGGCAATCAGCCGCTTGCGTTATACGAGTGCTATCAGGAGGGTCTAGCGCATGAGAGAGCTCGGCAAGATAGGCATCTGGGCTTTTCTCGACATGATGCCGGCGCGCGAGTCACAGCGCCTGGCCAGGCTTGTCGAGGAGCTGGGATTTGGCGCGCTGTGGATCCCGGAGGCCGTCGGACGCGAGATATTCACCAGCTCGGGGCTGCTGCTTGCCGCTACCGAGAAGCTGGTCGTGGCCACCGGCATCGCCAACGTGTGGGCACGCGACGCGATGGCGATGGTCTCGGCGCAGAAGACCCTTGCCGAGGCCTACGACGGGCGCTTTCTGCTGGGCATGGGCGTGAGCCACGAGCCGATGGTGAACGCGGTCCGCGGACACGCCTACGACAAACCGCTTACCTACATGCGCGAGTACCTCGACAAGATGGATTCCGCGCCCTTTTTTGCCCACGAGCCGGCCGAGCCGCCCGAGCGCGTGATTGCAGCGTTGCATCCCCGCATGCTCAAGCTGGCGCGCGAGCGTAGCGCCGGGTCGCACCCCTATTTCGTGCCGCCCGAGCACACCGCCGTGGCCCGGGAGATACTGGGCCCCGGCAAGCTGCTGGCGCCCGAGCAGGCCGTCTGCCTGCAGACCGACCCCGTAAAGGCACGGGCCTGGGCGCGCGAGCACATGAAGATCTACATCGGCCTGCCCAACTACCGCCGCAACCTGGAGAACCTGGGCTTCGAGGCCGCCGACTTCGACGACGGTGGCAGCGATCGCCTTGTCGATGCCGTCGTCGCGTGGGGGGACATCGACGTTATCCAGGAACGGGTCAGGCAACACCAGGAGGCGGGGGCCGATCACGTGTGCCTGCAGGTCATCGGCCCCGACATGACCCACGTACCTACCGCGGAGTGGGAAGCGCTGGCCGCGGCGTTGCTCTGATTAACGGGACTCGGCGTCTGAGGACAGCATGGACAATCGGGATACGAAAGCGATACTGGAGTACCACGAGGTCACGAAGCACAGCGAGCGGAGCGTCCGCAGCAATCGGCACGTCCTCGACTGGGAGAACCAACCGCTTCCGTTAAAGGTCTACCGGGATCTCGATCCCATACCGCTCGTGCGGGACTTTCCGGACAAGGGAGATTCCGCGCTCGAGGCCATGGCGCGAACTCCCCGACCGGCCGCGGGGGAGGCCGAAGAGGAGCGTATTCCCGACCTCACCGTGCTGTCGCGCGTGCTACAGCTCTCGGCGGGGATCACCAGGAGCCGCCGCCATGCGGCGGGTACGGTATACTTCCGCGCCTACCCGAATACCGGGGCGCTCCACCACGTAGATCTTTACCTGGTGGTCGGCGAACTCCCGGGTCTTTCATCCGGAGTCTACCATTTCGGTCCCCAGGACTTCGCGCTGCGGTGCCTTAGGGAGGGCGACTGGCGCGGGGTGCTGGTGGAAGCTTCGGGAAACAACCCGGACCTGGCCCGGGCACCAGTGATCGTTGTCAGCGCCTCGACGTACTGGCGCAACAGCTGGAAGTACCAGGCACGCGCGTGGCGCCACTGCTTCTGGGACGCGGGCACCATGCACGCCAATCTTCTAGCCGTTGCTGAAACGGAAAACCTTGAGCCGCGCCTGGTCCTGGGTTGGGCGGACCGTCCGGTGGAACGGCTGCTCGCACTTGACCCGATGCGCGAGGGAGCGCTTACGATGGTATCCCTGGGACGCTGTCTTCGTCCGCCTCCCACGGCGCCGGATGTGCCGGAGCTGCGGTATGAAACCGAACTGCTCTCGAGCACGGAAATCGACTATCCAGAGATTCGCGCGGCCCACGCTGCCTCGTCCCTGGCCGACGCCGCGGAGGCTGTTGCCTGGCGGGGAGGGATCCCAGCGCGCCAGGAGACCGCAGCCACGGATTCCCAGCAGATTGTCCTCCGGCCCCTACCGGACGGTGATCTTCCACCGGAATCGCTCGACCGTCTGATTGTGCGGCGCGGGTCGACCCGCGCCTTTGATGCCGGCCGGTCGATTACGTTTGAAGAACTGTCCACGGTGCTCGATCGCGCCATCCGCGGAGTAGATGCCGATTTCCTCGAGCCGCCCAGCGCGACTCTTCTGGACCTGTACCTGATCGTTAACGCTGTCGACGGTCTCGCGCCCGGGGCCTATCACTACCGGCCCGCGGAACGGTCGCTCGTACTCCTGCGCGAGGGAGACTTCAGGGAGACGGCCGGGCGGCTGGGGCTCGGCCAGTTATTGCCCGCGGCGGCGGCGGTTAACATCTACAGCCTGGTCGACCTTGCCGGCGTGCTCGAGCGCTTTGGCAACCGGGGCTACCGGGCGGCGCAGATCGAAGGTGGCATCCTGGGGGGACGTTTATACCTGGCTGCTTACGCGCAGCGTGTCGGGGCCACCGGGCTGACTTTTTTCGACGACGAGGTCGTCGATTTCTTCTCGCCTCACGCGGCCGGAAAGAATGTCATGTTCCTTGTTGCCATCGGCCATGCCAATCGTGCAACGCAGGGGCCGGGCTGATGAACGCTACGGCAGATCGTCCCCACGTTGTCATCATAGGGGCCGGTTTTGCCGGGCTTTATGCCGCGCGGGCCTTGTGCAGGGCACCGGTGCGTGTGACCGTGGTCGACCGTCGCAACCACCACCTCTTCCAGCCCCTTCTCTACCAGGTGGCCACGGCGGGACTGTCGGCGCCTGACATCGCAACGCCGATACGGCGCATCCTGCAGCGGCAGGCCAACGCGACCGTCTTGCTGGCCGAGGTCAGGGGGCTCGACCCTGTCCGCCGGCGCGTGGTTCTCGACGAGGAAGAGCTGTCCTACGATTTCCTGATCGTGGCCACGGGTGCAACGCACAACTACTTCGGCCACGACGAGTGGGCCCGCTACGCTCCGGGCCTGAAGACCGTCGAGGACGCCTTTGAGATTCGCCGGCGCGTGCTGCTGGCCTTCGAGAAGGCCGAGCGGGAGACCAACGCCGAGCGGCAGCGGGAGTATCTCACCTTCGCCATCGTGGGTGCGGGTGCGACCGGCGTCGAGCTAGCCGGTGCCCTTCGCGAGATCGCGCAGCACACCCTTGCCCGCGACTTTCACAACTTCGATCCGCGGGCTGCCCGCGTGGTTCTCATCGACGCGGTGGAACGGGTGCTGCCGCAATTTCCCGAGCCCCTGTCGCGCAAGGCCCGCGCGATGCTCGAGGCCCGGGGGGTCGAGGTTCGCACCGGATGCAGGGTGGTCGATATTGATCCAGGGGGTGTCAGCCTGCAGTGCGTGCCGTCTTCGGAGGCGACACCCGAGCGGATCCCGGCGCACACGGTCCTGTGGGCGGCGGGCGTAAAGGCCTCGCCGCTGGCCGAGGATCTGGATGCCCCCCGCGACGAGTTCGGCCGCGTGCGAGTGCAGGCCGATCTTTCGGTTCCCGGGCACCCCGAGGTCTTCGTGGTCGGTGACCTGGCCGTCGTGGAGCTGGGCGGCAGTTCGGTTCCAGCCACGGCACCACCGGCGATACAGGAGGGCCGCCACGCGGCGGCAACCATAGTGGCCCAGTTGGCCGGCCGTACCCGGCTGCCGTTTTGCTACAAGGACCGCGGGATGCTGGCCACCGTCGGGCGCAGGGCGGGGGTGGCGAGCATTCACGGTTTCGTATTCGCGGGCTTCGTCGCCTGGCTGCTGTGGCTGTTGGTGCACATCACCTGGCTGATCGGGCACCGCAACCGCCTGGCAGTGCTTTTCGAGTGGGCCTGGGCCTACTTTACCTACCAGCGCAGCGCACGGATAATACTGTTGCGGGAGAAATGACGTGCAACTGCCGGTCGATATCTGTGAAGCACTGCTGGAGCGCCACCCGGTCGCACGCCTGGCCACGCTCGGACCCTCGGGTAGCCCGCACCTTGTACCCGTCGTGTTCGTCCGCCACGGCGGCGATTTGTGGACCCCCATCGACGGCAAACCCAAGAGTGGCGGTGAGCTCGTCAGGGTCCGCAATGTTCGGAAGAACCCGGCCGTGGCCCTTCTGCTCGATGACTACGACGCGGACTGGAGTCGCCTGTGGTGGCTACGGGTGGATGGTCGCGCCGCGGTGGTAGAGGGGAGGCAACCACAGAGCGATCCCGAGATAGGGGAGGTAGCCGCGGCCCTGCGGGCCAAGTACCCCCAGTACGACGACGTACCGCTCTTCCGAGCCGAGCCCCAGCTCTTGAGGGTAACGGTGGTACGGGTTCGCAGCTGGTGCGCGGGGCGGGAGGCGTTGCCTTAACCGGTTCCGGGCTTCGGTGAGCGGGTCAGCCCTATTCGGCAGGCAGGCCGAGCACGAATACCAGCAGGCAGGCCAGCGACACCGCGAGGTAGCCCGCCAGCCGCAGGCCGCGGTTGGGAAGCTGCCGTAACTTGTAAGCCATAACCACCGCCACGACGCCCTGCAGGAAGTAGTACAGGGCAAAGGCCCGCGAGGCGTAGGCGATGATCTGGTTCACGTCCGTTTCCCACGTGATCGCCAGTGTGATCACAAGTATGAGCAGGTACGCGTAGCGTATGGGCAGCCGATGGCGGGTTATGTCTTCTATGAGCCCACCGGCGCCGGCGTTGTCGGCCACCGCCGCGCTGAACTGGCTCCCGATGGCGGCTACTGCCAACAAAAGCGGCAGGATGACGGCTACCGGCCGCGTCATGCCTATGATGGCGGTCACGTCAGCGCCCAGGCCGTCGTGGAACAGCACGGTGACCAGGCCGATGAAGGTCAGGTAGATCGCGGATGAAATCAGCTGCGCGCGACGCATGGTCCTGATCCTCTGTTCGGCTGAATGTCCGGCACCCAGGTAGCGCGATGTTTCGAATCCCTGCACGACGATCAGCAGACCCAGCAGCACCCTGAAGTCGGCGAAGTCGATGACCGACGAAACCGGCGCCAGCGCCCATTCGCCTGTTACCAGCAGCCCGGAGTTGTACACGATCAACGATGCGATCAGCGCGCCGATAATGCCGAGGTTAAGTCCGATGGCATACTTCTCGACCTTTTCGAGCATGGCCAGTCCGCGCCACGCACCGATCACGCCTATGGTGACCAGCAGTGTGCTGGTGATTGCGTGGGCGATCAGCTGGTCATCTTTTCCCAGGGCGGAGAGCACGAACGCGGCGAGCAGCTGCAGGTAGTAGCTCACCGAGATGAGATAGGCGCCCGCCAGCACCAGGCGTGATGTGAAGGCTATCGACTGGGCCGGCCCGTGGCCGTCGGCCTCCACTGGTTCGAAGTAGCGTATGTTGAAGCGGACCACGCCGCCCACCAGGTAGGCGAGTACCAGCAGTGCGGACATGCAGAAGAGCGCCAGGTTACCGACTATTCCTGCCAGCAGGGGTGCACTGACGAGAAATCCGCTGCCCATGATGGAGGCAAGCGGCGTGACGGTGGCACTCCAGTCGGAGGATTTTGCCAGCCTCGGCGAGAAAAGCAGGTAGGCGGCGAGCGCCAACGCGAAAACAACTATAGCTGCGCCCGGCACCTTGTCAGTCCTTCGGTCCCGGCTGCATGAAGGCCAGGGGCATGCCGCCCGGCGCGTCAGTGACCGAGGCTATCAACCCGCCCTGTATTGCCTTGTTGGGGCCGTTTACGGTGTGGCCGGCTCCTTGCGCGCTGGCAACGCTCTGGATGATGTCGGCCGACTGCAGGGCCAGCCCCCAGGCGGCTGCCGGTACGGGTGCCTCGCGGTTGGCAGATATTTCGAGGACTGTTTCGCCTGCCTTGAGAAAAGCGTAACGACCGTGCGGCAGGTCACGGACACGAGGGCGCAATGCGAAGTTGTCGGCGTAGACTGATGCCGGTTGCTCGGCGTCGGGAGCCATCAGCACCAGGTGGTCTATGGACGATACCGCGTTTGGGTGATCTACGGGCGCGCCCGCGCCGTCGATTACTTCGAGCAGCGTCAGTGCACCCGGCGTCAACTCGGCGGGCACTTGCAGGCAGGTGGTACCGGGGTCGTGGGCAAGTTCGACGCCACTGCGCGACTCTATAGCCCGGGCTGCCTCCCCGATGTCGGCGCAGGTCCAGGTCCATCCCAGAAGCGGTCGCCCGTCAGTCAGCGCCTTGTGGACTGCCATTGACAGTGTTGTCTGCCCATCCGCCACCAACAGCCTGATGTTGGCATCGTGCAGCGATAGGTCGTGTGCTCGGCATCCCTGCCACCGGCGCTCCGGGCCCACGGTAAATCCCATCGCCGCCCACGCGCCGAGGTGCTTCTCGTCGGCCGCGACCAGGGCGGCTCCCACACCTTCGATGATCCTCACGCAGCTAGCATAAGGGGGTAGCTGCCTTATGGGAAAGGGGAAACCCGGGGTCAGCCGGCACCCGGGTTTCTCCTGCCGTGGGGTCGGGCTAAAGCAGGTGGTCGTGGAACCGGCCCTGGAAAAGGCGCGCAGCGCACTGCAGAAATTTATACGCCGCAGGCAGGGCGAGGAGGGTGACTCCGCATCTGACAAGCTGCGCGTGGGCGAGCTCACCCGCCTGTCGGGCGGGGCCAGCTGCGAGGTTTACGGCTTCGACCTGCACGCCGGAGACGGCCCGACCCGCGCCATGGTGCTGCGCGCCGACCGGCCGGGCAAGGATTTCAGCGCCAGTCGTGCTGACGAGTACGCGGTGTTGCGCGAGGCCGAGCAGGCCGGCGTAACCGTTCCCCACGCTCATTGGCTGGGCAGTGCCGACGACGGGCTGGGTGTGCCCTTCATGGTGATGGATTTCGTGCCGGGGCTCGCCCTGGGCCAGCGGCTGCTGCGCGATGACGCTTATGCTTCAACCCGCGAGGCACTACCCGCTCAACTCGCGGGCGAACTGGCCCGCCTGCACACGGCCGCTCCTGGCCATGGCCTGCCCGGTGCGACACCGGCTGGGGACGACCCGCGACGTTTTGCGCTCGCCGCCGTCAAGCAGTGGACCGCCGCCGCAGCGACCTTGCACACCGACTACCCGCGCCCCGCCCTGGATCTCGCGGCCCGCTGGCTCAAGCTCAACGCACCCTCGGTCCGAGAGCCAGTGCTTGTGCACGGCGACTTCAGGATAGGCAACATCATGTTCGACGAGCGCGGCCTCACTGCGGTGCTCGACTGGGAGCTCGCGCACCTGGGCGACCCCGCCGAGGACCTCGGCTGGCTGTGCGTGCGCTCGTGGCGATTTGGTCGCGACCATCCTGCGGTGGGTGGCCTGTGCACGCGCAGCCGCCTGCTCGAGTTGTACCGCGATGCCGGTGGTCGGCCGGTGTCGGCCGACCAGCTTCGCTACTGGGAAATATTCGGCAACTGGAAGTGGGCGGTCATCTGCCTGCTACAAGCGGCCAGTGCACGCGCGGGCAGTCGTCCCGACGTGGAACTCGCCGCCATAGGCCGGCGCGTGCCGGCCGTGGAATGGGAACTGGTCGACTTGCTCGACCGGGAGCAAACGCAATGAAAGATTATCCACCGGCAGACGAGTTGCTCGAAGCCGTGGCGGCTTTTCTCGACGAGGAGGTCAAGCCGTTGCTCAAGGGTGGCCAGCGCTTCAAGAGTATCGTGGCGGCCAACGCCTGCAGGGTGGTCGCGCGCGAGGCGGCCGGGAAAACCGCGCTCGTCAAAGAGCAGCGCCGCGGGCTGGGCGAGTTGCTGGGCAAGGATGGCGAGCCCACGGCTGCCGTTCCGGGAGACGACAGTTCGGCAGATGAACTCGGTCGCGAGCTGTGTGCGGCTATTGCCGAGGGTGCTTATGACCAGGGGCGGTCACGCGAGCAGTTGCTGGCCTGGTTGCGCGCCGATGTCGAGGCACGCCTGCGCATCAACGACCCGGCTTTCCTCGAGCGTAACGCGCGCCGCGACAAGTAACCGTTGCTGAAAACAGCGCGCTGCTGAAAACAGGGGCCGCGTCAGTTGGTGCCCATGTCCCAGCTGGACAGGTACTTTTTCTGTTCGGGCGGAAGCCGTCAGTGGCCGAAAGCGGCCGGTCTAGAGTTTGTCGGCCAGGTCGGTCAGTTCCCAGGGGAACAGTCCGTCCTCGGCCACACGACCAAAGTGTCCGTAGGCCGCCGTCGGCCTGTAGATCGGTCGCTTGAGATCAAGTTTCTCAATTATTGCGGCTGGCCTGAGGTCGACCAGCAGCTTGAGTTTGTCGGCCAGCGCGGTTTCGTCGCCCTTGCCGGTACCGAAGGTATCGACGAGTACCGACACCGGTTGTGCCACGCCAATGGCGTAAGCAACCTGCACTTCGCAGTGAGTTGCCTGCCTCGAGGCCACCACGTTGTGGGCAAGGTAGCGAGCCATGTAGGCCGCTGAGCGGTCCACCTTGGACGGGTCCTTGCCTGAGAACGCGCCGCCGCCGTGACGACCCCAGCCGCCGTAAGTGTCGACGATGATCTTGCGTCCCGTCAGCCCGCAGTCACCAACCGGTCCGCCAACCACGAAGCGGCCGGTGGGGTTGACGTGGTAAACGGTCTCGCTGTCTACGAGCTCATCGGGCAGCAGTGGGTTCACCACCTGCTCGAGCACTTCGCGACGCAGGCGATCGTCGTCGGCGTCTGCGTCGTGCTGGGTCGAGACCACAACGGTTGTAATGCGCGCCGGTTGTTCGTCCCGGTACTCCACGCTTACCTGCGACTTGGAGTCGGGCCCGAGGTAGTCGGCACCGCCGGTCTTTCGCAGCTGGGCGAGGTCGGAAACGATAGAGTGCGACAAGGATATGGGCAGGGGCATGAGTTCGGGCGTCTGGTCGCAGGCGTAACCGAACATAAGCCCCTGGTCGCCGGCCCCCTGCTCCTCGTGCTTGCCGTCGCCAACGGTCACGCCCATCGAGATGTCTGGCGACTGGGCGTCGAGCCTGACGATGATCTCGCATTTGTCGGCGTCAAAACCCTCGGTGCCCGAGTAGCCGATGTCGCGCAGTACTCCGCGCACCACGGTCTCGTAGTCAACGGTTTGCTTGCTGGTAATCTCGCCCGCCACCACGACCAGGTTGGTTGTGACCAGGGTCTCGCAGGCCACGCGGCTGGCCGGGTCGCCGGCCAGGTGGGCGTCGAGTATGGCGTCGGATACCTGGTCGCAGACCTTGTCCGGGTGCCCCTCTGAGACCGACTCGGAGGTAAATACGAAATCACGTTTGCCCATAAACAGCAGCTGCAGCAGGAGCTGCAAAGACGATGGAAATTACAGGGTTGCGTCCGGGGGGTCAAGCCGGGTGCGCGGTATAGCGGCGCGGCTGGGGGGTCATCGAGGTGCTGGGCCTACTCGGCAAAGCCACGGCGCACGAGCTCGCCGAGGGCGGCAACAGCCTGCTGGGCGTCGCTGCCGGTGGCTTCGATGACCAGCACTGTCCCCTGGCCGGCCGCCAGCGTGAGCAGGTCGAGCACGCTCGCGGCGTCGGCGCAGGCCTCGCCGTTGGATATCGTGATGCTGGCTTCAAAGCGCTGGCCGGTACGCACCACAATGGCGGCCGAGCGCATGTGCAGGCCCAACCTGTTGTTTACGCGGAACTCGCCGCGCGCTTGTTTCTCTTCGCCCATCGCTATCTCTATGGCCCGCTACTGATAATTTCGGTCTATGTCGCGGTGGCGCACGCGCCCGGGGTAGCCTTCTTCGCTGAGCCTGCGCGCGAGTTCTTCTGCTATGGCCACCGAGCGGTGGCGTCCCCCGGTGCAGCCTATGGCAATGGTGATGTAGGCCTTGCCCTCCTCGGCGTAGCGCGGTAGCAGGAAACTGAGCATGGACACCAGCTGCACCAGGAAGTTGGAGGAGTCGGCGCGCTCGAGCACGAAGGTCGACACGGCCTCGTTGAGCCCGCTCAGCGGCTTGAGCTCGTCGACGAAGTAGGGGTTGGGAATGAAGCGCACGTCGAACACGAGGTCGGCGTCAGTGGCGGGACCGTGACGGAAACCAAAACTCTTTACCGTCAGTGCAGGGCCCCTGGAGTCTGCGCGTGATCCCAGCGCGTGCACTATGTTGGCCTTGAGTTCGTGAACGTTGGTGTCGCTGGTGTCGAGGTTGATGTCGGCGGAGTCGCTCAGCATCGACAGCGACTCGCGCTCCTGGGCAAGCGCTTCCTCCAGGCCCAGGCCCTGGTCGCCGGGGTGCGTTCGCCGGGTTTCCGAAAAGCGCCGCAGCAGCATGTCGTTGCTGGCGGTCACAAAAATAACAGTCACCCGATGGCCCGCGTCTTCGAGGGTGCTGCGTATGCGGGGCCAGGCGTCGGTGTACGACTCGTCGCGGCAGTCCAGTCCCAGCGCCACGCGGGCCATGCCCTCGTCGGTGTTGTTGCACAGCTCCACGAAGCGAACCACGAGCGCGCTCGGCAGGTTGTCTATGCAGTAGTAGCCGTCGTCTTCGAGTACGGCGAGAGCGGTGGACTTGCCCGACCCGGACATACCAGTGACCACCACGATGTCCACAGAGTCGTTGTGGCCGTGGGGAGCGCTCACGGGGAGATAGCCGACTCAGCCTCCCTGCTGCGGGCTTCGGCTTCAGAGATGGTCGTCATTACTTCGTTGACGTCGGTGCAGGCAAGCAGCTCGCGGCGAAACTGCTCCTGGGTGAGCAGGTGGGCCAGGTGGGCCAGCCAGCGAAGGTGCAGCGAAGGGTGGGCTTCGGGAGAGATCAGCACGAAGAAGATATGCGTGGGGTGGTTGTCGACCGAGTCGAAGTCCAGGCCGTCACCCGACAGCCCGAGGCAGGCGACGACTTCCTCCGACATGGCTACCTTGCCGTGGGGAATAGCAATGCCGTCGGCGATGGCCGTGCTGCTTGCCTGCTCGCGTTCGACGAGCACCTCGGCCACGCGCTCGTGGTCAATGGCGGAGTGGGTCTCACCCACCATGGCGGCGAGCTGCCCTATTATATCGCGCTTGTCTTTGCCCTTGAGGTTGAGCGTGACGCGGCGGGGGTCGAGAATATCACGAGTTTTCATCTGCGCTTGTCCGGGTTGGGGTGCTGGGTGGTCTTGTTCTTGTGGCGTTGCGCCTGGGCCTGCACCTTGTCGATGGCGAGATCGATGGCAGAGTAGAGGTCCCCGGTGCTCTCGTGGGCCGACACCACGAAATTGGGCGCCTGTATATTGATCTCGGCCTGGTGCTGACGCTTGTTAACCGTGAGTATAACGTGCGCGTCAACGGCCCGCTTAAGGTACTTGTCGGCCAGACGGGTGATCTTGTCAGAAGCGTATACCCGCAGGGGTTCGCTGGGTTCTACGTGGCGAAAAGTAACTGTTACCTGCACGTTGTCCCTCCTGGTTTCAAGGGGCGGCCTCAACCAGTAGCAACGTAACTCTTTCGCTTTGACGAGGGAAGTATCCCCAGCACCTCCCGGTATTTGGCCACCGTGCGGCGGGCGATCCTGATGTCGCTCTCCTTGAGCATGTCGGCTATGTACTGGTCGCTGAGAGGCTTTGTGCTGTCCTCGGCCTGAATGATGGTGCGTATGCGCTTCTTGACGCTTTCCGACGAGACCTCGCGGCCACCGCTGCTCTTGAGGCTCGAGGTAAAGAAATACTTGAGCTCAAACAGCCCCTGCGGGGTGTGTACGTACTTGTTCGAGGTGGTACGGCTGATGGTTGACTCGTGCATGTCTATGTCGTTGGCCACGTCCTTGAGCACCATGGGCTTGAGCTTATCCACTCCATGGATGAGAAACTCACCCTGGAATTTGACGATGCTTTCGGTCACTTTTCGCAGCGTGCGTTGGCGCTGCTGGATCGAGCGAATCATCCACTCGGCCGAGCGAACCTTGTCCTGCAGGTAGCCTCGCGCCTCGCTGTTCTTTTCCTTGTTGACCTTGCTCTTGTCGTTAACGATCTGCCGGTACTCGGGGTTTACCTTGAGCGCGGGCAGGCCCTCGTCGTTGAGCGTGATCTTGAACTCGTTGCCGACCCGGTAGATGTAGGCGTCGGGCGAAATGTAACGGGCCTCGCGCTCTCCGTAGTTGCGACCGGGTTTCGGCTCGAGATCGCTTATGATGTCGTGCGCGGCGATCACCTCGTCCACGGAGCAGGCCAGCTTGCGCGCCACCCTGTCGTAGTGGCGTGACTCGAGGTCGCCCAGGTGGGCGTCGATGATCATGACCACGTAGTCGTCGTCCTCGTAGCCGATGAGCTTGGCCTGCGCCATGAGGCAGTCGCGCAGGTCGAGCGAGGCGGATCCGGGTGGCTCAAACTCCTGTCGGATGATGCTGCGCACCTCGGTGACCTGTTCCAGGCTGCACTCGGCCATCGAGGCGATTTCTTCTTCGCTGCAGTCCAGGTAGCCGTCCTCGTCGAGGTTGAGGATGATGATCGTACCCACGCGGCGCTCGTCTTCGCTCATCATGGCCAGGCCCAGCTGGTCGATCAGTGCCTGCCTGAGGTCCGACTCGGGGTTGCCCGTGGTCTCAAAGATGCTGGGGCGGTTGTCGTCGCGGTCCGAGCCGCTGCCCACCGCGCCGTGCATGTCGTTGCTGTGACGCTCCACGTACTCGTCCCAGTCAACGTTTTCTTCTATCTCCGAGGTGGGCGCTTCTTCTTTGCCGGCGTCCTCGGCCTCGGTCTTGGCCACCTCGACGGCTTCGGCCACCTCGGCTTTCTCGGCCGCGTCAGCGGTCTCGGTCTCGGCGCCCTCGGCCTCGCTGCCCTCGGTGAACTCGGCTTCGAACTCGTCCTGCTCGAGGGCCGGGTTCTCGGCCAGCTCCGCGTCAACCATGGCCTCGAGATCGGCGCGCGACACTTGCAGGATCTTGATGGCCTGCCGCAGCTGGGGCGTCATTCGCAGGGTCTGCGAAAGCTTGAGTCCCAGGTTTATGCGTTGTTCGAGGGCCATCTAATAACTTGTCTCAGAGCGTGAACTTGTCTCCCAGGTAGATCTCTCGAGCCCTCTTACTTGAAGCTATGGCCTCGGGAGCCCCTTCTTCAAGTACCTTTCCCTGGTTGAGGATGTAGGCGCGATCGCAGATACCCAGAGTTTCTCTCACGTTATGGTCAGTAATAAGGATACCAATTCCACGGCTCTTGAGCTGCGAAATAATGCCCTGGATGTCGATTACCGCGATAGGGTCGACACCGGCAAAAGGTTCGTCCAAAAGCATAAAACGGGGTGAAATGACCAGTGCGCGGGCAATTTCGACCCTGCGGCGTTCCCCCCCGGACAGGGACTCGCCCAGTGCCCCCCTGATGTGGGTGATGCCGAGATCGTCGAGTAGCAGCGAAACGGTCTCTTCCTGGGTCTGTTCGGGGGCCCCGATGACCTCGAGCACCGCCAGCAGGTTCTGCTCGACCGTGAGCCGCCGGAACACCGACGCCTCCTGGGGCAGGTAGACCACGCCGCGGCGCGATCGCTCGTACATGGGCAGATCGTCGAGGCGCTGGTCGCCCAGCGTTACCATGCCCTCGTCGGGGTGCTCGAAACCCACGATCATGTGAAAGATGGTTGTCTTGCCAGCGCCGTTGGGTCCGAGCAGGCCCACCACTTCGCCGGCGTCTACGTGCAGCGACAGCTGGTCCACGACACGGCGCTTGGCGAAGCTCTTGCTGAGCGACTTGGCCGACAGGGTGAGCTTCTGGTCGGCGGGGGTCATGGCTGGTCCAAGGGGCTGTCGTCGATGTCGTCGCTCGAGATCGTAGCCCGGACGCGCCCCTCGCCGCCGTCCATCACCGTGCGGTCGTTCTCGAGATCAACCACCAGGCTTTCTCCCGTGACTTCGCTGTCGCCCGATCCCAGCGTGGCATTGCCTTCGAGCAGCAACTCGCGCCGCACACGCGCCCAGGTGGCCGTGCGCGCCGTCGCCCGTTCCTGGCCGCGAGTGACGACCACCGAGCCGCCGGCCGTGGCCTTGCGCAGCAGGCTGGGATCCGAGGGTGCAAACTGCAGCTTGAGTTCGTCGGCCGACAGGCGCACGTCGCCGTGCTGGGCCACCACCTCGTGGCTGCACACGAGCGTGCCGGCCTGGTAGTCAAACGACATCAGGCCCGCTTCGAGGTGCAGGTCGGCAGGCAGTTTTGAAAAGTCGAGCATTTTTACTGCTGAAGCGACCGAGGATAGCACATCGCCGCTGTCGCTTTGCGCGTCGTCGGGCACTGGCAGCCCTCCACGGCCGATTGTCGTGCCCGGGGAGTCGCTATACGCCTCAATTTTGACGTTGCCAGGGGAAGTCGAGCTGTCGTCGCCCACGGTCGCTGCCGCTGCTTCCGCCGTGGCCGGCGAGGGGGGGGCGGGCAGTCGGCTGCGCCAGGGCCTCGGTTCGCGGTACACGGTGGCGTTGACCCCGCCGCGAAAGCGCAGGCGGCGCCGGTCGAGCTCCAACTCGAGGTCGGCGCCTTCGAGCTCGAGGTCAGCCGAGTCCATTCCCACCCGCCCGCTCACGGTGAGCAGGTCGGGCCCGCGCTCCCAGGCCAGGGTATCGGCGGACAGGTGAAAGCGTCCCAGCGCCACCGACACGCCACCCGATAGTTCGATGGCCTCTACCTGGTTGCCATCCATGTACACGCGTCCGCTCGACCCCGACACGAAGGCCGAGGGCTGGCCCTCTTCGAAGAACGTGACCTCGGGGCCCGATATCGTCACCGCCGCGTCGTCGCGAAAGTAAGCGGCTTCCTCGGCGCGTAGCTCGAGCAGCTTGACGCCGTTGCGGGTTACCACGCGATGAAAGTCGCGCATTCGCTGCATGAGCTCGGGCACCACGTCGGTTATCAGCCGACCGTCGTCGAGCTCGAGCACGTCGCCGGTATCGGCGCGCATGTATACGGCTACCGCCCCGGCCAGTGCCAGCGCTAACAAGCCCAGACGCAAGCCTCTGTTTTTCATGCCCCGCTCGCTTCAGGCCACGCGACTGCGCAGCAGGTCGTGCAGGTGCACGACACCCACCGGGCGGCTGTCGTCCTCGTTGGTTATAAACAGGGACGTGATCGTGTGCTGCTCCATCATGGCCAATGCCTCGGCGGCCAGCGAACGACCGCTCACCGTGCGCGGCCCCACTGTCATGACGTCGGCGGAGCAGAGCTGGGCCGGGTTCTTGTTGGCCAGCACTGCTCGCCGTATGTCGCCGTCGGTTACCACGCCCACCAGCCGGCCGTCGTCGTCAACCACCGCCACGGTGCCGAGCCCGCCGTCGGTGATGGCCTCTACGACCCCGTGCATGGAAACCTTCAGCCCCACCGAGGGCAGCTCGTTGGAGCCGTGCATGAGGTCGCTCACGCGCAGCAGTCGGCGGCCAAGCGCGCCGCCGGGGTGCAGCAGCGCGAAGTCGTCCTCGCCAAAACCCTTGCGCTCGAACACTGCCACGGCCAGCGCGTCGCCCAGGGCCAGGGCCACGGTGGTGCTCGCCGTGGGTGCCAGCCCCAGTGGGCAGGCTTCGTTGGTAACCGAGGCGTCGAGGAGCGCGTCGGCAGCCTCGGCTAGTGGTGAGTCGAGCCCGCCGGTGATCGCCACCATGGGTATCGACAGGCGCTTGAGGTTCTCGAGCATGTCGACCACGGCGTTGGTGGTGCCGCTGTACGAGAGCGCGATGCAGATGTCGTTGCGCATGAAGATGCCCTGGTCGCCGTGCCCTGCCTCGGCGGCGTGCAGGAACATGGCCGGTGTGCCGGTGGAGCTGAGCGTGGCCGCCAGCTTGCGGGCGATCTGCCCCGACTTGCCCATGCCCGCCACTATGACCTTGCCCGTGCAGCCAGCCACCAACTCCACGGCCCTTTCGAAGCCCGTGCCCAGGCGATCGCGGGCCTCGGCGAGCTCGGCCATTTCGATGTCGATCACGCGCCGCGCCGACTCGAGTGTGGAGCTATCGGTGGCGCTGTCGCGGGCCTTGCCGGTCTTGCCGCTCACTTGTTGGCTCCCGTGGCTGATTTTTCCGCTGCCGATTCTTCGGCTGCTTGCGCGCAGGCCTCGTGCACGCGGGACAGCTGGTCGAGCACGGCGGGCAGGTCGGCCAGGGCCAGCGAGTTGGCGCCGTCGCTCAAAGCCTGGTCGGGGTTTTCGTGAACCTCGAGAAACACGCCGTCCACTCCCACGGCCACCGCCGCGCGAGCGAGCGGGGCAATGTACTGTCGCTCACCCGTGCTGCGGTCGCCGCCGGCGCCTGGAAGTTGCACCGAGTGGGTGGCGTCAAACACCACCGGCGCTCCCAGCTCGCGCATGATCACCAGCCCTCGAAAATCGTTGATGAGGTTGCCGTAACCAAAGGTCGTCCCGCGCTCGGTCAGCAGCACGCGCTCGCCGCCGGCCTCGCGGGCCTTGGCCAGCACGTTGCGCATGTCGGTGGGCGCCATGAACTGGCCTTTCTTTATGTTCAGCGTGCAGCCGCTGCGGGCGGCTTCCTGCACGAGATCGGTCTGCCTCGCGAGCAGCGCAGGTATCTGCAGCACGTCGGCCACTTCGGCCGCGTCGGCCACCTGCGCGCACTCGTGCACATCGGTTATCACCGGCAGCCCGGTGCGACGGCGCACCTCGTCCAACGCGGCCAGCCCCTCCTCGGCGCCAGGTCCGCGAAAGGACTTTGAAGAGCTGCGGTTGGCCTTGTCGTACGAAGCCTTGAATACCAGCGGCCAGCCGGCGCGGTCGCAGATCTCGCCCAGGCGCTCAGCGTGGCGCAGCACCGACTCGCGCGACTCCACCACGCAGGGTCCCGCGAGCAGAAACAGCCGCCCGTTGCCGGCCTTAACCGCAGCGCGCTGCTGCCCGTCCACCTCGAGGCCGCGGGCCAGATCAAAAACAGCGCCAGGTGCTAGCTCGACGGTCAACTACCGCCCTCCTTGCCGCCCGAGCCTTCGACCACGCGCAGGCCCGACAGTTCCATGGTCTCGCCTTGCCGGCGCCGGCGTTCGAGGGCCGCACGAATGAAACCCTTGAACACCGGGTGGCAGGCCAGTGGCTTGCTCTTGAACTCGGGGTGAAACTGCGAGGCCAAAAACCAGGGGTGAGACGGTATCTCGATCATTTCGACCAGTTCGCCGTCGGGGCTGAGCCCGCTCAGCACCATGCCGGCCTTCTCCAGGCGCTCTCGGTAGCTGTTGTTAAACTCGTAGCGGTGGCGGTGGCGCTCGCTGATCTTACGCTTGCCGTATACGCGGTGCCCGAGCGAGCCTTCCTTCACCGTGCAGGGCCACGCGCCCAGGCGCATGGTGCCGCCCTTGTCTTCGAGGTCCTGTTGCTCGAGCATCAGGTCGATCACCGGGTGGGGCGAGTCTGGGTTGACCTCCGAGCTGTTTGCGTCTTCGAGGCCGACCACGTTGCGCGCAAACTCGATGACGGCCATCTGCATGCCCAGGCAGATGCCGAGAAAGGGCACGTCGTTCTCGCGCGCGTACTGCACTGCCTTGATTTTACCCTCGGCACCGCGCGATCCGAAGCCCATGGGCACCATCACCGCGTCGGCCTGCCTCACCTCGGCCGTGAGCCCGTCGGCCTCGATCTCCTCGGAGTCAACGTGGATGATTTTCACTTCGCAGTCGTTGGCGATGCCGCCGTGCACCAGGGCTTCGTTGAGCGACTTGTAAGAGTCGGCCAGGCCGGCGTACTTGCCCACCATGGCCACGGTGATGCTGGTCTTGAAGTTGTCGAGCGTAGCGGCAGCCTTCTGCCAGGGGGCGAGGTTGGGTGCGCCGGTCCAGATGCCGAGCTTCTCGGTGATGCGCGCGTGCAGCCCTTCGTGCTCGAGCGCGAGCGGCAGGTGGCAGATGTTGGGTACGTCGAGGCAGGGGATGACCGAGCGTCGATCCACGTTGCAGAACAGTGCAACCTTGTCGCGTATCTTTTCGTCTATCTGGCGGTCGCACCTGAGCAGCAGCATGTCGGGCTGGATGCCCAGGCCGGTGAGTTCCTTGACACTGTGCTGTGTGGGCTTGGTTTTCATTTCGCCCACGGTGTCGATCCACGGCAGCAGGGTGAGGTGCACGTACATCGAATTGCCCTCGCCGGCGTCGACCTTCATCTGCCTTATGGCCTCGAGAAACGGCAGGCTTTCAATGTCGCCCACGGTGCCGCCGATTTCGCCTATGAGCACGTCGTAGCCCTCGGCGGCGGCGTTGATGCGCTTCTTTATCTCCTCGGTGATGTGCGGAATGACCTGCACGGTGGCGCCCAGGTAGTCGCCCTTGCGCTCGCGGGTGATGACCTCGTAGTACACCGAGCCGGTGGTCACATTGTTGATCCGGCCCATGGTCGTCGAGATAAAACGCTCGTAGTGACCAAGGTCGAGGTCGGCCTCGTAGCCGTCGTCGGTGACGAAAACCTCGCCGTGTTGAAACGGGCTCATGGTGCCGGGGTCCACGTTTATGTAGGGGTCCATCTTGAGCATGGTGACTTTCAGGCCCGAGCTTTCGAGCAGGGCGCCGATCGACGCCGAGGCAAGCCCCTTGCCCAGGCCCGATATCACGCCGCCGGTTACGAAGATGAACTTGGTGGGTCTCTTGTTGCTCATGCTGTTGTTCCTGCTTCTCCGCTTTGCAGCGCTTGCCGTGCTCTCTTGAGATCCGCGGGGGTGTCTACTTCGAGTGGCGCGCCACCGGCCATCACCACTACCGCTATGTCCATGCCGTGTTCGAGTGCCCGGAGTTGTTCGAGTTTTTCGCTGCGCTCAAGCGCCGTCGGTTCGAGTTGGCTGAAGCGCAGCAGCGCCTCGCGCCGGTATGCGTACAGGCCCACGTGGTGCAGCGCCGTGGCCTGGCTGCCATCCGCCGTGCTGCCAGCCGCCGTGCTGCCAGCCGCCGCGTCGCGCGAAAAGGGGATCGCGGCCCGCGAAAAATACAGCGCCCGTCCGTCGGCGCGACATACGAGCTTGACGACCGAGGGGTCGGCCATCTCGCGGGGGTCGTCAATCGGGACGGCTATCGTAGCCAGCTCGCAGCCGGGGTCGTTGCGCAGACGTTCGACCAGCGAGTCCACCATGGCGGGGTCGAGCAGCGGCAGGTCGCCCTGCACGTTGACTATGATGTCGTGGTCGAGCGCACGGGCCACCTCGGCCACGCGGTCGCTACCGCTGCAGTGTCCCGGGTCGGTCATCACCACCTCGGCCCCGACCGCGCGCGCGGCAGCGGCTATGCGCTCGTCGTCGGTGGCCACTATCACTTGTTCCACGGTGGCGGCCCGGCAGGCACGCTGGTACACGCGGGCCACCATGGGCAGGCCGTCGAGCTCGGCCAGGGCCTTGGCCGGCAACCGTTCGGAGGCGTAGCGCGCCGGTATCACTGCTACGGCTCGAAACTTGGCTGCGGACATAAAAAAACCGTGACGAGGAAAGCGCTCTTGAGGCTGCGCTCCCTGTCACGGGGTGACTTTATACTCGGCGCTCATGGGCAAGTCCAAGCGCGGGTGGTTCGTGGAGGGCCCCCGGCGGCACGGGGGGTGTCGAAGCTTTGACGCTCGGGCGTAGATTGTACGGTTGCCGGGTAGGGTCGGGTGGGCGTTTGTGTCCGCGGGGCCAGCTTTTACGGGCCTCAGCTCTACTCGCGCAACTGGCCTCGGCTGGCACCAATCGTGCTGATTGCAGGGCAGAGGACCCCGGCATGGAAGCGCAGAACACGGCATACCACGACACAGCAGACCACAAAGACCCCTCGCTGGCCGCGCGCACCCCGGTGCTGCCGGTGGCCGCCGAGCCCGCCGAACATCTGCTCTCCGAGCTGAGTCACAGCCTGGGCAACATAATTCATCGTATGTACTACTGGACCGGTGTTCTTGAAGACGCCGTTCTCGAGGATGCCACTTCGGAGGATGCAGCGCCGGAGGATGCAGCGCCGGAGGATGACGCCGTGCTCGAGATCAAGTCGTCGCTCGCGAGCCTGCACGAGATCATCGGCCGCACCATGGAGCTGGTTTGCCCGGTAGCGGCCCACCCGGTAACGGCAAGCGCGGCTGACCTCGAGCTGAGCATCGGGCGGCGTTTTGACTGCGTGCCGCCTCGCCCCGACGCCGATCCCAGCTCTGCCGATTCCCTGTCGGGGCTTGCTACGCCGGTGACGGTGGATCCGCAGCTGCTCGGCCGCGTACTGGGGCTCATAGGCGAGCTGGCCTGCCCGGGCTCCGAAGTAAGCAACCACCCGGCGCGGCTGGCCACGAAGCTGGACCGCCAGGCCGCGCAGCTGTACTTTCAGCTCGAGCTGCCAGCCTCGGCTGAGGCCGCGCGCGGACCGCGCATGGAGCTGGTGGTCGCACTGTGCAGCAGGTTCATGGCCGCCTTCGGCGCCAGCGTCGAGATAGCCGTCATCCCTGCCGGGGTGAACAGAACCCTGGCGGTCAGCCTCTGTTTCGGGCTCCTGGCGCCGCGGCCGTCCTGTTGAAGCGATCACCACAACTTGCACAGTATCTCTACCTTGCTGGCAAGCTTGCCGCGCTGCGGCTACAATGAGCGAAGGTTGAGGGGCGAGCCACCCACGTAAAGGGTGAAAACCGCTTAGTTTTTTTGCTGAGAAAATATTGACACTGTGGCCTAGGTGGGTGTACAAGCGGTTCTCAGGATAGTGTTTTATGGTCTGGATGGGCGAGGCTGCCTTTAGGGGGTCGCCGGTTCAGGCGTAGCGATAATTAAGGATTCCAGGAGCATAGAGAACGATGAAATTTGAAGTGGTGACGAGTGTGGTGGTAAAGCGGCTCCTGGTTTGTGCATTGGGCCTGGGACTGGTGGTGGCGCTTGCGCCCATGTCGGTTACGGCCGGCTCGGTGTTCGGCACCGTGCAGGTCAACGGCCCGGTGTGGTCTAGCACGGGCGCGGCAGACTGGTCCGAAGTATCGGCCACCCGTCCGCTGGTGGCTGGCGACAAGTATCGCACCGGTGACGAGGGCTACCTGCTGGCCGATCTCGGCGAACAGGGCGTGGTGGGCATGTACGGCAACACCGAGATCACCGCGGGAGCGGCTGGAGCCGGCGCGCTGATAGATGTTCTCAAGGGCAAAGTGGCGTTTCATCTTGCGCCCGAGTCGGCGTTGCAGCTCAAGGCTGCCAACGCGGCTATCAACGTGGACTCGGCGGGCCTCGACAAGGCGGCCGACGGTTACGTTGAGGTCAACAAGGCCGGCAGTGCGGTGCTCGCGGTAGAAGAGGGCACGATCAACGTGCGCGTGGCGGGTGTAGATCGCACCTTGACCCAGGGACAGCAGATACAGCTGAGCGGCGATAAGCCCATGCGATTGGCTGGTTCTGACTCCGAAGACGCAGCGGCAGCAGCCGTGGTGGGTGGAGCAGCCGGTGGTGGAGCCGCTACAATAGGCGGCGTGGCTATCGGTACCGCGGCTTCGATAGCGGCGGTCGCAGCGGCGGTTGCCGTCGTGGTTGAGACCGACGACGACGCCAGCCCTGGCAGCTGATCTGATTCTGAATAGCGGGTGGGGCGTACGAGCCCCGGTAGAAAACTTAAAGCGCCGAGCGGGACGATGAATCTCCTCGGCGCTTTTTTTTTGCTGTATGCGCCGTCCGCGTGCTAGTGTGCGCGCGATGAGTAGTGCGGGAGCCAGTGGAAGCAGGATAGTGAAGGGTAGTAGCGCCAGGGGCATGGCCGGCGTGTCAGCGTTGGTGACGGCGCTGTTGCTGACAAGC
>Ga0302123_10000541_pt1 | contig 29652 bp, 25 predicted proteins | sample CB21_321_MG_FD_203109 | JGI IMG/M metagenome (GOLD analysis project Ga0302123, IMG submission 203109) | Marine microbial communities from Western Arctic Ocean, Canada - CB21_32.1 | ecosystem: Environmental > Aquatic > Marine > Oceanic | place: Canada: Western Arctic Ocean | collected 2017-09-28 | reverse complement strand
CGTGGTGTCGCCGAGCTGAAGGGTGCCGCCGAGATCGAACCACTCGATCACGGGATGGATATCGACGTCGGTGAACCACCCATCGAAGACCTGTGCGACGGCGTCTCGGATGATCTCGCGTGCGACCTTGTCGGCTCCCCGCAGCTCGCCCTCGTACTCGAGCTCGAACTTGCCGGTGATCGACGGGAGCGCCGCGTAGACGTCTGCGACCCGTGCGACCGCGGTCGGTTCGCCACTCGCCAGTGCTCGCCGCTCGGCGTTCGATACCACGTTCTCAAGACAGGTGACAGGCAGGCGCTGGCTGACGCCCGAGCGTTTGTCAATCTTGGGGTTATTGCGGGCCACGAACGCGACCTCTTCGACGATCTCGCTGATGTAGGGAGGGACGACGGTCTCGATCGCGCCGGTCCCATCCCCGTTTCGTGCGACCCAGGCTTCTTGCGCCGTGATCGCCAGTCCAGCCTGTCTGGTCAAGGGGTAATGCGTGCGGATCTCCGACCCGATGCGGTCCTTGAGGGGCGTGATGATCTTGCCTCGCGCCGTGTAGTCCTCCGGATTCGCCGTAAAGGCCATGACCACGTCGAGCCGTAGTCGAATGGGGTAGCCCTTGATCTGCACGTCACCCTCCTGGAGGATGTTGAACAGACCAACCTGGATCTTGCCGGCCAGGTCCGGCAGCTCGTTGACGGCGAAGATACAGCGGTTGGCCCGAGGCAGCAGTCCATAGTGCATCGTCCGATCGTCCGATAGCTCGATCCCTGCGCGCACTGCCTTGATGGGGTCGATGTCACCAATCATGTCGGCGATGGTCACGTCCGGCGTCGCCAGCTTTTCGACTAGCCGGCGCTCGCGAGACAGCCACCCGATCGGCATCGCGTCGCCTTCCTCAGCCACCCGTGTGCGGCAGGCCCCACACACCGGCGCGAGCGGATCGTCGTTGATCTGACAGCCCGGGACGACCGGCAGCTCCTCGTCGAGCAATGTCGTCAGCCCGCGCAGGATCCGGGTCTTGGCCTGCCCACGCAAGCCAAGCAAGACGAAGTTATGCCGCGACAGAATGGCATTTGTGATTTGCGGGATCACCGTGTCTTCGTATCCGACGATGCCGGGGAATAGCTGTTCGTCTTGCTGCAGACGACGTATCAGGTTTGCGCGCATCTCGAGCTTGATGCTGCGACGTGGGATCCGGCCGGCGTCGACCGCCTGACGAAGTTCTCCGAGGCGTTCCGGAAGTGACATGGCCTCATCTTAGCAGCCCGTGATGAAAGTCTCGCGGCATTCGAACGGCGCCGGATGTCGAAGCTGCAACCTTAGACCACCCATCACAGGAATTACCTGCTTAGGGCTACCGGTTTTCTCCCTCGACGCGCCTGGCCAACCAGGCCCATCGCCAGGTCGGTGCGGTGCGGGGGGGACACCACAGGCTGCTAGCGGGTGGTCGTGGCGAGCGCGTCGGCGGTGACATAGCGGGGCTGAATGTCGATCGGGATAGCGCCCAACCGGTCCAGCATACGCTGCACCTCCGGTCGCACGATGCCACGGGTGGCGAGAATCTGTTCGGCGGCGTCGAAGTCGCCGGTGGCTTGCAGCGTCATTAACTCGGCCGTCAGCGCTGTGACCGTGTCTCGGATTCGGCCGTGGTCGACTGCGAACTGTCCGAGGCTGTCCACCGTGACGGCGCCCGCGTCGAGGAAGGTGTTGAGCTGGATCGCGACCCCGCGCCCATGGGCCTCGTTGATGCCGAAGCGGATGGACCGGAACGTCGAGGCCAGGAACGTTGTGTACATGCTGCGTTCCAGCGACCGATCGACCAGTCCCTGGTCGATCAGCTGATGCAGCGCCCACAACCCGGAGATGTCCGCCTTGGCCTCCTCGATGGTGCTGTAGGTTTCTCGGAGCTCCTGACGAACGGTCGTCTGGCGGCCGTCCACGGTGATGGTGCTGGGCCCGAGCCCATGCATTAGCTCGTGCATCAGGATGTGAGTGAAGAACGCCTCGAAGGAAATGTCGGTCCGCTCGGTGGCCGGTAGGGCCACCATCGAGATGGGAGTCAATACCTTTTCGAACTTGGCCTCTTGCACGTTTTTCAACATTACGCGCTTGGCACCCTTCTCGCGTACGACCCGTTCGTCGTTTGGCAGGTTGAACGCCGCGGTCTGCACACCTCGGTTTGCGTCTCCGGCGGTGAACACGACGTTCACAACCCGGATCGGCGCCAGCGCTCCGAGCGCGGGGTTCCGGAACCGCGGGTCGATCGGCAGCGCGTCTTCCAGGCCCTGCAGGTGGTCGCCGAACCGGGCCAGGGTGGCGGTTTCCGCATCGTTGCGTATCGTCACAAAGGCTTCGAAGGCGGCCTTGTAGTTGAACCACTCGTCTTCGTAAACCTCATAGGGTCCGATTGTCGGTTCAATTGTCGAGTCGAGCTCCATCCACGCGACGTCGCTGTCGTAGTAGTCGTTGGACTCGAACGCGGCGGCGCGGCTCTCCAGATAGCGCCGGAGCGTGGGCTGCGCGGTGGCGCTGGCGGCTGCGCGCAAATGCGCAGCCGCAATGGCCAACGGTCCCTGGTACTCCACGCTGTAAGGCACGATGGCGAACCCGCCGTCGTGACCGCGCCGGATCGTGGTAAAGAATCCGGTCGCGTCGGCTCGCGCCGCGCCTTCAAGCTGTTCGAACCAGGCCGCGATCTCGGCCCTGGTGGCTCCGGCCGGATAAAAGTTGGCACCGTCGGGTTTCACGGGCGCGCCAGCCACAAAGCGACGGTTCTCGTCGATGCGTGACCACGGTCCCTTGTTGAGGAGGAAGAAGTCGAGCGTTGCCTGCATGGCCGCGTCGTCGCTGGTCAGCAGCGACAGCAGCATCGACGGGTTGCCGGCCCATACCTGTTCGAGAAAGATGCCGTCCATCACGCGCGCGGCGTCGATGATGCGCGCTAGCGCCTGGCGCTCAGATTCTGGCAGGGCGGACAGATCCGCTCCTATGTCCACCGGCGCGAACAATGGCGCCATGGTCGTATCCTGTCCGGTAGCGGTCGTCATGATCCCACTCGCGGCGGTCATACCCACGAGACCGGCCGCGAGAAGGACGGTGCCGCCGCCGGATGGTCCGAGCCTGATCATCCTGGTGTCCAAGGTGCCCCGTTCGTCATGACGGGGACATCTGACCGGAGGTCGCGCGCATGGCTGTCACGTTGCCTCTCGCGCGTGGTGTTCCCCATGATGAACGTCCGGGCCAACGATGGCAAGTAGATGATTTGCTACACTCCTTGAGAGGCTGCCGAAGAACGCAGCCGACTTGATATGACGAACTCGACACAGCTTGCGGTAATCGGTGGTGGCCCTGGGGGCTACGCTGCCGCGTTTCTGGCAGCGGATTTAGGATTGCAGGTCACGTTGATCGATGAGGCGCCAGACCCGGGCGGCGTCTGTCTGTATCGGGGCTGTATGCCGTCGAAGGCGCTGCTGCACGTCGCGAAACTGTTGACCGAGGTGCGCGAGGCGCGGGCCTGGGGTGTCGAATTCGGAGAACCGACCATCGACATCGATCGACTCCGGGCCTGGAAGGACGGGATCGTCGGCAAGCTGACGGGCGGGCTGGGGCAGCTGTCAGGCCAACGCGGGGTCACTTATCTGCGTGGTCGGGCCGAGCTCGTCGGACCCACCGCCGCCCGGGTCACCGCGCCGGAGGGCGACACGACCGATCTGCAGTTCGAGCACGCCATCCTGGCGACCGGCTCCAGGCCGGCGTCTCCGCCCGGGTTGTCGCTCGAGAGCGATCGGGTATGGGACTCGACACGGGCCCTCGATGTGCCCGGGGTACCGCGGTCGCTGCTTGTCGTCGGTGGTGGCTACATCGGGCTCGAGATCGGGTCGGTCTACGCGGCACTGGGCTCGGCGGTCACCGTGGTCGAGATGACGGCGGGGATCCTGCCGGGCGCCGATCGTGACCTGACCGGGGTGGTGGCACGGCGGCTGGGGGCGGTGTGTGAGGCGATACTGCTCGAGACGACGGTGGCGGGGTTGGCGGAGGAAGGCGACGGCGTCAGGGTGACCCTCCAGGGCGCCGGGGTCGAGCAGACCGAGCGCGTATTCGATCGGGTGCTGGTGGCGGTGGGCCGGGTCCCCAACTCGGACATTCCTGGGCTCGAGCGTACCAGCATCCAGCGTGATGCGAGGGGCTTTGTGGTCGTCGACGGTCAAAGACGGACAAGCGAGCCGACGATCTTCGCGGTGGGCGACCTCGTGGGTGAGCCGATGCTCGCGCACAAAGCGAGTCACGAGGCCCGTGCAGCCGTCGAGGCGATTGTCGGTCACAAGGCGGCGTTTGAGCCGGCCGCCATTCCGGCCGTGGTCTTCACGGACCCCGAAATCGCCTGGTGCGGGCTGACCGAGGCCCAGGCGAAGGCCGAGGGGCAGACGGTGCAGGTGTGTCGCTTTCCGTGGGCAGCCTCGGGTCGCGCCATGACGCTCGACCGGCCAGACGGTGTCACCAAGCTGGTCGTGGATCCCGAGTCGGAACAGATTCTTGGTGTGGGCATCGCCGGCAGCGGGGCGGGTGAGCTGATTGCCGAAGGGGTGCTGGCAATTGAGATGGGTGCCACGGTCTCCGATCTACGGCTGTGCATCCATCCGCACCCTACTCTTTCGGAAACGCTGATGGAATCGGCCGAGGTCTTCTTCGGCCAGAGCACGCACGTCTATCGGCCCAAGCGGCCGGGTACTTAGACGGGGCTTCGCCCCGGACCCTACGCCGGTGCTCGTGAGGCCCCAATGCCCCAAGCCGCCCAGGCTGGCGTTATTCCGCAGCCTGCTGGGGACCTTCGCTGGACGGCTGGTGCGGTAGACCCCGGGCCGCTCACCCCTCGATGATCGCCCGGGCCCGTGCGAACACGTCGGCGAGCATCGCGGGTGTGAGCCGTCCCGTGTTCGTGTTTTGCTGGCTGGGGTGATAGGAGGCCACGACCGGCGGGGCCCCGGGCGGTGCGCAGACCAGTCCGTGCTGGAACTTTGCTCGCGGCTTCACGGCGAATCCCAGGTCGGCCATCAGCCGCCAGTAGGCGTCGAACGCCACACGGCCAAGCGCCACTACTACCCGGAGTCTGGGCAGCGCGGCCGTTTCTGCCTGCAAATGTTCGTGACAGTTGGCAATCTCAGTTGATGACGGCCGGTTGTCTGGTGGCGCGCATCGCACCACCCCCGTGATGTACGCATCCCTCAGCGTCAGGCCGTCCCGCCGATGTCGCGACGTCGGCATGTTGGCGAAGCCGGTCGCGTGCATGGCCGTCATGAGGAAGTCCGAGGAGCTGTCGCCGGTGAACGGGCGGCCGGTGCGATTGGCGCCGTGGGCGGCCGGTGCGAGACCGAGGACAAGCAGCGGGGCGCGCCGCTCCCCGAAGCCCGCGACCGGTCGTCCCCAGTAGATCTCGTCACGAAACGCCGCGCGCTTGTCCTGGGCCACGCGCGAGCAGTAAGCGCGTAGGCGTGGGCATTCCTGGCAGGCCGTGATCTGACGTTGAACCGACGAGAGTGACATTTGCGCTCTTCGCTCTCGAGGCCTGCTCGCTGCCCGTGTCGGATACCCGCGTTGCACCGAAACGCGCGACCACGCAGTTGCTGTTCACGCGATCTCCCCGCGAGGAGATTTCTACCGGTGCTCGCCGAGTGCCTCCGCGCCCGGCTGACCAGCCACGAACGCCTCCGCCTGCGCGTCGGCGTGATACGAGCTCCGCACGAGCGGGCCGGACTCGACGTGTCCGAATCCGAGCGCGACTGCGGCCTGTTTGAGCGCCGCGAATTCGTCTGGATGGTAGTAGCGCGCCACCGGTAGGTGGGCCGCCGACGGCCGCAGGTACTGGCCGATAGTTAGGATGTCACAGTCCACTCGACGCAGGTCCGTAAGGGTCTCGAGTAACTCGTCCCAGGTTTCGCCCAGGCCCACCATCAGACCTGATTTTGTCGGCCTGGCTGGATGGTGACGGTGCGCGTGGTCCAACAGGCGAAGCGCACGGTCGTAGTTGCCGCCAGGTCGTGCGTGACGATACCGGCTCCGCACGGTTTCGATATTGTGATTCAGGACGTCTGGCCCGGCCGAGAGGACCGTCGCAAGCGACGTGTGCCGTCCAGCAAAGTCGGGCACCAGCGTCTCGATCCGACAGGTTGGGGACAGTGTGCGGATGGCGGTAATGGTCGCGGCAAAGGCGCTGGCCCCGCCGTCGTGGAGGTCGTCGCGATTGACCGAGGTGATCACCGCGTAGCTCAGTGCCAGGGTGCGCACCGCCGCGGCGACACGGGCGGGCTCGGCTTCATCGACCGGTCCCGGTTGACCATGCTCGACGTTGCAGTAGGCGCACGCCTGCGTGCAGACACGGCCCAGGATCATGAAGGTCGCAGTGCCACGGTGCCAGCACTCGCCGATGTTGGGGCAGTTGGCTTCCTCGCAGACCGTGTGCAGCGACTGCTCTCGCGCCAGGCGCTTGAGGCGGCGATAGCCCGCCGTGCCGGGCGCTCGAACTTTCAGCCAGGGCGGCTTGGCGCCGGTCGGCGCCGGCTCGGGTCGGATACGACGTCCCCGAAAGAAGGTGACCGGCATCGCGGTGCCTCGAGCGGTGCGCCGGTCGCCCAGAATGGTCATGTCGGCGATGTTAGCGTCTTGGCCGCGGTCGGCGCAATGCTACGATGAAGCGTTGAATCGACGCGGCCTCGAAATGTTTAGGAAACGCCAATGAGCACTGATTCCACCGTCCGGCGCACATTCACTCTAATCGAGGCGCAGGAGATGCTGCCCCGCGTACGGTCGGTGACGGAAGGGGCGGTGCGGGAGGTGGACCAGTTCTCGCGTGTCATCCAACACCTGGGCGAGGCCGATCCCGCCCGGGCACGCACCCTCGCCAATCTCGAAGCTGTGGTAGCTGGCTGGACTGGACAACTGCAGGAGATGGGGCTGGAGGTCAAGGGGCTGTGGCTGGTGGACTTCGACAATGGTGACGGTTGCTATTGCTGGAAATATCCCGAGGTGGCGATTCTGCACTACCACGGCTACGACGAGGGCTTCGCCGGCCGGATGAAGATTGTGTAGGGGAGGGGACAGACTTCCTGAGGGAGGCCCTTGAACGGGATCGGCTCGTCACGGTATCCTCAGGGGAGCGTCGGATTGGAACGCCGTTCCACGAAGAGGGACGAGAAAGGCGTGATCTGGGTTAGGTGGCCCCCGCTGGGGCGGTGGCAGACGGAGGAGTTTGATGGCGTATAGCATTTGTGAACCATGTGTTGGGACCAAGGACACCGCCTGTGTTGACGTGTGTCCGGTGGACTGCATCCACCCGCGGAAGGATGAGGACGAGTTCGAAGCCGAAACGATGCTCTACATCCACCCTGACGAGTGCATCGACTGTGGTGCGTGCATCCCGGCATGCCCCGTCGAGGCGATCTTCGTCAATGACGAGGTGCCGGACGAGTGGCAGAGCTTCATCGAGACCAACGCCAACTGGTTCGAAGGCAAGTAAGCAAGAGACTCTCCAATGGGCCTGCTCGAGCATCAGTTCGAAGACAACATCATCACGACCAATCTGGATAAAGTGCTCAACTGGGCCCGCCAGTCATCACTCTGGCCGATGGGGTTCGGGCTGGCCTGTTGCGCTATCGAGATGATGGCCACCTCGGCGTCGCGGTTCGATATCTCGCGTTTCGGTGCCGAGGTTTTCCGCGCGTCTCCCCGTCAGGCGGATTTGATGATCGTCGCCGGCACCGTCACCAAGAAGATGGCTCCGGTGCTCCGGCGACTCTACGATCAGATGCCTGAGCCGAGGTGGGTCATTTCGATGGGGAGTTGTTCCAACGCCGGTGGTCCGTTTCCGACCTACTCGGTTCTGCAGGGTGTCGACAAAGTTGTCCCGGTCGACGTCTACGTGTCCGGGTGTCCACCTCGGCCGGAAGCACTGCTCTACGGGTTGCTGCGACTACAGGACAAGATTCGCAAGGAGAGTACCGTGTTCCGGAAGGAACGCGTGGTGATGGTCGGACAAACAGAGCCGATTCTCGTAGAGGACCGGGGGTAGCGCCGTGAATCGGTTGACGCAGCTATTGCGCACGTTCTTTCTAGTCGATCTGATCAAGGGGTTGCTGGTAACGCTGAAGTACACGCCGCAGCCCGCATTCACCTTCCAGTACCCAAAAGAGCGCCGGCCGGTGGCCCCCCGTTTTCGCGGGGTGCTCAGACTCCAGGTCGAGCCGGAAACCGGTGCGCAGACGTGCATCGTGTGCGACCAGTGCGCGAAGGTCTGTCCGGACGAGTTGATCTTGCTTGGCGGCCACCGCGAGCCCGGTCACAAGATCAAGGTCTTGGACTACTTCGACTTCAACCTCTCCCGCTGCAGCTTCTGTGGTCTATGCGCCGAGGTGTGTCCGACCAAACCGGTCAAGGCGCTGATCATGAGTGAAGACTACGAGCTTGGCACCTATGAGCGCCAGAAGCAGATTCTGCGTATCGATGAGATGTATGACGGTGTCGAGATCGAGCAATACACTCAGTAACCTGTACGCGTTCGGGGCCGCGTGAGACGATGCCCGTGCCCTCGGTCTGCGTGCCCGGTCCGCTGGAGGCTACATGAGACTCTCGGCACGTTCGCTGGTATTCGTGTTGGCGGCGGCGATCGCGCTGCCGATTGTCATCGATGCCCAATCGACGCCGACTACGGCGCGTAGTGAGACTCGCATCCAGCTGGGGGACCTGCTGCTCGGCGACAACCGCTACTGGGAAGCGATCCAGGTCTATAGCCAGGCCAAGGCTGGTGCCGCCAAGGAGCAGCTCGTTCGGGCTTCGACTGGCCTGATCGGGGCCTTGATGCAGGTCGCGGAGTTCACGTGGGCTCTCGACGAGGCCGACTTTCTCCGCGGCGTGGCTCCGCAAGATCACGAGGTATTGGCGCTCAGCGGCGACGCGCACTGGTCGGCCGGGTTATTCGACGAGGCCGAACAGCTCTACAGGGATGTGTTGGCGATCGAACCTGGGTCGGGCCGTGCGCGTCATGGGCTGGCCAAGAGTCTCGCGACCCGACACCAGTATGACGAGGCGCTCGACTGGGCAGAGGCCGCCCTCGAGGTATTGCCTGAGGTCGCGGCGTGTCACTACACCCTCGGATCCATCTACGAGCGGATGCATCGGTTCCCCGAGGCGGCAGACGCATACGAGCGTTACGTGGATGTGCTTGCCGCGCACAACGGCACCACCGAAAAGGTGAGCTGGGCGCGCGCCGAGGCCGGCTTCGTGCGGTCGTTTGGTGACAGGCCGGCGGTTCAAATCTCGGACCCTGGTCCGCACACGATCCCGTTCCGGCTGGTTCGCCACAAGGTGGTCGTGCGCGGGCGGGTGAACGGCCATCCGGCCATGGATTTGGTCTTGGACACGGGCGCCGAGCGGACGGTGTTGTCCCAGCGCGTCGCCCGCCAGGTTGGTGTGCAGCCGGTGACTAATGTCCTCAGCGCCGGCGTTGGCGAGGGCGGTGTGCGCGGGTTGCAGGCAGGGCGGATCGAGTCGCTGCAGATCGGGTCGCTGGAGGTCACCAACCTGCCGGCCTTGATCAAGAGCCCGCCGCTCGGGGGGTTGCCCACCGCAGAGGCAGACGGATTTTCGCCGCTTGCGCTCGGTCTGTCGATGACGATTGACTATGGTAAAAATCACCTGATCATCGGCCAGGAACTACCCCCCGCGCCGGCGGGCATTGAGCTGCCGCTCCGGCAGCATCGGCTCACGGTCGTGCGCGGCGTCGTCAACGGCGAGCATCCTCGGAGCTTCGTCGTCGATACCGGCGGTGAGGTCATCTCGATCAGCCGTGGTACCGCCGCTCTGTTGCCGTCTATGACCGTGCGCCAGGTTCCGGTCAAGGTGTATGGCACCTCCGGATGGGACGAAGGGGCGTATCTGATGCCTGGCATTAGCCTGGCGTTCAACCAGCTCCAGTATCACAACTTCTCGGTCGTGGTGTTGAACTTGCACCGTCCGAGCGCTCTGCTCGGATTTCACATCGGCGGCATCGTTGGGCACAGTTTCTTCAGTGACTACCGCGTCACGCTCGATCTGAATCGGAGCGTGATGACCCTCGAAGACCTCTAAAGAAGCCGCTCTTGTCGGGCTTCAGACTTTAGAAAAACGCCAGCCTGGACGGGCACGGCCTCGCCCCGCCGGCGTGGCGTGGGGCGTTGGGGGGCCACAAGCGCCTGCGGGGGAGTTCGGGGCGTAGCCCCGTCTATTTACTAGTTGTCCGCGTGCTGGTCGAGAAATGCGCTGAGGGTGAGCCGGAGGTCTGAGGGTAGGTCACCCTCGCGAAGTGAGCGGAGCAGGGATACGGTCGACCGGCAGGTCTGTAGCTGCGCCAGGCAGGCGTAACAGTCGTCGAGATGCGGGGTCAGCTCGGCGTGGCGCTCGTCCGAAAGCGGGCCTTCGAGATAATCAGCCAGCAGCGCCACCACCTTCGAGCAGGGACCCAGAGGGTGTGGCGCCTACTGGCCGGCGTCTGGATCAGAAGTCATAGCCGATCCAGACGTCGAATTGCCTCTGGCGGAAGGCCTCGCTGCCACCAAAGCTGGCGAAGCGGACATCCTCCCATCCCTCGTTGAAGAGCGTCCGCCATGACCAGTCGAAGTGGATGGGGAAGCCGATGATAAATGTCTCCAGGCCGATGCCGTAGGACGCGCGGGTGTCCACTAGACGGAAGCCCGAGACGATGGTCGGGTCGCCCCCCACTTCGATGAACTCGCCGGTAATCGGGTCTTGGGCGAACCCTACCGTTGGTGTGACGATTTGCGGGCTCTGGGAGAACAGCTTGAACGGCTCGTTGTTCAGACCGGCGCCGCCGAGGTTGAAGAAGAACGCGCCGCGAATGCCGCCCAGCACGCCAATCGGCGTGAGCATCGCCTCGATCAGCGGGAACCGAAGCTCGGCGTCGACGAAGCCTCCGTTGTGGCCGATGAATTCCAGATATTCGTAGCCGCGCATCTCCGAGTTTCCACCAAAGAAGACAAAGTCGGGGAACTCCCCAAAGCTCTTGAAGACGCGGCCACGGAGCGCCAGCAGCCCATTCTCGCCGAGCCGCAGATAGTACCGCGCGTCGGCATCGAGCGTCTGTTTGCCCAGGAAGGGACCGGTCGACGGCGCGTACTGATATCCCAAGCGCATCGTGTTGCCGGCGATCGGGCCGAACTCACGGAACACCGTCGTCTCCTGGATGAAGTTGATGCCAAAGGGCATCGCGGTGCCGTTGCGAAACAGGTCGACGCCATACTGCTGCTGCTGGAACTGGCTGGATTGCTGTTGGACCGTCGCGTTCTGGAAACTCTCGGCGGTGTGAAACAATCCGGCCGACACCTCCAGCCGGCGGAAGCGGTCGAGCGGGTAGATCCCGAACGCCGTGCCGCCCCGCACGGTTTGCACCGCGAGCGCGTCGTCGCGGCTCAGGAAGCTGAGCCCCGGCGAGTACAACGCGGAGTTTCCGAAGAAGAACGATTCCTGCGAGTAGCCCTGTAGGGCGTACTGGAGCCGTCCACTGAGGTTGACATACGACCCCGAGAGGGTGCGATATTGCGAGACCGACTGGGCATAGAACGTGAAGCTCTGGTCGCCAAGCACATCGCTGAACGAGATGGCGGTGCCGCCCAGAAAGTCCCCGCTGTTGGTCACGCCGATGTTAATCGGGGGAGTGCCATCGAGAAACATCTTCTCGAACCGTCCCTTCCGCCGTGCGTTTGCGGATATGACGGTGTGGGTCAACGGGGCCTGGAAGTCGATGGTGGCGCCCGGCCCGCCATAATCGGTTGTCGCAGCGGTATAGAGCGGCTCGTCTCGCACGATGGTGTGCACACCGTACTCGCCTTTGAAGTAGGTCACGAACGCGATGCGGTCCTCGTCTTTGCCCGGGACAACTACGGTCGACACGTTGCCCGTCGCCGTGTCCGTGAACTGGCGGAGCTCGCCGTTGTTCAGGTCGAGCGTCCAGACGTTGAAGATGTCGCCGTTGGCGGCCAGATCCGGGTCCACCGGAATCAGCGGGTCAGTGGCGGTGGACGAGAAGACCAGCGTGTGGTCATTGACGAACTGGGCCGCCGCCTCGCTAAAGGTGCCAAAGGTGAGTTGCGTCTTCCGCTTTGTCTCCAGGTCGAGCTTGAACAGCTTGTTGTTGCCGCTGATACGCGCCAGATAGACGAGAAAGGATCCATCCGGCGAAAACGTCGGTGCATAGTCGGCGTACTCGTCCTCGGTAAGGTTCGTCACCTCCCGGGTGTCCAGATCCAGCAGATAAATGTCGCCAACTGCGCCCTGCAGGGCCGAGAAGGCGACGGTTCGCCCGTCCGGAGAGATGTCCGGCGACTCCGGCGCGTCGACGGTGTTCAGGGCGATCAGCTCTTCGACGTCGCGGGTTACGACGTTCTGGAGCACCAGCGACCGATACTTGTTCCTGCGTACGAAATACGCCAGGCGATCGTCGATGCCCGACCATGACAGCCACGGCACGGCGTTCCACCGAGCTCCCGGAATCGCGATCGCCTCGAACCCTAGATCCTGATCGAACCCCTCGGTTAGATTGCTGACCACGTCGCCGTTCTCGGAAGAGAACAGCACGATGTCGTACTCCCGCTGCTTGCGGTTGAGCGCCAAAGCGGCGAACAGGTCCCCGGATGGCGAGGGTTCAATCGTGTACACCGCCAGGTAGGGGGTCTCGATCGGGTCGGGGGCCAGGTCGCGGCCGTAGTCGTCCGGTCGCTCCTTGTCCCGGAACGCCTGGAACCGGTCGTGTATGTAGCGCTCGAAGGCAGTGTCAAACTCCTCGGCCGACAGGTCGAATGCGTCTTGGTAGATGTCGTCGTCGCCGCCGCCGATGACCGTCTTGCGCAGTGAGAACAGGAACTGGCGGACACCCTCCTTGCCCCACTGTTCCTCGATAAATTCGAACGCCGCGTGCCCCAGGTTGTAGACCAGCCGCGGGTTTGCGGACATGCCGTTCACGAACTCGCTCATCGCTGGTAAGGTGTCCGAGAGTGCCGCATCACGGACTGCCATCAGATCGAGCGGCCTCCAGACGCCGGCCATGTAGTCGGCGAGGCCTTCGTCGACCCAGAGCGGGATCCCCCGGCGGATGAAAGACCGCGGGACGATGTCGAACGCGAACTGGTGCGTCAGTTCGTGGGTGATTAGCCGATATAACAGATCGGGCGGTTCGTCGATTGGCAACACAATTCGCTGACGGAATGGCTCAGCAAATGCACCGACCCCGGCCGAGACGGCTCCGGGGGCGATGTTCTGTTGCTCGAATTCGCTGTGGGTCTTGAAGATGACCAATGGCACCCGGTTGGCCAAGTCGTGGCTCAGATCAGCGCTGATCTGAGCATAGGCGCTCTCGGCATAGCTTGCGACCCTCTCCAGGTGCTCTTCCAGGTCGGGATAGTAGAAAATCTCGAAGTGGTCCGTCTCGTAGATGTGCCACTCGAAGTCGTCATACTTGACCCGGTTTTTTCCGAAGTACGGATTAAACTGGTTTCCCTGGGCCGTTGACTCGGCAGCCCAGCCGACCGCGAGCAAACAGATGAGGCTTCCGATAGCCAAGCGGTCATGGACGGTGCGTCCGCGATAGGTGCGGTTCATGATGTACCTCGTGAACGGCCAGCGGCGCGTTGACGGAACTGGCGAAAAGTATCGGCCATCTTACTGTAGCCAGTGCAGCAATCGCAAAAGAGCTCGGCTCTTGGCCGCTGCCAGAAAGCGCACGCTCCTTTGCGATCGCTACACCTATGACGAACGTCGTAACGCCCTGGATCCCACGCGTCAGGCGTGTGCTAAGCGGGAGGAGCAAGAGACGTGCCGGTGGGGTGAGCGCTTCGACGCCCTCGGCGCATCGCCGTTCCTACGAAGTGGTCCCCCAGTGTCCACATCGGGCGAAGGATCGACCACGATAGGGGACAAGTCGGAGACGGTGCGTAGGAGCCGGGATTCTGGATGCGGCGGATGGGCGGTCCGTGCGGCGGTCATCGGTTCCGGCCCTGCACCCAGGAACCCAGAAACCGGCAGACTGTGCGTTCCTCGGCAGCCTGCTCGTATGCTGTGCGGAAGGGAATAATATGAAGCTCAGCCGTGTTCCAGTTGATAGTGGCTCTGGACGGGACTCTATTGCGGAAGCCGGATGTCGTCACAAAAAGTGTCGGTGAGTGAATCGGCGACCTGGGCTGTGCCGGATGCGGGCACGCTGGCCGACGACGCGCTGACTCACATCGACAGTCTGTATGGTGCGGCGATGCGGCTGACTCGCAACCCGGCCGATGCCGAGGACCTGGTTCAGGAGACCTACGTCAAGGCGTTCCGTTTCGCCGACCAGTTCAAGCATGGCACGAACCTGAAAGCCTGGTTGCACACGATCTTGTGCAACACGTTTCTGAACACGCGACGCCGTGCCATCAGCGACCCGGTCGACGTCGACAACGAGCAGGTGGAGCAGGCCCCGGCGCGCCCGGCTGACGGGCCCACGCCGAGGCGCGGCTCTGGTCGAACGACGCGGCGGTGTGTGTGCTCGTCGGTCTGGAGGACGTGTGCCTCATGGACAAGGTCGCCACCTATATGCAAGGCTATGAACAGTCGCGGCTCGTGGTAAAAGTCCCGCGACGCACCAAGCCCCGTTGTGAGAGAAGCCGCGTCCGACCCCTGCAAGGCGCGTCGGGCGAGAGGAGTGTGGAGTTATGACGTTTCGTTGGGTGCTTGCTGGTGCGGCAGCGCTAGCCTTGGCGTTGTTGACGTTGCCTGTCGCTCTAACATCGTCCCGTGCGCACGCGCATTCGCACTCGGTCACGGGCAGTGGCGAAACCGTGGTTGCGGCCACCTGCGACACTGAGGCGAGACCGGCGAATCTTGATTTCACTCTCGAGGACATGAACGGCAACGACGTCGCCTTCGAGTCGCTGAAGGGTAAGGTTGTGCTGCTGAACTTCTGGGCAACCTGGTGCGGCCCCTGCAAGATCGAGATCCCGTGGTTTATCGAGTTTGCCGAGCGGCACAAGAATGACGGGCTGATTGTCCTCGGGCTGTCGGTCGATGATCCGGCCGACAAAATCCAGGCGTTCGCAGAAGAGTACGACGTGAACTATCCGATGCTGGTCGGGTTGGGTCGCGAGGACTTCCAGGAGGCCTATGGGCCGGTCTGGGGCATTCCGACAACCTTCTTTATCGATCGCGAGGGGACACTCTGTCGCACCCACGCCGGCATTGTGAATAGAGAAGAATTCGAGAAGGACATCGCCGATCTGCTTTGACGTCTGAGACCGTGGTTTGTGTGATGGACAACGCCGGCGCGTCTGCGCCGGCGTTACTCGTTTCAGGACAGCGGTTGTAGTATTATCTGCGCGAGAGAGTTGCTCTGATGCTGAAAGGGATCGTCCACGCCGAGTTGTCGTGCGGATGCCGCGTCGCGTTTCGAGAGGGCGTCGAAGGCAGTCCCGTGACAGTTTTGGTCGATCGAAAGTCACCCGGCTGCGCGCTGTTTCTCCACGTGGAGGGACTGCCGGTCTACGACTACCGCGAGGCGCTCCGGCCCTCGACACGGGTCAGCCAGATTAAGGAAGAGGGGTACGAAGAAGAGGGGTAACCGGCTTCTCGCATGCTCCCTCGTCGCGCCGTGCCAGCCTGGCGCCGCGCCCCTGCGACGATATTCGGATCACTAATTCGCGAGCCGATTTCCCTCGAGTGTCAGCACCAAATCTAACATCGTCGTCTCACCTGCCTCGACTAGCGCTTCGTTACCGGCTGCGGCGATTTCCTGAAACATTGCCAGGTAGTACAGGTCTCCGGCGCTGATGCCGGCAACAGCGACGACGAGATAGGCGCCGGCCAGAAGGCCGAGGATCTCTTAACGCCCGGACGAATCGGGATAGGTCAGCTGGATGTGGCGACTGCAGGGTCGCTAATACGCCGAGTTAACTGGTAGCGCGACGATCGCTCGATCGGTCATGGCGTTGCCGTCCCCGTCCTGGACGACACCAACCAGACGGCTCGCCCGGTTGGTCAGGATGAGCCTGATCCGCACACGTTCTTCCACGGGCCGCAGGTCGAATGGGACGTCGATGACGTCACGGCTCTGATAGAGCAGCGCCTCGAGCGACCAGGGGGGCTGGCAGTCCCTCCAGGCTGATTACCCGGGGGGGGGGCGGGCTTGCGATGCTGAAGCTGCCGTCCGCAAGGATCTGGCTGCGCGTCAGTCCAGACCCCATCGAGCCGTCGGCCATCGGAGCACTGACCCAGAGATCGGTCAGCAGGGGTAGCGGTCGAGCGGCGATGCCGGCGATCTCGGCCTGTCCGAAAAGGTTGGCGCCACGGTTCAAGAACATCATCTCGTTCGAGATGTCTTCTTTCCGGACTTCCAGGTGGAACGAGGCAAACAGCGCCGGGCACGCCCAGACTGTGCGCGCGTTAGCGCGCAGACCGTAGTCCCGGTGGCACGTTCACGAATTCGAAGGTGCCGTCTGGCTGGACGAGGCCAGCCCGCCCCGCGCCCAGGCTCAGCCCGCGATCGATTCCGGGCTCAAGATCACAGAGCCGGTTGCCAACTCGCTGTTGTTCGGGTAGACAAGCTGCCCGCGCACGCTCACTCGCGACACGCCAAGCAGCGAAAAATCAACGTCGGTCAGGGTCGTGCCGGATTCCAGCCGTACCCGCTCTGCGGCGGCGGTCGACGCCGTGCCAGGATAGAAGGTTTGGGCCCAGTGGATCCGCCTGACCGCATTCTTGGTGCCCGGGTCCGCCAGGTCGATCGCGGCGATGTAGTAGTGGGCGGGCGGTAGCCCGCCAATGCTGAACTCGCCGCGCTCGTTACTCTCGGCGCGGCCGATCGGAATCAAGACCCGCAGGTTGTTCGTGAGCTGCGGGCGCAGCGCCTCGACTTCGGCCAAGGCCAGCGGCTGCCCATTCTCCGTGGTGACTCGTCCTGTGATGGCACCGCCTGGGCGCAGCGCCACCGTCGACCACGCGTCGCGTTTCCCAGGCCCGCAGCGTAATCGGAACACCTTCACTGAGCGCGTAACGCTGTCCAAACTGCCGGCCCACGTAGCCCAGGGCGGATGCATGGCGTGAATAGGCGGTGGAGGGAAGATCTACGAGCGCGAACTCGCCGGTATCGCTCGTACTGACAACCCGTTGGTCCCGGCTGGCAACCTCGCGCAGCACGACCACGCCCCCGGCGTTCGGCTGACCGGTCGTGGCATCAAGCAGACGGCCGACGATGGACGCGGTGACGGGTGCGGGTGGTTCCGGCTGCAGGGGTTGCGGCTGCTGTCCGAGCAATGCGTGGCACAAGTTCCGTGTCGCTCCGGGACGCGTGGGGATCGAGGCCATGCTCGGCCAGTACCACGCCTAACGAAGAAGAACGCCGGTCGTGTGTGCCCCCTGTCCGACGTGGTCCAACGCCGGTCGCGTCGGATTGCAGCGCCCGTCGAATGCAGCGGGACAGTCACCACGGACTGCCAGGGCGGTCCCGGTAGCGGGCACGATCCAGATGATCAGGGTGGCGAGGCTGGTCAGCGGCGTGGCGCGGTCATGGCGGAAGCCCCCGATGAGGATTATGATATCAACGTCAACGTGAGATCGCGGAATGGTAAAGCTGTCGTCTGAATTCGAGGTCGTCTGTCCCTGCTGCGGCGCCACGCAGACTGTCGATCCGCATTTGAAGCGGGTCGTCGGGCAGCGTGAGCCGGCGCGCGAAGATTCGCCTGAGCTCGACCAGGCGCAACGCATTCTGGCCAAGGAAGCGGAGCGTCTGGAAACGCTGTTCCAGCAATCCGTTAGGGACGAGCAAACTCGTGGCGACGCCCTCTCGAAGCGCTTTGAGGAGGCCCTCAAGCAGACACAGCAGGAACCGATCGTTCGGCCCGATCGCGACTTCGATCTCGACTGACGCGGGGTGTCAGGCGCGCCGGGTATTGCCGCGCCCGATCGCACGTCGGAATTGCGCGGGGAGTTCGCTCCATCGCTCCCGACCTTCGAAAAACATCGGCTTCCGAGCCGGAAAGCGAGCCACGAAACCTCGATAGCGCGCCCGCCACCGGTCGACGTGGTGGTCCGGCGTGTGAATGCGGCGGTGCGGGTAGTCGAGGAGGACCCGCTCCACCTTCCAGACGTTGCGCTCAGAGAGCCGCCAGTCATAGCGGCTCAGCACCCGCAGGTCCACCACCGCGTACCCTGTAATCCGTCCCGTGAAGTCCACATAGGGCTCGACATAGCTGAGTGCGAGCGCCCGCGCGGTGAGGAACACCGGCTTGCGCCCATGCAGCCCGGGGTCCCGGGACCGCGCCACCGAGCCCCACCGGCCACGGTGTCGGTACACGAAGAGGACGTGGTCCAGCTCGTCGACCGACTCAAAGCTCAATACCAGCGGCGGATAGCCGTGCTGCTCCAGCACCACGGCTGCCGTCAGCACCGCCTCGAGACAGTGGGCGGTCTGATTGCGCAGGACACCGCGAAAGCTGCGAAGCGTTGAGCGACCGGGCGGAGGCTCGGTGTTGTATGGCAGCGCGTTGAGGAACCGCTGGACATCGGCCGGTGTGCGGAGTCGTTCGATCAGCCGCCGCTCGGTCGGCGTGCATGCCAGTGACGGGGGTGACGGTACGGTGCGCAAGGACATCCTGATGCGCCTTCGCGGAAGCTACGGCCGACAGGCCGCCTCGATGAGAGCGCGTCCGTGGTCGCGCACGAAGTCGACGGCGCGCTGTTCGGCCCAGTATCCATCGAAGCCCGGTGTTGCCTCGGCATAGAACCCACAGTGTCCTCCGTGTCGGGACACCTGGACCGTGATGTACGGATTGGTCGCGATGCTCTGTTCCTCGAACTGCTCCGGCGGCACGAATGGGTCATCCTCGGCGCTGACGATGAGCGTCGGCACCTGGACCTGGTCGATCACGCGCAGGCTGCTGGCGCGATAGTAGTACTCATCGGCGTCCCGGAACCCATGGTGCGGCGCGGTGAACCGTTCATCGAACTCGCGCACGGTCCGCACGCCGTCCAGGCGGCTCAGGTCGAAGCGCCCGGGCCACGCGCGTGCCTTCCGTCGCATTCGTCCCTTCAGGTTGCGGACGAAGTTCCACTCGTAGACCAGGTTCGACCGCCGCTCGAGCGCCTCGACGCACAGCCCGAGGTCGAGCGTGGGCGACACTGCGACCACCGCGCTGAGCTGCGGCGGTGGCTCAGGCCCGTAATCGCCAGCCAGACGTAGCGCGACGTTGCCGCCGAGAGAGTAACCGGAGAGGGCGATAACAGGAAGTCGGTCCAGCTCGACCAGTTCCCTGATGACGGCTCGCGGATCGTCCGAGAGGCCGGAGTGATAGAGCCCTGCAGACAGGGCCTCGGTGCCGCCGCAGTTGCGCTGGTTCAGCATCACGGCGTTCCATCCGGCTGCGTAGGCCTTGTCGGCGAGACCCCGCATATAGTGCGCCTCGCTCGAAGCCTCGAGCCCGTGGAGCCCAATGAGGGTCGCGTGCCGGTGCGGGTTGGGCTGCCAGTAACAGTGCGCGAGCACACGCGCGTCCGCGGCCACGTCGAAGTAGCGCGGGACCGGGCTGGGTAGACGTGGGAACCGGCGAACCCTGCCCCAGGTGAACAGCGTCATTCGATGCCCACCCCTGAGTCGAGGATGCGGAGCGTACGATCGTGTCTCCAGTGTCACGATGTAAGAGCCTATTCGTCGGCCGTGGGACCGTAGATCGACGGGACTTGCGCGCCGCGCATTCGCAAATACACGCTGAGCTGGCCCCGGTGATGGATAAGGTGGTTCAGCACGAGCACCCGGAAGACCGAGACGCGGGGGAGCGTGAAGACGAGGCGACCTTTTCGTTCCAGCGTCCAGTCGACAATCAGCTCGCCATCGATGCGCCCCGCCAGAGCCGTTCGTCCAGCCGATGCGCCGGTATCAAACCATTTGAGCATCGTGGCCACTGAATCCGCTTGTCGGGTGTCCGACCTGCCGGCCACATCGTAGCCTTCGCGTGTCATGACGATGCTGGTCCACGCGGGGATGTCAGCGAGATGCGCCACGAGCTCGCCAAGCGTGCGCGCGCGTGGATCCGGGCGCCAGGTGAGATCGAGTTCGTGACCGGCGTCGATCACGGCTCGTGTCGTCGCAATCTCGCGGTCGAACTCGGGCAACAAGATATCGATGAGAGACATCGTTGAAGGTCGGTGCCGACAATTGGGGAAGATTGTATCCGGGTTGGGACACGGGCGCAGACGGCCCGTGCCCTCATCCCAACCGGAGAGGGGGACATTGGACCACGTGCTGGTGAACCTGCTGGATCGAGTCGCGTGGGATCCGCGACAATGCGCCAGATGCGGTGTGGGGCGTGTTGACGCGGCTGCTGCTCGACCAGGGAACAGTCGGACCCGCTCGGCTCTGTGAATTCCGAGAGGTCACGTTTGCGCTTGTGCCTGTAGGGGCATGGGTTGAGTTTCCGTGTAAGCTGTCTGCCATGCCACACGTACTTGGTGATGTCAGACCTGACGCGGGCCAGTGGTTTGGCCATCCGCGTGGTCTGTCGACCCTGTTCTTCACGGAAGTGTGGGAGCGCTTCAGCTACTACGGCATGCGGGCGCTGCTGGTGCTGTTCATGACCGACATGGTTGCCGGTGGTGGCCTGGGCATGACCGACGGCACGGCGACCGCGATCTACGGCCTCTACACGTTCGCGGTCTACGCGGTCGCACTGCCTGGAGGATGGATCGCCGACCGGTTGACGGGCCAGCGCCACGCCGTGCTCATCGGAGGCGTCATCATCGCGCTGGGACACCTGACCCTCGCAATTCCCACGCTGGCCACGTTCTATCTGGGGCTGGTCCTGATCGTGCTCGGCACCGGTCTGCTCAAGCCGAACGTCAGCGCAATCGTCGCCGATCTGTACCCGGAGGGTGGTGCGCGTCGAGATGCCGGGTTCTCGCTCTTCTATATGGGCATCAACGTGGGCGCACTCGCTGGCCCGCTTGTCTGTGGCACGCTCGGCGAGACCGTCAACTGGCACCTCGGCTTCAGTGTGGCTGGTGTGGGCATGTTGCTCGGGGTTGCGCAGTACGTGTGGGGCTGGCGGTACCTGGGTGACGCCGGCCTGCTCCGGCGCACTGACGGCGACGACCGCGCACGGGCCCTGCGCAGCTTCTGGTGGGGGACCGGCGGTGTGGTCGCATTGGTGTTGGCGGTGACGTGGCTGCAACGCGTTGGTGCGATCGGCGTGTCGATCCTCGATGTGGCACAGGGCACGGGGATCACGATCACCGCGCTGGTCGTGTGTTACTTCGCCTACATCTTCCTGTTCGGGGGGCTCAGTCGCGATGAACGCCGCCGTGTCGCCATGATCCCGGTGCTCTTCGTGGCGGCCGCGGTGTTCTGGTCTGGATTCGAGCAGGCGGGATCGTCGATGAACCTGTTTGCCGGGCGCCTGACGGATCGGACAATCCTTGGGATGGAGGCGCCGGCGACCTGGCTGCAGTCCGTCAATCCCCTGTTCATCATTCTGTTGGCGCCGGTCTTTGGGTCACTGTGGGTGCGGCTGGGCTCGAAGAACCCGTCGATACCGGCAAAGTTCGCCTACGGCCTGCTGCAACTGGGGCTGGGATTCCTGGTGCTGGCGTGGGGGGCCACGTTCACCACTGACGGCGCTCTCGTGAGCCCGATGTGGTTGGTCGTGACCTACTTCTTTCACACGACCGGGGAGCTCTGTCTGAGCCCGGTCGGTCTCAGTAGCATCACCAAGCTGGCGCCCAAGCGCCTGGTCGGTCAGATGATGGGGATCTGGTTCATGGCGGCGGCACTGGGCAATCTGTTGGCCGGGCTGGTGGCCGGCCTGATCGAGAGCCTGGCGCTCCCGCAGTTGTTCGGTACCGTTGGGCTGATCGTGGCGGGGGGAGGGGTCGTGATGCTGCTGGCGAGCCGTCCCCTCCGTCGGCTGGCTGGGGACGTCCGCTGACAGTGGGGGCCGGCCGCCGATTGCCGACGCTGACCGACACGCGCACGAGCGTCACGATGCCCCGTGTCCTCCTCGTCGCGACCTACGAGATCGGGCGTCAGCCGTTCGGGCTGGCGTCGCCGGCCGCCTGGCTGCGTGAGGCGGGCATCGAGGTGACGACCCTCGACCTGTCGCGCGAGCGATTCCGCCCAGAGGCATTCGACACAGACCTGGTCGCGGTCCATCTCCCGATGCACACGGCCACCCGCCTGGCGCTGCCCCTCATCCAGCGTGTGCGGGCGTTGTATCCGACGAGGCGACTGTGCTGCTATGGGCTCTACGCGCCGCCCAACGAGTCGGTCCTCCGTGGCCTCGGCGTCGAACATGTGCTCGGCGGTGAATTCGAGCAGTCGCTGCTCGAGCTGGCAACTGGAGCTACCAGCGAGATGAACGGAGTCACTGGGGACACCTCGTTGCCGAAGTTGCGGTTTCGCGTGCCCGACCGTAGCGATCTACCAGCGCTCGACCGATACGCCGCGTTGCAGACGCCGTCAGGCGGCCGGAGAGTGGCGGGATACACCGAGGCCACCCGCGGGTGCAAACACCTCTGCCGGCACTGTCCCGTCGTGCCGATCTATCAGGGGCAGTTTCGGGTCGTGCAACGCGACGTGGTGCTCGCCGACATACGGGCGCAGGTCGACGCTGGGGCGCAGCACATCACCTTCGGCGATCCTGACTTCTTCAACGGTGTCGGGCATGCCGTCGCGATCGTCGAGGCGTTGGCCCGCGAGTGTCCCGGTATCAGCTACGACGTCACAATCAAGGTCGAGCATCTGCGCCGGCATGACGACCAGTTGTCGGTGCTGCGCGACACCGGCTGTCTGTTCGTGGTCAGTGCCGTGGAGTCGATCGACAACACGGTGCTCGCGCGGCTCGACAAGGGGCACACGCGTGCTGACTTCGAACAGGTGGTCGCACGCTGCCGGGAAGTAGGGTTGACGCTGGCCCCGACCTTTATCCCGTTCACCCCCTGGACTACTCTGGCCGGTTATCACGAGTTGCTGCGCACGGTCGACACCCTGGATCTGGTGGGGCATGTGGCGCCGATTCAGCTGGCGTTGCGTCTGTTGATCCCGCGCGGGTCGCGGCTGCTTGAGCTTGACAGAGAGCGCCTCGGTGTCGATCTCGATCCGTTCGATGAGAGCCGACTGGTGTACCCGTGGCGGCACCCGGACCAGCGGGTCGACCGACTCCAGGACATGGTGGCTGGGGTCGTGGGGCGCCGGCTCACCGCGTCGCGGTCGGCGGTGTTCGACGAGTTATTGTCGCTGGCGGCCGAGCATGTCGGTGTGCCAGTGCCGAATCGACCGGCTGGTGTGAGGGACCGGGCGACGGTGGCCTATCTCAACGAGCCGTGGTACTGCTGAGCCGAGCCGACGACGGAGCAGTTGGCTCTGGTGTGAACGCGGACGCTCGCAGAAGTCAGAATAAAGCCAGGTGGGCTATCGCCAGCATCGGATCAGCTGGTGACCCCGATGTGGACCGACTCGATGACGGTGAAGAGGGCGAAGCCCTGCAATGAGCTCCTGCCTCTTGCCTGCTGACTGCTTTGTGTCACATGCCTCGAGTTCTACTGATTGCGACCACGACCGGCTATCAGACACGTGCGTTCGGTGAGGCGGCCGAACGGTTGGGTGTCGAGCTGGTCTTCGCGACCGATCGGTGTCACCGGCTGGACGACCCGTGGCGGGATGGGGCGATACCGGTCCGCTTCCGGAACGATGCCGAGGCGGCGTTCCTCGAGGCGATCGGCGAGTCGGCTCGCGAGCGGCCCTTCGACGGGGTGCTCGCCGTCGGCGATCGCCCCGCGGTGTTTGCCGCGTTGGCGTGCGAGGCTCTGGGCCTGAAGGGGCATTCACCGGCGGCGGCTCGGGCAGGCGGCAACAAGCTCGAGACTAGACGCCGGTTCGCCGCCGCCGGGCTGCCTGGTCCCGCATTCTGCGAGGTGATGCTGGACGGCGCGATCAGCGCGGTCCGTGCGGAGGTCGAGTTTCCCTGCGTCGTGAAACCGCTCGCGCTGTCCGGCAGTCGCGGAGTCATCCGCGCCGATGATCCCGAGACGCTGCATGCGGCGCTCGAACGGGTGCGACGACTGCTGTCGCGCACGGACATCCGCGAGCGCCGCTGTCCGTCTGACGACCGGGTGCTGCTGGAGACATTCATCCCCGGCCGCGAGTATGCCCTCGAGGGCGTGGTCGAAGACGGTACGCTCCGTGTGCTGGCCGTGTTCGACAAACCTGACTCGCTCGACGGCCCGTTCTTCGAGGAGTCGATCTACGTCACGCCCTCGGTCCGGTCCGCCGCCGAGCAGCGACGGATGGCAGAGGCAGTGGCTGACGCGGTGGGAGCGCTCGGGCTGCGGCATGGTCCGGTGCATGCCGAATGTCGGGTCAACCAGGCGGGTGTGTTCGTGCTCGAAGTAGCGGCCAGGCCGATCGGGGGACTGTGCGCTCGGGCGCTGAGATGTCAGGGGTCTGGCGGTGTCGTGTTACCGCTCGAGGAGCTGCTGCTGCGACATGCGCTGGGGGAGCCTCTCAGCGGGTACCGCCGCGAGACGGACGCCTCGGCGGTCATGATGATCCCGATTCCACGCGCGGGGATCTATCGCCGCACAGACATGACCGACCTAGCGCGAGCAGTGCCAGGCATCGTCGATGTGGTGATGACGGCCAAGCCGGATCAACGGCTCGAGCCGCTTCCGGAAGGAGCCAGCTATCTCGGATTCATCTTCGCGCGGTCCGGGCGCCCGGACGAGGCGGTGAGGGCGCTACGGCAGGCGCACGCCAGGCTCAGGGTCGTCATCGACACACCGATTCCCGTGGTGTGATCCCTGCTATTTCTGCTGTTCAGGGACGAAGTCTGGTGGCAGCGCGGAGCCTTCGCCGAAGAAGAAATCCTCCATGTGCTTTGCCACCAGGTCCTGGGCTTCCTTCTGCCATGGCATCAGGCGGTACTCGTTGAGGATCATCTTCATCCGCTCTTCCCAGAGCTTCCAGGCCTCAACCGACACGTTCTCGTAGATGCGTTGTCCCAGCTCGCCGGGCCAGGGCGGCTCGTCGAGCGCGGGCAGTTCCTTCTGGAATTTCACGCAGGTGACGGTGCGTTTCGGAGAATCGGGCGTCGTCGGTGCATTCATGATGGCTGTCTGTGAATCCGAGAGAGTCGAACGGATCGTAGCATGGCACGTCATGCCTAGGGGAAACAATGGCATCCGGAGCGAGGCGCTGCTGATGACGTCGGTTGCCCTGCTGGCGCTGGCAATGAGCAGTAGCCGTCTGAACGCCGGTGCGCCAGTGCGTCAATGTCCCGGTTCAACCACGTCGGTCGTCCAGAACGCCACATTCTTCTGGTCGAAGCTTGCCGTCAGCACCTGTGCAACTTCGACCCGCGCATCGTTGAACACCGCGCCGCCGCCGATGTCGGTCACATCGTCGGAGACGAGCGCGTTGGCGGTCGAGCCATTGAAGGTGCTCTTTCGCCACAGTCCCTTTGGCAGACCCACGGTGCCGCGCCGCATGTCGGCGTTGAGTGTTACGAGGCAGTGCACTTCGCCGAGGGCGTTGAAGATGCGCACCGTGTCGTCAGTCGACAGCTCACGGGCCCGGGCGTCGTCCGGATGCATCTGTAGGCGCGCAACCTGGGTGCGCAGCTCGCCGAGCGTCGAGCTGACGGTCTTTTCGGTGGCGGGCGAGATCAGGGCCAGCGGATAGTCGCTCGTCGCTGGGTCCTCGCGATAGCGGTAGAGCCCTGCCGGGCTCTCACGCTCGAGCTCCGCCGGAAACAGTTCCACCTTGCCGTCCGGGGTATGTGGGAACACGTCCACGAACTGGATCGGGGTGCCGTTGTCCGGGCCCGTGACGAGGCCTGAATCCATCAGGCCTGGGCGAATCTCCTCTGGTAACGCGTCGGCCAGATGCAGCAGTGCCTCGGCGTCGGTGGCCTGGTCTCGGCCTGCGTCCAGCCCCAGCCGCGTGGCCAGATCGGCGAAGACCTCCACGTTCGGGCGCGCCTCCCCCACGACGTCGATTACCGGTCGGACCAGCTGCAGGTTGCCCAGCCCGTAGCTCCTTGCCACGTCGTAGGACTCGAGAAAAGTCGTGGCCGGCAGCACGACGTCGGCGAGCTGTGCGGTGTCGGTCATCACCTGCTCGAACACCACCGTGAACAGGTCTTCCCGCGCCAGTCCCTCGATCACCCGGTTCTGGTTCGGCATCGTCGCCACCGGATTGCAGTTGTAGACGAAGAGCATCTGGATCGGGGGGTCGCGGTACTCGAGCAGGGCATTGCCGAGCCGGTTCATGTTCACGATGCGGGTGTCCGGTTCTGGTGTGTCGATCCAGGTGTCTGGGGACAGGTTCCAGGCGCCCGAGTTACTCATCGAGTAGCCGCCGCCCCGGACGCCGAACTTGCCGGCGACCGTGGGTAGCGCCAGCACCGCCAGGGCGGCGTTGCCGCCGTTGCGGTTCCGTTCCAGCCCCCATCCGCAGCGAAGGACAGCGGGCGAGATGTCCGCGTACATCTCACCGAAGTTCTCGAGCAGTTCGGGGTCGAGGCCGGCGACCGCGGCGGCGCGGTCGAACGTCCACGGGGCGGCGCGTTCCCGCAGCTGCTCCGCCCCGTGCGTGTGCTCGGCCAGAAACTGCCGATCCGCCAGGTCGTGCTCGAACAGATAACGGTGGATAGACAGCGCCACCACCACATCGGTGCCAGGCTCGAGCGCGAGATGGATGTCGGCTTGACGCGCCAGATTCGTTCGCCGCGGGTCGATCACCACCAGCGCCGCGCCTGCCTTCTGCGCGGCCTTGATGTGCGGGACCAGGTGGATGCCTGAGCTGGACGGGTTCGCCCCCCAGACGACAACGAGCCGGGCGTGCTGATAGTCGGGGTAGGTCACCCCGGCCATCTTGCCGTACAGCGCCTGGTGCGCCGTACTCGTCGGGATCGCGCAGACCGTGCGGGCCAGCCGAGACGTGCCGAATTGCCGGAACAGCCGCGCGTCGACCGTGTCCTGGGTCAGCAGGCCATTCGACCCGCCGTAGGAGAACGGCAGGATCGCCTCGGCGCCCCACTGGTCACGGATCTCGATCATCCGCGTGGCGATGGTACCGAGCGCCTCGTCCCAGCTCGCTCTCCGGAAGCGACCCTCGCCACGCGCGCCCTCGCGAACCAGCGGATGCCGCAGGCGGCTGTCGCCATACACTCGCTCGTCGAATCGTCTCACCTTTCCGCAGATGTACCCGTCGGTGACCGCGTGTTTGTGGGACCCGTCGATCTTGACGATTTTCCCCTTCTCGAGGGTGACCTCGAGACTGCAGCTGTCGGGGCAGTCGAGCGGGCACACGGTCTCAACTTTCGACCGTCCCCACGTCTCATCGTCGTCAGGCTTGGACATCGATTCAGTGTAGCAGCCTGTCGGCCGGGTGTATCGCCAGTCGGTGCGCCACGAATCTTCTACCTCGGACTGCGCTGGACCAGAGGAATTGTGCAACCATCCTTGGAGTAGGGATTTTTGCCTTGCCTTGCAGGCCTAAGGGCCTGCGCCACACGGGCAACCTAGGTGCGCTACGAGCTTGGGTGACGCGCCGATGTGAGATGCTAACTGGCGCGATGAGCGCGAGAAGACGAGTTGCCCAGAGACGCCACGCGGCGCCCGTGCTCGGTGTGGCGATCGTGGCGTTCGCATTCGTTATGGCGGCCATCCCGCTGCCGCGAGCGCTCGTCGAAACCGTGTACTCCCGGAGTGCCTACCCGATCGTTCGCCAACTCGTGACCGGGCTCTCTAGCTTGACGAGCCTGGTATTGTTCGACCTTTTGCTGATTGGCGTATCGGTCACGGTCCTGGGGTGGTGGACGGTGTATCTGATTCGAGCGCCTCGTGGTGGTCGTCTGCGTGCGCTGTCGTCGCTCGTGGGGCAGACCGTCGTGTTCGCTGCGGCCATCTATCTGATGTTCCTCGGCATCTGGGGCCTGAACTACCGTCGCGAACTTCTGGGAGAACAGCTCGGCTACGCCGAGCGTCGTGTCACCGAGCCGGTACTGGAGACGCTGACGGCGGCTGCCATAGAACACCTCAACCAGCTGTACGACTCGACCCAGGATGTGGCCTGGCCTCAACTCGACGAGCTGCCTGACCGGCTTGGGCCGGCGTTCGAACGGGTCCAGCAGCGCCTGGGCGTGTCGCCGGTCGTGTCTGGGCTCGTGCCCAGGCGGTCACTGTTGACACCCTATTTTCGGCGCGCCGGCATCGACGGGATGGTGGATCCGTTCTTTCTGCAGATTCTGGTCAACGAGAGCGTGCTACCGTTCGAGCGGCCGTTGGTCACGGCGCACGAGTGGGCGCACGTTGCCGGATTTGCCCACGAGGCCGAGGCGAACTTCGTTGCCTGGCTGACTTGCCTGGAGGGGGACGACGCGATGCGGTACAGCGCCTGGTCGTTTCTCGTGCCACGCCTGCTGGCCGCCTTGCCCGAGGTGTCACAGGAACGGCTCGGGACGGCGCTTGGACCGGGACCGCGAGCCGACTTCGCGGCGGTGCGGGCCCGTCTCAGCCGGACGATTCCGGTCGTGCGACGTAACGCGAGCCGGATCAACGACCGCTACCTGAAGGTGAATCGTGTGGCGAGCGGTGTCGCCAGCTACGGGGAAGTGCTGCAGCTGGCGGTTGGCACTGACCTCGGACGGCGGCAGTGGTCCGGCAACGTGGCAGCGCAGTGAGATCAGAAATCACACACGCCACGAAGACCACAGACGAGCTATGATCACCCTGGCCCTCTCCCAAAGGGAGAGGGAATAATCTATGGGGCAAGGCTTTAGCCCTGCCTCGCTCGCCTGAAGGCCTGCGGGGCAACAGAGGGTGCCCTCTAGATGGGCACGAGAACTGAGACCGGGATTCTACTCGCATGTTTAAACTAATTCCGACTGTGCGGGGTGGGGCGGTAAATTCCCCGCTGATCTTCGCGAAATATGCCACCCTCGAGGAGGCCCGTGACGCCATCAAGGCGTTGATTCACGAGAACGCCAGGATTACACGAGTGATGATCGTGGATGATGCTGGCGGCTCGTCGAAATTTGTCGAGTGGATCGAGCGTTCGTAGAGGCGCCGGCAGCTAGCCTCTCAGGCTCAGATTTTCGATGATCCGAGTGATGGCATGCGGCTTGTTTAGCGAGTAGAGGTGCAATCCAGGGGCGCCGCCGGCCAGCAGCGCCTCGCACTGTCGCGTGGCGTACTCGATGCCGAATTCGGAGACCGCCTCCGCATCGTCACCAAACGCTTCGAGCTTCGCTTGCAGGGCACCGGGGAGTGTCGAGCCGCAGATCCGGGTGAATCGTATGATCTGTTCGGTATTCAAGATTGGCAGGACGCCGGGAGTGATCGGCACGCTCACGCCGAGCGTCTCCACGAGGTAGTCGCGGAACGTGAAGTAGTCGTCGTTATCGAAGAAGAGTTGAGTCAGCACGACATCGGCTCCGTGGTCAATCTTCACCTTCAGACGCTGCCAGTCGACGTGTTTTCCGTCCGTGCAGGCGACGTGGCTCTCCGGGAAGCCGGCGGTGCCAATTGAGAAGCCACCCATCTGCTTGATGAACGCCACGAGCTGATACGAGTACTCGAACCCGCACTCCCCTTGCGCCTGTGTGCCGTCGT
>Ga0302123_10000540_pt1 | contig 29653 bp, 25 predicted proteins | sample CB21_321_MG_FD_203109 | JGI IMG/M metagenome (GOLD analysis project Ga0302123, IMG submission 203109) | Marine microbial communities from Western Arctic Ocean, Canada - CB21_32.1 | ecosystem: Environmental > Aquatic > Marine > Oceanic | place: Canada: Western Arctic Ocean | collected 2017-09-28 | reverse complement strand
ACGGCGTCACGTGGTCGGTGCCCGTGAACATTTCGCAAGGCGTGATGCACGGCCACTGGGTGTGGGTCGCGACCGGCCCCGGCGTCAGTATCCAGATGGAGCAAGGCCCGCACAAAGGAAGACTCGTCGTCCCCTGCGATCACGGCGTGATGTCGGGCGAGCAACGCATTCATCATTCGCACGTCTTCTACAGTGACGACCACGGCGAAACTTGGCAGCTTGGCGGGCTACTCCCTGAACACACCGACGAAGCCCAGGTGGTGGAACTCACCGACGGCCGTCTGCTGATCAACATGCGTAGCTATTGGGGTAAGGTCGCCAAGGACAAGGGAAAGCTTGGCAAACGCGCGCTGGCCTGGAGTGATGACGGCGGTGCGACCTGGAGCGATCTCGCCTTCGACGAGACGCTCATCGAGCCGGTCTGCCAGGGCAGCTTTGTACGCTACACCCTCGCCGCCGATTCGGGCAAAGACTGTGTCTTGTTTTCGAATCCCGCGAGTACGGAGAGTCGTGTCAATATGACCGTCCGTATCAGCTACGACGAGGGCGAGTCGTGGCCTGTTGCGAAATCACTACACAGCGGGCCATCCGCCTATTCGTCGCTTGCGGCTCTGGGGAACAATACGGTCGCCTGCCTCTACGAACGGGGTGACGACTCCGCGTACGAAACACTCACTTTGGCTCGTTTCACCTTGGACTGGTTGACTGATGCCGAGGATCGAGTAGGTTCGTAGCACGCCAAGCCGACTACAATAGAGCCCATGCAACGTCGGCAATTCTTGCTCGCGACTGGCGCTCTCGCGAGCGGGCTCCCCGAACTCGCACGAGCCGCCGGCCAAAACCAGACGCCCGAGTTCAAAATCCTTCAACCCCAGATCAAGGACCCCGCGCAGGGGTGGCAATCGTTGTTCAACGGGAAGGACTTGGAGCAGTGGCAGCCGCAGCAGGACCAAGGGCGCGCCGCGAAGCCGTTCGACTGGCGGATCGCAACCGAGGTCGGGCTCGACCCCAGGAACCGGACGACACTCTCCTACAAGCACGAACCCAGTTCGACAAACACACCCGCCTTCGTTAACAATCGCGCGGGCAAGTCCGACAATCCCATCACGAAGAAGGACTACGCCGATATCGAGCTGTATCTCGAATCGATGATCGCCAAGGAGTCAAACTCTGGTATCTGTGTGATGGGGCTGTACGAAATCTCGATGCGCGACAGCTACGGCCACAGCGAACTCAAATATGGAGACAACGGCGGCATCTACGCACCGGTGATCAACGAGAAGCGTGTCGGCGGCGAGCCGCCCCTGGTAAACGCCAGCCGACCGGCCGGTGAGTGGGAAAGCTTCCACCTCTGGTTCCGCGCGCCACGATTCAACGCCGGTGGCCAGAAGGTCGAGAATGCCCGTTTCTTGAGAGTCGAACTGAACGGGCAACTCGTTCACGAAGACTTCGAGCTGCCGAAATCGACTCGGGGCCGGTCCCCTTGGGAAGAGAAACCTCGGGCCCCACTGCTACTTCAGGGTGACCACGGACCCGTCGCGTTCCGTAACGTGTACATCCGGACTCTACGAAAGGCGTAACCCGACGCACAACTGCCCGCCGTCGCGCGTGAGCGCTTACTTCGCGGACCACTACTTCGGCCCGACACCGCTAACTCCGTCCGGTCCCTAGGTGACCATGAAGTAACCGACAGTCATGAGCCCCACTAGGGCTATGGCACCACCGATGATGCCCCAAGGCATCCCGGTTTCCTTCTTCTCGGCTGCGTCAAACATGATTCGCTCCTTATGGAATGAATCTTCCGTTTAAGATTCCGAGATATATGTATGAAGGTAGTTCGCAGCCGTCAGTTCACCCATACCGTACCACTGCGGTGGACTGGTTTCAATAGCTAAGGCGATGCGGTTCTGGGGCGCGTTACAGGCTATTCCTTCGGCTAGGCCTGGATCGACTCGGCATAGATGGGGTCGTCCGCAGACCGTCGTAGTATTGAAACATCGCCCGGGGGACATCATCGACCGCCCGAAAGGCGGAGCGTGTCACGTGCTCCGCTTCCAGGCCGACTTTCTGCGGCTCCATACCCAGTTCCCAAAACCAGCAAAAGGGCATTTGCCCCACTCCGGTCCCGTCCGAGGCTAGAGACACATACAGACGCCCAGCCTGGGTGTGGCGACCCGCTTGCATAAATCCGTGACGAGGTCACGGAATGGCAAGAGAACGTAGGGTCATGGACGGAAACGAGGCGGCAGCCGATGTCGCCTTTCGAACGAACGAAGTCATTGCGATTTACCCGATCACTCCCTCGAGCCCCATGGGGGAATGGTCGGACGCTTGGTCGTCGGCAGGAAAAACAAACTCCTGGGGAGCAACCCCGTTCGTGCAGGAGATGCAGAGCGAAGGAGGAGCCGCCGGTGCGGTACACGGAGCGTTGCAAACCGGCTCGTTGACCTGCACGTTTACCGCTTCACAGGGGCTGCTGTTGATGATCCCCAACATGTACAAGATCGCCGGCGAGTTGACCCCGACGGTCTTTCACGTGGCGGCAAGGACGGTGGCGACCCACGCTCTATCGATCTTCTGCGATCACAGCGACGTCATGGCTGTTCGGCAAACCGGGTTTGCACTGCTGGCATCACAAAACCCGCAGCAGGTGATGGACATGGCCCTCATCGCGCAAGCGGCGACGCTGCGCAGCCGAGTGCCGTTCGTGCACTTCTTCGACGGGTTCCGCACATCCCACGAACTGTCAAAGGTCGAAGTCCTAACGGATGACGACATCCGCTCGATGGTGCAAGACAAGTGGATTCACGAGCATCGTGAGCGGGCGCTATCGCCGGACCACCCGGTGATGCGCGGATCGGCCCAGAACCCGGACGTCTTCTTTCAGGCGCGAGAAGCCTGCAACCCTTTCTATAACGCCTGCGCCGGGATCGTCGAGCAAGAGATGAAGCGCTTCGGGGAACTGACCGGCCGGCGATACAAGCTGTTTGACTATCACGGCCATCCACAGGCCGAGCGCGTGATCGTCGTCATGGGGTCAGCCGCCGATACAGCCTGCGAGGTCGTTGACCAGCTTGTCGCCGACGGAGAGCGTGTCGGCGTACTGGCGGTACACCTCTATCGGCCGTTTTCTCTCGACCATTTCGTTGACGCATTACCGGAAGCAACGAAATCGATCGCGGTGCTCGATCGAACTAAAGAGCCCGGCGCAATCGGAGACCCCCTCTACTTGGATGTTGTCACGACACTGCGAGAAGCCGAGTTTGCCGAAAAGCCCAAGTTCGAGAAGACACCACACGTCGTAGGCGGCCGGTATGGGCTGTCGTCGAAAGAGTTTACGCCGGCCATGGTGAAGACCATCCTCGATGAGCTACGGAATCACCGGCCCCGGAATCACTTCACGGTGGGAATCGAAGATGACGTGACGGGCCTAAGCCTTCCGACGGACCCGTCCTACTCCACCGAGGATCGCTCCGGGTTCCGCGGGCTCTTCTATGGTCTTGGCTCGGACGGCACCGTTAGCGCGAACAAGAACTCCATCAAGATCCTGGGTGAAGACGCGCAACGGTATGTGCAGGGCTACTTCGTCTACGACTCGAAGAAGGCCGGCGCTGTGACCGTTTCCCACCTGCGGTTCGGCAAGCAACCAATCCGCTCGGCCTACTTGATTCACTCCGCCAACTTCATCGCCTGCCACCAGTTCGGATTCCTGGATCGCGTGGATATGCTTTCCCACGCGGAGCAGGGGGCGGCGTTTCTACTGAACTGCCCCCACCCTCCCGAAGAAGTGTGGGACCACCTTCCGCGAGAGGTGCAGGAGCAGATCGTCGAGAAAGAACTGCGGCTCTATGCCATTGATGCAATCAAGGTTGCGCGGGCGGCCGGCATGGGCACGCGCATCAACACCATCATGCAGATATGCTTCTTCGCCATCGCGGACATCCTGCCGATCGATGAAGCCGTCGAGAGGATCAAGGCTTACATCCAGAAGGCCTACGGCTCTCGCGGCGAGGTCATCATTCGTAAGAATTTCGACGCCGTCGACAGTGCGCTGGCTCATCTGCATGAGGTGAAAACACCCGGGGCCGCGACTTCGCAAAGAAATCGCCCACCGGTTGTGCCGATCGAGGCATCGGAGTATGTCCAAACCTTCACGTCCCAATTGATCTCCGGTCAAGGAGATTTCGTGCCAGTGAGCGCGCTCTCCGTGGATGGGACATTTCCGACCGGCACCGCGCACTGGGAACGCCGGAACATCGCGCACGAGATCCCCGTGTGGGATCCGGACGTTTGTATCCAGTGCGCCAAGTGCGCCATGGTCTGCCCGCACGCGGCGATTCGCGTGAAAGTTTTCGAGCCGGAGGCGCTTGAAGAGGCGCCGGCAAACTTCCTCTCATCGGACTTCACCGACCGTGACTACAAATCGATGAACTTGAAGGTCACGTACCAGACCGCGCCAGAAGACTGCACGGGCTGTAGCCTTTGCGTGCATGTGTGTCCGGCGAAGAACAAGAGCGAAACGCGGCTCAAGGCGATCAACATGACGCCGGTCGATGAGGTTCACGAGCGCGAGAAGGAACGCTACAAGTTCTTCCTCGATATCCCTGAAATGGACCGCACCAAGGTACGCATAGAGACGGTCAAAGGCTCGCAGTTGCTGCAGCCGCTCTTCGAGTACTCGGGTGCCTGCGCAGGGTGCGGAGAGACCCCTTACGTGAAACTCGTTTCGCAGATGTACGGCGACCGGTTGCTCGTGGCGAACGCGACGGGATGCTCGTCCATCTATGGCGGCAACCTTCCCACCACACCCTGGGCCAAGAACCAGGATGGCCGGGGACCGGCATGGTCGAATTCCCTTTTTGAAGACAACGCCGAGTTCGGGCTTGGCTTCCGGATTTCGATCGACCACCAGACGGAGCAGGCCCGGAGTCTCGTACAGGCCCTGGCATCCGACATCGGCGACGAGCTGACGCGACAACTCCTGGAAGCACCGCAAGACGACGAAGCCGACATCTTCGAGCAGCGGAAGCGGGTCGCGGAGCTGAAGTCTCGCCTGGAGGCGATGAGCAATCAAGACGCCAAGAATCTCCTGAGCGTCGCTGACTGCCTCGTGAAGAAGTCCGTATGGCTGATGGGTGGCGACGGCTGGGCGTATGACATCGGCTATGGAGGTCTCGATCACGCCCTGGCGTCGGGACACAACATCAACGTGCTCGTGCTCGATACGGAGGTCTATTCCAATACGGGCGGACAGGCCTCGAAGGCGACACCGCTCGGCGCCGTGGCAAAGTTCGCGTCCAACGGTAAGTCGACCGGCAAGAAGGATCTCGGCCTGCTCGCCATGGGCTACGGCAGTGTTTACGTCTCGCAGATCGCAATGGGGGCCAGCGACGTCCAAACCGTCAAGGCCATCGCGGAGGCGGAGAAGTACGACGGGCCGTCGCTGATCATCGCCTATAGCCATTGCATCGCCCACGGCATCCACATGGAGGCCGGGATGGAGCAGCAGAAACATGCCGTCCGCAGTGGACACTGGATTCTGTATCGCTTCGACCCACGCCGGAAAGCAGAGGGGCTTAATCCCTTGCAGTTAGATTGCAAGGCGCCGTCAATGAAGTTCGCGGAATTCGCCTACAACGAAACGCGCTACCGGATGCTGCGTCAAGCCCGTCCGAAAGAGGCGGCAAAGTTACTCAAGGCAGCGCAGAAAGCCGCAATAGAACGCTGGGATTACTATCACCACCTTGCGAGCTTACCTGGCTCGGAGCAGGCGCAGAGCGGCCAGGCCGTCGCCGTGGAGACGAAACAATGAACCTGAAGACGAACTACCTAGGTTTCGAACTGGACAATCCATTGGTCGGCTCGGCGGGCCCTCTCACCCAAGACGTGGGACACATGCTCGCGATGGAGGATGCGGGCGCCGCAGCGGTGGTGATGCCCTCGCTGTTCGAGGAGCAGATTGAACTCGAATCGGAGACATTGCATCACCATCTTTCCGAACCAGCCGAGAGTTTCCCTGAAGCTCTCGACTACCTGCCGGCTCACATGGACTACAACGCCACGCCGGATCACTATCTCGAAATCATCAGCGCCGCCAAACAGTCCCTTCAGATTCCGGTGATCGCCAGTCTCAATGCCTATTCCCCTGGAGGTTGGAGTCGCTACGCACGTGAGATCGAGCAGGCAGGCGCCGACGCGCTGGAATTGAACATCTACTTCATGGCCGCTGACATCGACGAACCGGGCTCGGTAATCGAGGACACCTACGTCGAAGTTGTGCGTGACGTCCGCAAAGCAACAAAGGTCCCTTTGGCCGTTAAAATCGGTCCCTACTTCAGTTCAGCGGCGAACATGGCGAAGCGTTTTGCCGATGCGGGCGCAGACGGCCTCGTCCTATTCAACCGGTTCTATCAGCCGGACATCGACTTGGAGGAACTGGAGGTCAAGCCGAATCTCCGCCTGAGCACCTCGTTCACCAATCGGCTCGCGATGCGCTGGATCGCGATCTTGAACGGCAGGGTTGATATCAGCTTGGCAGCGACCGGCGGCGTTCACACTCACGAGGACGTTCTCAAACTACTGATGGTCGGCGCGGATGTGACGATGATGACCTCGGCCCTTCTGCTGAATGGCATCGAACACCTCCGCAAAGTCAAAACCGATCTTGTCCATTGGATGGAGGAGAAGGGCTATGACTCTGTGAAGCAGATGCAGGGCAGTATGAGTCATCGCTCCACGGACGATCCCACTGCGTTCGAGCGCGCGAACTACATCAAGGTACTGGAAAGCTACAAAGTAGCCCATGAGTACCGGGTGGGTTAGGGCTGGGCGACCTTCGACCGACCTCCTCTAGGGTGCAACCCCTATGACTTCTTAGGAATAGTTGCTCATACTCAATCACCTCAGTTCGCCTGGACAATGGTGACGGATCGAGAGAAAGCGTGTCTTTCGTCTCGGCTCGACACCTCGTATGCCCGCCTCACAGGCCCAGAAGAAGAAAGCGGCCCCGACACGCCGCCACCACCGCGTCAAGGTGCCCTTGCATCTGACGATCGACGAGAAACCCTACTACTCCGTCGACTGGTCGCTGGGAGGATTCCAGATCCAGGGATACGAGGGTGACGCCAAGGCCGACGACGAAGCCGAGTGTGGACTCGTCCTTCCCTTCGAGGGGTTCATCCTCCAGGTCAAGGCACGCTTTCGTGTGGTCTAGCGGCGGCAGGGCAAGTTGGGATGCTCGTTCATTGAACTAGACGACACCGTCCGTCGCGCATTGCGCTACTTGGTCGAAGCAGCGATCGAGGGCCGCCGCGCGGACGCTAGTGACGTACTGGCCTCGATGACGGCACCGATCCCGACCAACCGGCTCGAGGATCTACTCAAAGACGAAGACGAGACGCACGTCTACGTCGGCGCGAAGCGGCTGCTCCGCAAGACGACCATCTACGTCGCCGCCGTCTTGGCCGTACTCTTCCTCTTCGGCGCTCTGATCCACCGCAACATGCAGTACATCGACATCCCGGCGGGGACGATCGTCGGCAACTTCGTGTCGGTTGCTCCGCGTGTGGAGGGCAGGCTTACGAAGATCTGGGTTGACGAGGGCCAGATGATCAAGGCCGGCCAGCCGCTCTTCAATCTGGTCAACTCCGAGCTCCAGCAAACCACCGAGCTCGCGCGCATGACCGTGCGAGCCGCCCAGGCGCGATACGACGCCTGCCTGCGGCAGGTCGCCGACGAGGAAGAACGATTCGCGTTCTATCAGCAGGTCACCGTGCGCCAGCAACGAGAGGCCCAAGCGAGGCTGGCGCAGGTCGAAGCTCGACTCGGTGAGGCAAGCAAGGACCGGGAGCGGCAGGAGCTACTCAACCAAGACGGGCTGATTGCCTAAAAGGTTCTCGAAATCGCGATCCAGCGTGAACGTATCGTGGAACAAGATCTCATCGCGGTGCGCGAACAACTTGAGATCACCACCCTCAACGTGAACGCCGCAGCGAACGGACGTTTCTTCGGCGGCCAGGAGATCGAGGGACGGCTCACCGAACTTCGCCAGCAGACTCTCGTGCTGGATGCTGAGCTGCAACACGCAAAGCAGGCCGCTAACGCCACAAGGACTCAACTCGCCGAAAGTAGTGTCGTCGGTTGGCTCGCTTCCCCGGGAAGAAGTGGTTGACATCCGACCAGGTCTCGTCGCGCAAGTGGTTATCCCGAGCTACGGCATGCGGCTGGACGGGATCGTCACCGCGGTCGGCCACCAGGGTCTCAGCACCGCTTCCCAAAGCTCGATGGACATGGAGAGTGCGCTGAATAACGTCCCCATCAAAGTTCAGCTATCTGACGCCCCGGCGGAGCTCCCGCCTGGTATCCGCGCCCGCATTCTGATTCGAAACGAGATGGATCACTTCGCTTGGTTACGGCCTGAAAAGCTAGCAGGAATCTGGCCGTTCGCCCTTCTCAGCCGGTCAGAGCAATGATTCTCAACGCTCGTCGCCGGCCCTCGCCCAGCGAGGGTTTTCGACAAGCGCTGCCATCGACCTTCTTCCACTTTGGCCTGATCCTACTGGTCTTGGTTCTCCTGCCGGAAGCGGCCTGGGAGATCCGACCGGACTACCTCATCGTCCTGGGAATCCTCGGAATTTGGCGCTATTCCTGGATGCTGCTGCACATTGGGCGCGCGATCTGGTACCAGGTCGTCTGGTATCCACGGGTGAGTCGGCAAGTCCGCAAACTCGCGCCCGAAAAGGCGTTCCCCGGGCACCTCTACTTCCTCATTCCAACCTATAAGGAAATACCGTGGATCTCACAGCACATGATTCACTCCGTTTTACGTGAGACAGCGGGGCTGCCCTCCAAGGTCACTCTCATCGTAGTTTGTGCTGAGGGGGAAGACGTACTGTTTCGCCGCACCCTCCAGGAGCACCCCCGAGGGGACGATGTCCGGCTTGTCATCCGGAATCAGCGTGACGGTAAGCGCATGGGGATGTCGGAGGCACTGCGGGCGCTCGCCGACGAGAATCGCCAGGAAGAGGACAGTCTCATCATCTTCATGGACGGCGACTCGGTTCTCGGCCCCTACGTCCTGTGGAAGTGCTTGCCACTCTTCAAGCTATTTCCGAAACTCGGCGCCGTGACAACCGACGAGCTACCGCTTGTCGAGGGATCTCGCTGGTACAAGCAGTGGTACGAGTTGCGGTTGGCGCAGCGTCATCGACTCATGCGGTCGATGAGCTTGTCTCGCCACGTGCTTACACTGACAGGCCGCTTCTCGATCTTCCGAACCCGCCTGACCGTGGAGAAGGAGTTCATCGACTTTCTCGAAGACGACCATCTCGACCACCCTCTGCATGGTCGGTTTCGTTTTCTCACGGGAGACGACAAGAGCACCTGGTTCTGCTTGCTGAAACACGGCTGGGAGATGCTTTACGTCCCTGACGCACTCGTGTACTGTCTCGAAACGGCGGATGAAAGCCCTTTGCGCCAGAGCGTCGCCAAGATGCACCGCTGGTTCGGCAACATGTTGCGAAACAACGGGCGGGCAGTCGCTCTTGGTCCGAAGCCGATGGGCTTCTTTACTTGGTGGAGCCTCGTCGACCAGAGGCTCTCGATGTGGACCACGCTCGTCGGCCCGATTGGCGCGGTTCTGCTCGCGATCTTCCGGTCACCCTACTACCTCGTCTTCTATCTGCTCTGCGCCCTGATGTTTCGGCTCGCCTATTTGCTTTCGCTGGCTACGGAAGGAATGCGGCTCTCGTTCTTCCATCTTTGGCAGTTGATCTATACCCAGTGGATGGGATCTCTGGTCAAGATCTGGGTCTCATTCCGTCTCGATCAGCAGACCTGGGGCAAGGCGCGAGGCGGCATCAGTCTCAAAGGTAGTCAAGATACACCCGCGTGGCTCAAATGGTCCTTGCCGCACTTTCAAACGTTCGCCTCCGCCTTTGTGTTCATCGTATGGGTTGCGTTGATCGTAGGCGTGTTGAAGCTTCCCAGCGAGTCGGTCGATTTGCTTGCAACCCGCACACACCACGCGCTGGTCTTTATCCCCGCGACGTTGGAATCAGAGACCATCGTGCGTCCGGAGCGGTTCGGCGGCTTCCCCAATGACAATGAGCCCGACGACCGTGCCATTCAGCAAGCTATCGATTCCCTGCCCCCTCAGGGCCGTGGCATTGTCACTCTTTCCCGTGGACGCTGGCTCCTTGACGCTCCGATCCGGATCACACGATCCGAAACCTGGCTGTTCGGCCGCGGCGCAGACAAGACCGTCCTTGTAGGGCAGTTCGACACCGAACGAGGCGAGAGCGTCCTTCTCATCCAAGGCGACGGACGCCTGCGTGCGGCGCGGCAAATTCTAACTACAACCCTACCGGCAGGCGAGAGGGCATTCACGTCCGACGAACCACTTGACACCAAACGCGACGGGTTCGTGTGGTTGGGGGCCCAAAACGACCAGGACTTCCTTGCTCAGCTCGGAGCGAGACGCTGGAACGCAGAGTTCCCCTGGCTGCGCCAGTACCTTGCTCCTGTATCGGACATTGAAGACCGAAGGGTCACACTGGCAGCCACGCCCGGATTTGAACTTCCGGCCGGGAGCCCTGTCGAACCCGTCGACCTCGTGTGGGACATTGTCCTGCAAGGGTTCACCGTGCGTCATGAGGTCCCCGGTGCGAGTCCCGAGAGCGTCCGTCTTCAGTACAAGAACATCTTCCCGCGTTACGCCGTCGATGCAATCTCGTTCGAGTGGGCCGCTTACTCCGGTGCGCAGGACCTCAATATCGAGATGGCGGGACGGCACCCGATCAACGTCGAGAACAGCTACAGCATCGCCATGGAGCGGCTCAACATCGACGGGGCTTGGAACAAGGGCGATGGGGGTGCGGGCTATGTGCGATTCGCGCGCAGCTACCGCAGTGCCCTGACGTCTTCCACGATCCGCAACATTCGCCATCTCGCGTTTCAATGGAGCGCCGCCCACAATCTCGTTCGCGACCGCCGCATTGGAGTTGACGTGAATTTTCACGGCGGTTTCAGCCATCACAACCTCGTTGAGGATTCTGACCTCGCACCACCGCGACACCATATCTGGCCCGCCGTCGTCCGTACACCATCGGACGCCCACTGGGCGTCTCCCGACGGCCCGGGCAACATCGTGCGTTCAACCAGACAGACCAACGAGCGGCAAGCACGTTCCGCATCTCCGCAGCTACCCTCAGTCTCCCCGTCGCTGTTCTTGCCGTGGCGTAACGACTAGTGGCCACTCGTGATGGCTACCCGAACCCGCTAAGCTGTCTCCATGGTGCGCTGGATTCTTTGCCTCTTCGTCTCGATCACAGCAGTCACTGCTCAATCGAGTGACGGGAACTGGCCGCAGTTTCGGGGTCACCAGGCAAGCGGCGTCGCAGAGGGACACGGCCTCCCCGTCCGTTGGGACGTCAACACTGGTGAACACGTCAAGTGGCGGACCTCCGTGCCCGGTCTTGGCCTTTCCAGCCCGGTCATCTGGGGCGACAAGCTTTTCCTAACCACGGCCGTCAGCGAAGACGACAAGGGGGACCTTCGACTCGGTCTCTACGGTGACATCGCATCCGTCGAGGACGAATCCGAGCACGTCTGGAAAGTCCTCTGCTACGACAAGAACACCGGAGACTTGCTGTGGGAGCGCCAAGTCCATCGCGGCGTCCCAAAGGTCAAACGTCACACGAAATCGTCCCACGCGAACTCCAGTGTGGCGACCGACGGCGAGAGGCTCATCGCCTTCTTCGGGTCGGAAGGGCTCTACTGCCTCAACCTAGACGGCGAGGTGCTTTGGACCAAGGACTTCGGCAAACTCGACGCCGGCTATTTCAAAATGGCCGACGCGCAGTGGGAGTTCGGCAACTCGCCCGTGATCCATTCCGGCCACGCCATTGTTCTCGCTGATGTGCAGAACAACGGCTTTCTCGCTTCCTTCCGGCTGTCCGATGGAAAGCAGGCCTGGCGAGTCGATCGAAGCGACGCCCCAACCTGGGGTGCGCCGCTTGTCGTCTCAACCGGTAGCACGACTCAGGTGGTCGTCAACGGCTACAAACACGCCGGAGGGTACGACTTCGAAACCGGGAAAGAGCTCTGGCGTGTTGACGGTGGCGGCGACATCCCGGTGCCGACACCCATCAACGGAGACGGGCTCTTCTTCCTTACCAGCGCCCATGGGAACCTCTCGCCGATTTACGCCGTGGACCACAAACAGCGCGGCTCCATCAACTTGACCAAAGACAGCTCTGAGGGCCTTGCCTGGGTCGCCCGCCGCCTTGGCAGCTACATGCAGACACCAGTACTCTATGGCGGCATGCTCTACGTCGGCCGCTGGAACGGAGTTCAAGTCTGCCTACGGGCCCAGTCCGGCGAGGTCGTTTATCGCGAACGCTTAGCGCCAGGCGCGTTCACAGCTTCCCTCGTTGCCGGCGACGGCAAGATCTATGTCGCGAGCGAAGAGGGTGATGTGTACGTGATCGCTTCCGGCGAAAACTACAAGTTGTTGGGGACCAACCCCGTCGGCGAACCGTTGCTCGCCACTCCCGCCATCTCGCAAGGCGTCCTGTACTTCCGCACGGGACAATCGCTTATTGCAATTCAGCAGGACTCATGAAACCAATCAACAATCGTCTTCTTCGCTCTACGCTGTGTTCTCTGGTTCTCTTTCTCTTGGGTGTCACCCCGGCCTTGCCGTGCGCTGAAGGTGCGGTTCTCGCGACTTGGGTCCTCCCAAATCAGGTCCTCATCCTCGATGACGATGGAAAAAGGGTTGCCGGGATCATCGCCTGCATCTCGACATCGAACGCCGGGTCAAGCATCGATTTCGATCTCGATTTAGTAGACCTTGACAGATCGATCGCCGAGACGCCCGCCGATAGGGATAACGAGGATGACGACATCCTGGGCCGCGCGACGATCATGGGCGTGGCGCCCGGGGCGAATCAAGCCACCCGCGTGGTGTCGGGCGCCGTGTATGAGCTGGAGTGTGAGGAGAACTCGTCCGCGGTGGGGATCGAAGGCTTCACCGGGGCCCAAACGTCTCCCTCTTTCGAAGGAAAGCTCCGGAGCGACAACCCGGCGGACCTCGCCCTGCAAGTCAACAACCGAGAGCGGACCTTCGTGACCATTCCCGACGGTGGGCCCGTGCCGGCCCGCTGCGTAGGTGAAGAGACCGCCCACGAACTTCTCGGGGCCTTCTTGACCGGTGTCCCTCCCCCTGAACTATTCCTGCCCACACTTCCAGACACTGTGGATCTCGGCTACAACACCCGCTTTGAAGTCAAAGAAGGCGAAGCCCACCTCACGCCCATCACACAGTCAGGCGGTGCCGTTCCCAAAAGCGTTTCCGTCAACGTCGGGACGCAACCAAGTCTCTCCGCGTCGAGTTCCGTCACGAAAGGAGTCGGGACCGAGTTCGCCATCGAAGTTACCGGTTCGGGATCGTTCGTCGACATAGCGGGAACCGTCGCCGCAGACGGTACAATCGACGCCGCCGGGAGCGGGACAGTCGCCGGTTTCCAGAACATCGACGTCACTTTGACCGGCACATTGCAAGCCGGCGTGCTGGACGCCGAATACTCCATGGGAACGGACGGCGATCTGCCGGGCGGATTCCCTATCGTGTTCGATGTCGAGGGCACGGCTCCGGAGTTCGATACCTTCTGGACCGAGGTCGCACAGGCTCTCGAAGAAGCAATCCAACCGATCGCCGCAATCAATCTCCCGACACTGGTCGGCGGGGTCGAGTTTGAAGATCTCTTCGTCCGGCAGGCGACGAACTTGATGATCGCGCAGGCGGGCCTTCGCTTCTTCCCTGACGCCACCATCGCCGAAACCGCCTTGAGCGGCGTGGGCGTACGAATCAATGACTTTGCGGATGAGGTCAGCGGGTCCACTCTCGTGAGCCGAACCGCGGCGGAAACAGAGTTGCGCGCCATGGCTACGGCCCTCGGTGATGCCGGCGAGCAACTTACCGTCCTACGCCAAAGTCCGCCGGGACCGACGATGAACGCAGGTCTGACCGAATGGCTTGGCTCGTTGTCCCTAGCGTTGGATTCGTTTCACGCCTTTCGGCATGTGGCCTTCGGAACGGAGGTATTCACAACTGTACCGGCTGCGAGCTACGACATCGGACCGGTCGCGACCGACTCTATCGTCAGTGGCTTCGCATTGATCGGCGCGGAAACGGAGACGGCGTCAACCCTTCCTCTTCCAACTGAGCTCGGGGATTTCTCGATACTGCTCACCGACAGCGAGGGCATCGAGCACTTGCTTGAGCTCTTTCTCTCCTCGAACACCCAATTCAATTTCCTGATACCGCCAGGTGCGGCGCTGGGACAGGGACTGCTGACGGTATTCAGCGGAGATAGCGTTGTCGCAACAGGGCTCGTCAACATCAACAGCGTTACGCCGAGCATCTTCACCGCGAATGCCAGCGGTGAGGGCGTTCCGGCGGCACTCTTGCTGCGGGTCGAAACCGACGGCAGCACAACATTCCTCAACGCTTTCAACGACGCACCACTGGGTCAGCGGGCGCCTCTCGCAATAGACCTTACCGACGAAGGCGTTCAATACTTCCTGGTCTTGTTCGGTTCGGGCTTCCGCAACGCGTCTGAAGTCAAGGTCCGCATCGACGGCCAAGAGATCCCGGGAGTGATCTTCGCCCCCAGCTCGCAGTTCAAGGGGCTCGACCAAGGAAACGTGCCGGTGTCACGCGACTTCATGGGCCGTGGGGTCGTCAACGTCGAACTCGAAGCCGACGGAATCGTGGCCAATGTCGTTGTCGTCGCATTCCTATAGATCCCCACACTACGCTGCCAGTCAATGGCGGTACAATTTGACGCTGCCATGAAAGCACTTGTCAAAGCAAGAACCGAACCCGGCCTCGAGTTCCAAGACGTCCCGATTCCAAAGACCGGCATCAACGACGTACTGATCAAGGTCGACCGCACCGGGATCTGCGGCACCGACGGACATATCTGGAAATGGGATGAGTGGGCCCAGAAAACAATCCCCGTCCCGCTGGTTGTGGGACATGAGTTCGTCGGCGAGATCGCAGAGGTCGGATCAAACGTCAGCGATTTTCACCCCGGCCAGGTCGTATCCGGCGAAGGGCATGTCGTCTGCGGACGCTGCCGCAATTGCATGGCCGGTAAGCGGCACCTCTGTGCTGAAACGTCGGGCGTGGGTGTCACGCGACCGGGCTGCTTCGCCGAATACATTGCGCTTCCCATGTCGAACATCTGGGTGCATCCCGACGGCGTCGACCGGGATGTCGCGAGCATTTTCGACCCCTTCGGCAACGCCGTGCACACAGCACTACAGTTCGACCTGCTCGGAGAAGACGTACTGATCACCGGCGCGGGGCCTATCGGCATCATGGCGGCCGCGGTTTGCCGTCACGCAGGGGCGCGTTACGTCGTCATCACCGATATCAACCCGCATCGGCTTGAACTCGCCCGCAAGATGGGTATTCGGCGAACGGTGGATGTACGTACTGAAAAGCTACAGGACGTACAGAAAGAACTCGGTATGGTGGCCGGGTACGATGTCGGTCTGGAGATGTCCGGGTCACCCAAGGCGTTGAACGCAATGATCGACAACATGCGCCATGGCGGCAAGATTTGCATTCTCGGCATCCCGGAGCATGACTTCGATATTGATTGGAAGAAGGTCGTCTTCAACATGCTCACGCTCAAGGGTATCTACGGGCGGGAGATGTATGAGACCTGGTACAAGATGACTGTTCTGCTGCAAGGCGGATTGGACATTAGCCCCGTCATCACGCATCGCTACGAATGCGAAGACTTCGAGGCGGCATTCGAGACTTTGCTGTCGGGCGATTGCGGCAAAGTTATTCTGAACTGGTCGAAGGCTTAGTAGGACTAAAGTTAAGCCCCCTTCAGAGTTGGAGGAAACTTCCATGTACGGCTCTATTCGCCAGCACCTAGAGCAAGAGATCGAAGCGATTCAGCAGGCGGGACTCTTCAAGGGTGAGCGCATCATCACGAGCCCGCAGAAATCGCACATTGGCGTTGGCGGAGGCGAGGTACTCAACATGTGCGCCAACAACTATCTGGGCTTGGCGGAGCACCCGGAAGTCGTTGCCGCGGCCCACGAAGGACTTGACCGCTGGGGTTACGGCATGGCTTCGGTGCGATTCATCTGCGGCACACAGACGATCCACAAAGAGCTTGAGCGCAAGATTTCGGAGTTTCTCGGGACGGAAGATACGATTCTCTACTCTTCGTGCTTCGACGCCAACGGTGGTTTGTTTGAAACGCTGTTGGGATCGGAAGATGCCGTCATTTCCGACGAGTTGAATCACGCTTCGATCATTGACGGCATCCGCCTTTGCAAGGCGCAGCGTTTTCGCTACCGCAACAGCGACATGGCCGATCTCGAGAGCACACTCGAACTGGCGCGAGACGCTCGTTTCCAGCTCATCGCGACGGACGGCGTTTTCTCAATGGATGGCTATGTCGCGAACCTACCCGCTATCTGCGAGCTCGCTCGAAAGCACGATGCCCTCGTGATGATCGACGACTGCCATTCGATGGGCTTCATGGGTGCGACGGGCCGCGGCACGCCGGAGCACCACGGCGTGCAGGGTGAGATCGATATCATCACGGGCACTCTTGGCAAGGCGCTTGGCGGGGCCAGCGGAGGTTTCACCAGCGGCCGCAAAGAGATCATCGCGCTGCTGCGCCAGCGGTCGCGCCCCTACCTGTTTTCCAATACGATCGCACCGCCGATCGTGACAGGGTCGCTCAAGGCGCTGGACATTCTCACGCAGTCGACCGAACTGCGCGATCGCCTCGAAAGCAATACGCAGCTCTTTCGCAAAGGGATGCAGGAGCGCGGCTTCGACATCCTCGCCGGCGAGCACCCGATCGTCCCCATCATGTTCGGAGACGCGGGCCGGGCGGTGGCCATGGCCGACAAGATGCTGGAGAAAGGCGTCTACGTAGTGGCCTTCTCCTACCCGGTCGTCCCCAACGGCAAAGCCCGTATCCGCACGCAGGTCTCAGCTGTACACACGGAAGACGATTTGCGTTTCGCGATGGAGGCATTCAGCGAAGCGCGGTCGGAACTGAACGTGTAGCGCGAAATCCGCCATCCATGCTCGCCGCAGGTTCGAAGCTAGAATAGAGGCACCTTGATGAACCGGCGCGACTTCTTCCGAACGGGGACTTTGGCGCTGAGTGTACCCGGCTTGGGCGGGGCGCAGGCTAGCGAACCGCTGAAGATCCCGTTCAAGGGGGACATGTTTCAGCGCGACGACGGACGGCTGGTGCTGGCCGCGCGTGGTTTGAAATACTCGGTATCGGACGATGGAGGTCGGCGTTGGTCGCAGCCACGCGAGCTTTATGACTCCTCGCTGCCCGGCAAAGGCCGTCCGATCAAGAGCGACTCGCATGTTCTGGGACTACTGCGACTCAACTCGGGCAAGATCGGGCTCTGTTTCGGGCGTTGGCAAGCCGTCACCAACGAGCAGCGCCAGGAGATGTTCTTCCGCGTGTCGATCGACGAGGGGCGCAGTTGGCTCCCCGAAACGAGTGTGACGCCGTTGCCCGGCGATGATCTCTACGCTTTCCACGGTAGCCTGACACAGCTTTCGAGCGGCCGGTTGGTCTTGCCCGCATACACCAGCTTCTCCCACAACTACGTCGGACGGTCCAAGGGTATCGGGCACTCCTGGCTGCCTGAGTACTATGCCACGCACATACTCTATTCCGACGATGAGGGTCAGTCGTGGGATGCGACCGGAGCGCTGTTTCACTGGAAGGACATGGGACACGGAGGGACGGCCCCGTGCGGCGAGGCCTGCGTGGCCGAGACGACTGACGGGCGGCTATTGATGCTTGCCCGCTCCACGAACATGCGTGTGCTGCGGAGCTACTCCTACGATGGCGGCGCGACGTGGACGATGGTCCGGATGACTGGCCTCAACAACTCAAATGCGCCCGTGCGGCTGAAACGGATTCCGTCCACCGGCGACCTGCTGATCGTGTGGAATCAGGTTACGGCCCAGGAACACCGCGACGGCTATGGACGTAGCCGCCTCTCGACGGCGATTTCCAAAGACTCGGGCGAATCGTGGCGGCACTTCAAGACGCTTGAGCTTTCACCCGGCATGGACGATGTCGCGCGAGTTGAGGATCTTGAACCGCCGCGCTTCGTGCGCACCGGCTCGGACACATCACCCGGCACCGTGCCTAATAATCCGATCAATGGGTATATGCGCGCGTCGTATCCGAATGTGCACTTCTTCGGAGACAAGGTGTACATCGACCATGACCACTGGTTCCGGGCAAGTTTGTGGTCGAGCGAGAAGCGCGATGAATACCAGAAACTCCACGTCCTGCCCATGAACTGGCTTTATTCGTAGCCCACCATGACCGAAGCACGCACGCACCGGCTGCTCGAATATCCGCCCCAGAAGGGTGGCCTTGTCGAGTTGAAAGACGGCCGCTTGATGGGCATCATCCGGGGGATGCTGAAGTTCTACTCCGAAGACTGCGGCCTCACGTGGACGGAGCCGGAGCCGGTTCTCGACAACGGCACGCAGATTATCTCGGAGGCCGATCCGGTCGGTGTCTTGCGTTTACAGTCAGGCGCGATTGGAGTGACGAGCTATCGTCCCGTCCGCGCAGATGAGCTACCTGACCGGGGCGAGGCGACCGCGCGAAGGCTTCAGCAGCAACCGCAACGCGGACTGTTCTTCCGCAAGTCGCTCGACGAAGGTGAAACATGGACTCGAGAGGTACTCGTCTCTCCGCCGGGCCTCGTCGGTTGGTATGCGCTGAACGACACGATGATTCAGCTTTCAAGTGGCCGCCTACTCTGGCCGTGCTACGGGGGCAGTTCCGCGGCGGAACCGAATCCCAAACCGCTCATCGAAGGGCAGGACCGGGGCATTGGGCATCTCTGGAGCCCGGAGAACGTTTGGGCGACGAAGTTCTTCTACTCCGACGATGAAGGTGAGATGTGGCAGGCAAGCGACGGCGAGATGATGCTGTGGATCGACGAGGGCTACGGCAACTTTGATGCGATGCACGAGCCCACGGCAGCAGAGACAAACGACGGCCGTGTCCTCTGCTTGGCACGGTGCGCACAGATGCGGGCGGTCCAAACTTACTCTGACGACGACGGCGCCCAGTGGACGTTGCCGGAACTGAGCGGCCTGAACTCGGCCAACGCACCCATCCGGGTGAGGCGCATTCCGTCCACCGGCGATTTGATGGTGGTGTGGAATCAGGTCACGGCTAAGGAACATCGCGAGGCCTGGGGCCGGTGCCGCTTGTCCGCCGCAATCTCGACCGACAACGGCCGCACCTGGACGAACTTCCGCAATATCCACGTCAGTCCCGGCATGGACGACTCGCCGCGAGTTTCTGACCCCGAACCGCCGCAATTCGTGCGGCCGGGCTCAGCGACGAAACCGCACGACCCCATCCCCGACAACCCGATCGGTGGGAGGCTACGCGCTTCGTACCCCAACTTCTGGATCTTCGGCGAGGAAGTCTTCATCGAGCACGACTACTGGTATCGGGTCGATCCGTGGGGAACCTACCGCGTGCCGGAGAAGTGGAAGGACTTGACGAAGGACCGCAATCGGCGGACATCCACCGGCCACCTGCTCAGCTCGTTGCCACGGCGGCTGCATATTCTACCGCTGAAGTGGTTCTACGGGAACCAGACGGCGTCGTCTAGTTCGGCTAGGAGCGTCCGAAACACACGGCTGAGCTAATGGCACCGCTAAATCGCCGGCGAAAACAGATTCGCATGCGGTTGAGGGACTGGGAGTCGGTCGCCGAATGAGCAGCCGGCAGCGTTTGAAGTGGGTGGCTCTCATCGTTGTGACGGCAGGGCTGGTGGGAGCAATCTGGGCCTTTGTCTTTGAGCCCGCCTCTCTGGTTCTGCGCGAATACGAATTATTGTTGCCCGCGTGGCCGAAAGAGTCGTGCGGCCTGCGCATCGCCGTCCTGGCTGATTTGCATGTCGGGTCGCCGTTCAATGGGATGGAAAAGATAGAGCGAATCGTCAAAGAAACGAACGTAGCGCAACCCGATGCCGTCCTGTTGGCCGGTGACTACGTCATCCAGGGTGTGCGCGGTGGGAGCTTCGTCGCTCCGAAGGATTTCGCTCCGGTGTTAGCGAAGCTGCGTGGGCGGCTTGGGGTTTGGGCCGTCCTCGGAAACCACGACTGGTGGTTGGACGGTCCGGCGGTCCGAGCCGCGCTGGAACAAAATGGGATTCGCGTACTCGACAATCAGGCGGCTGAGCTGGACGCGGAAACAGGGTTGTGGCTAGCCGGCGTAGGCGACTATTGGGAAGGCAAGCCGGACGTTTCGCTTGCGCTTGTGGGAGTGCCCGAAAGTGCGACGGTGATCGTATTCACTCACAACCCGGATGTCTTTCCCGACGTCCCGGACCGCGTTGCGCTATCAATCGCGGGCCACACACACGGCGGTCAGGTCAACCTACCCTTGATCGGCCGGCCAATCGTGCCTTCGGAATTTGGGGAGCGCTATGCCGCGGGCCATGTCGTGGAAGACGGGCAACACTTCTTCGTCAGCACGGGATTGGGAACAAGCATCCTGCCCGTGCGGTTTCGGGTGACACCGGAGATCAGCGTTCTTCGGATCAGCGCCGAATGAGGCACGGTGCTAGGGAATGCTCTTCGCTTGCGGCGTGAGTACAAACTCAACAACGCCAAACCGCTCGGGATCGTGGAACCCATACTTGACGCGAGTCGGCGACCAAGCGAGCCACTGCGTGTCAAGGTACAGCTTGTCGATCTCGGCCAACATGCCCTTCTTCGCGGCTGCTTCCGCGTCACCGAGCTTCGCGCGCAACGATGCGGCCTCACGTCCTTTCGATGCGTCGCCGGGCCGCTCGATACGGTAGAGCCCAACCCGCCACTTGTCGCCGACATTCGGCTTCTGCTTTATGCCTGCCTCTTCTAGCGCCGACCAAGGGATCGCGATCTCGGCGGCCCAACCGGCCGCGTGCTTGTTCACAGCCGTGCGCAGACCCGCGATGTCCCACTTGATCGCATCACCCGCGGTACCGCCGCGGCGTGGGATCAGCAAGTCCACGACAACGTTGTGCGGACTGACTTCGAGTTCCGGATAATTCAGTCCGTCGCCATCAGGGTCAAGAAACACCTCGACGACTTCCTCTTCCCAAATCCGGCTATCGCGCTGGTACATCGTGCCCCAAGGCATGGGATCGATCGACGCAAACGCGACGTAGAGGTTTGTGTCGTCCCATGCGAGAACGGCTTCGGTGGGCGCGGCCGTGCTCTGATCGGCTTGACGGATGTTGGTGAACCGCCCTACGCGAGGCAGCGCGGCCCAGGTGAACTCGTCGAGGTTGCCGTCGACCCGGATCGCGTCGAGGGCGCGGCCGGCCTGATAAGTCGAAACCTGGGCTAGAAGGGGAATACTTAGGAATAGGGCGAGAGTGAGGCGGAGCATGTGTATCATCGTACCTCTCGTGATTCGTGTTTCGTGGCCCGTGGGACCCAAAAAGCTGCGGACCCCAAAACCGGGGACCGCGCTACCGGTTTAGGGCTCGAGTCGAATGAGATCCGCGCTGTCGGCAGGGATCCAGCACTGTCGGCCGTCGGGAAGTTCGACATGGTTCCAGTCGTTACGCGCATCGAGTAGGACGAACTCCGCGCCTGCATGAAGCGGATCGGAGAACGCCGGTTCATACGACTGGCCGTCGCCGGTACGGGCGATGACCTGCGGCGCAACCACGGCGCCTACCTGCTGCGAGGCCTGCACGGTGGATTCGAAGATGAGCGAACCGAGAAACAGCGCAGCGACTCCGCCAATGAATCCAAGAGCCCAGCCCGGAGACCATCCACACCGGTAAAGGCGTAGTGAGGCAAGCCCCCAGAACAAAAGCGAAAACACACCGAACAGCATCGATCGCGTGCTCGGCTGAATGTCGTAGTGCCAGAAAAGGAAGGTACGCATGACCTGCGCGCTTTGCCCTTCCTCGAATGAGTCCTGCCGTGTTTCACGCGCCGTGCGGAGGTTGAGCGTGAGGTTGCGGTCGCCGGGAATGTACTGCTCGGCGCGGCGATAGTTGAGGATCGCTCGCCCGATGTCGTTCATCCGGAAATAGGCGTTGCCGATGTTGTAGAACAGCATCCCATTGCGGACACCGCCTTCGGAGGCAATGCGCTCGAAGCGGAGGACGGCGCGGCGGTAAAGATCTCGCGATTCGACGGGGCTCACGTTGGCCGCTTCGTTGGCCTGTCGGAAAAGCTGGTTGGCTTCGGTGAAGAGTTCGCGCGTTTGTTGTTCCGTGAGTTGGGCTTGGAGCGGTGAGATGAGCCACGTGAAAGCCAGTGCCGCCGCGACAAGACAAAGAATGCCGATGGGCTTGCACCGCTCGTTGTCTCTCGCGGCTCGGATAGTGGGATAGAGGCGGGTCGAATGTCCCTTGTGTTCAGAAGTATTCATCTCAAGACCCCTTCCAGACTATCTCCGGCATCACGTATTCGGGTGATCGTCGCTTCCATGTCTTGTCCCGCCAGACTGCCCGGCGCGTATCGTCCTGCTTCACAGCGCGTGAACAGGCCATCAAGAGCATCGATGATTTCATCGTCAATCTCTCGCTCAGCAAGGTTCTCGCGGACAGTACTGAAGGTGAGTGAGCCCGCCGGCAGGCCGAGGCGATCTCCGAGGTATTGACGCAACGCCAGGAGCAACGCAGCGTCTTGCTCGTCCGCGCCCGCGTCCATGTCGGACAGATCGTCCAGGGCTGCCGAGAACACGTGATGGGCCCGCCGGGCCTTGCGAACCGCGGGATCGGTCTGACGGCCTTGGATCAGCACCAATGCCAAGAAGCCAAAGTACGCGAGTGGCGGCGCAACGATAAACGCAGTCCACACCGGCGAACGTAACCAAGCCGCAAGCCCATGGACCTGATTCTCGAGCGCATCTAGATCTTCGTAGTTGTGCGCGATCCCGCCTTCCAGAGACTCAAGCTCGTTCTGAACAACTCCGCCGGCCGAAGAACCCTCGGCATCGCGGGCCGTGATGATGTTGGTTCCTTCGACGGTAACGGGGATCGGTTCCGTCGTCGCGGTTTCGTAAGCATCGGTGTCGGGGTTAAAGTAGGCGAGCTCGATAGGGGGAATCTGGGCGACCCCGCTGTGCGTGGCGCGAATGGTCTGCGTGAACACCTTCGAGCGTCCCTCGACCGTTCCTGATGCACGATCCTGTGGGATGCGGAAGTCGCGGACGAGCGCCGTCTGGTGCTCAAGTGAGGGCAGTTCGGTCTTCGCGAGATAGCGCGGCCCGGATACGCGCAGCGTCAGGGTGATCGGGTCACCGACGTTCATCTCCGTGGGCGTGGCCTCTGCTTCGATCGAGTAACGGCCGACAAGTCCTGAGAAGTTCGCCGGGCGCGCTGCAGCGGGCAGTTCGTTGACCTGAAGCGAGGCGGCGTTCGACGGCACAACGACTTTCTGAGGCGCACCGCGGCGACCTAATCCGAACGGCTCGCCGAAGATGTCGTTGAGCCCCCTGCGACTGCCCCTTGTCTGGCACGACACGGTCGCTTGCGGGAAGTCAAGGCGGCCAGCTTGTTTCGGGATGAGCACTCTCTGAAAACGAAGCGTCGTGAACGTCCGTCCGTCGAGGTCGCCTTGCGCACGTACGGCGATCGCCTGTTGATCGCCGAGGGCAATCCGAATGAAATCGCCCTGTCGATTCGGATCGACCGCCGGATCGAGCGAAGCCACGTCGAAGCGATCGTCTTCCAACACAGGCACATTGAAATTGAACTCGCCGACATCTGTTCCGACGAACCAAGTCACCGTCATCGTCACGGGTTGGCCGACGTAGGCCTTGCTCTCAGAGAGGACGACGCGTAACTTGAAGTCCTCGGTTTCGCTGGGCGTTTGTACCCGGATCGTAACGGGCCTTGTCTTTAGTTCTTTTCCTTCGACCTTAACCGTGATCGCCGGGATCGTGAGCGCCCCTGCACGTTTCGCTGTGAGCCGATACGAATAAACATAGGCCTTGCTTGAGACCCTGTTCATTCGGCCGTTGACGATGGTGACGGACTGGCTACTGTTCTGCTGGCCACCCATCTCCTGAATCTTGAATCCATCCAGGCCGGCGAGCGAGGGCTTTTCGGGAGACTCACTGCCCTTCACTTGGACCTGAAAGACGAACGGCTCGCCGACGTAGACCTGGAGCTTCTCAACGGCTGCTTCGGCGCGCAGTTCCTGGGCAGCCGATTCGATTGGCGAGACGACGAGCAGTAGCGCCGCCACAACCACGGCGGGCCACCACGCCCCCAGGGGCGCGCACTTTGCCAGACTGCGACGACTCCTGCTCATTACCAATCTTTCTCAGCAGGCCGGATGCGGACCATCGCGCGTTGAGCGCGCTGCTGCTTGTTGGCGCGTTCCTCGTTGAGGATGTCTTCCGCGTCCTTCATCGCTTCATCGCGTTTCTGTTGTTCTTCGGGAGAAGGCTTCTGCTGCTGGGCTTGTTCCTGTTCTTGTTCCTCGCCCTCCCCCTCTTCCCCTGACATGGCCTGCATCGCCTTCTCTAGCTCTTCACGCGCTTCTTCCTGCGATTGCTTGGCGTCAGCGGCCTGCTCGTTCCGCAACTGCTCTTCGGCCTGCTTCTGCTTCTCGGCAGCTTTATCAAGATGTTCCTTGGCCTGCTCGCCGGCCTGTTGCTGTTCGCCTTGCTTCGATTGCGATTCCATCTGGTCGGCGAGTTGTTCGGTCTGCTCGTTGAGCTTCTGTTGTTGATCGGCGAGCTGTTGCGATTGCTGCTGCGTTTGTTGCGACTTACCCTGCGACTGCTGTTGCTCTGAGAGATCCGCACTCTGTTCGGAAGCCTGCTGCTGCTGGTTGATCAGGTCCTCGAGCTGCTCCTGCGGGTCCTGCTCTTCCGACTTGTCGTCTTGCTGTTTGTCCCCCGGCTGCTGAGGCTGATTCTGCATCTGCTCGATCAAAGCCTTCATCACGCGACGGGCGACCTCGACGTTGTGCCGGGCATCGTTCAGCTTCGGATCGAGCTTCAGGGCGTCTTGATAAAGCCGGACACCCCTTTCGACCGACGCGAGTGCTTGCTTAGGGTCCTCTTGTTGCTTGGCGATCCCACCCCGAAACGAGGCATTGCCCTGATTGAACTTGCTGCGCGCCTCCAGCGACGGATCTTGACTGCGCAGAGCCGCCTGCTCGTAGGCGTCGATCGCCTTGTCGAACTCACCCTGCTGATAGAGCGCGTCCCCCTTGTTGAACCAGACACCGGGGGCATCGGGTTCGACTTCCGCAGCCTGCTCGTAGGCCTTCAAGGCGTCGTCGTACTGTTCCTGTTGATAGGATTCATTCCCTTGCTGCACCAACTGACGCGCGGATTGCGCCGACAACGACACAGTGCCCATCGCAAATAGCAGTATGAGTACAGCAACCCGTCCCGGAGCTTCCCTGCCCCGCCGCTGTTCAAACTTGCAATCCATCGCCAACATCATCTAATCGTTTTGCCTGACTTGTTTGCGTCGCTCTGGGATGACCATTTCAATACAAAGCAGCAGGAACGCCAACGTCAGCGGGATCTGGAACTTCTCTTCGTAGCGTTCAATCGTCGTTGAACCGAGATCGGTCTTCTCGGCGCCCGCTATTAGTTTGACGTACACATCCCCGAAATCGATGGCCCCGGTCGCGACATTCAGGTAGCGGCCGCCGGGCGTTGCGTTGACCATCTGGCGGAGCGTAGCGGCATCAAGTTTCGTCCAGACTTCCTCGCCGTTGTATCTCACGTACGTCCGCTGCCCGCTGCTGTCGGTGATCGGAATGCGCCGGCCCTCGTTTTCGTCCCCGAGGCCAATAGCGATGAGACGCGCGCCGCGCTCGCCAAGTTCCTTGGCGGCTTCGACCGGGAAACTCTCGTGATCCTCGCCATCCGTAATCAATACGACGTCCTTATACTCTTTCTCCTGGTCGTCAAATACGTCGGCCATCGTCTTGCGAAGAGCATCGCCGATGAGTGTGCCACCCCGCGTGACGCTGTTCGGCGATATGTCTTCGAGCGTCATACGAAAGAAACCATAGTCGAGCGTAAGTGGACACTTCACCACCGCCGTCCCCGCGAAGGCGATGAGCGCAACCCGGTCCCCCTGAAGGCGCTCGATGCCGTCGAGGATCGCCAGCTTGGCGCGCTCAAGCCGATTCGGCACGAGGTCTTCAGCGAGCATGCTCTTCGACACATCGAGAACGAAAACGACATCGCGCCCTTGGCGTTGGATCTCCGTTTCCACAGGATTCCAAGCGGGACGCGCCAAGGCCAGTATGGCGAGCGCAAATCCGATAAGCCCGAGAGCGGCCTTCCAGCGTCGTCGGCCCACGCTCACCGCCGGATTGATGTGCTCCAGCAGGTTCGCATCGGCGAAATGCCCCAACGCCGCACGCCTGCGTCTCGATGCGTATAAGTACACGGCGATGAGCACCGGGAGCGCCCAAAGCAGGTACAGCATGTCGATCGCCAGCAGGCGCGTTTCGCTCACGGAAGCCTCCGAAACGCGGTGCCACTCAACACGATCTCAAAAACAAGCAAACCCAGCCCGGCAAGTAGGAACGGCGGAAAGAACTCGCGATAGTCGACGAACCGCGTCGATTCGATCTCGCTCTTTTCCAACTCATCGATTTCTTCGTAGACCGCGCGCAAGGTTTCCGCGTCGTCGGCTACGCGGTAGAGACCGCCGGTCGTCTCAGCTAGAGTCTTGAGCGCGTCCTCGTCGACGCCGCGACCGGGGACAGACCAGTTACCCAGGGGTGTGCGGACAGTCCTCGTGCCGGAACCACCAACACCAATGGCATAGATCTTGATGCCCCATTCCGCCGCGACTTTAGCCGCTTCCTCGACCGTGCGGTCACCCGCGTTGTTCTCGCCGTCGGTCAGCAGAATAATGATCTTGCTCTTAATCTCGTAATCATGTTGTTCGCCGAGCTGGCGGGCCAGTGTTTCCTCGGCGGTCTGCAAACGGGCCGCGGCAAGCGCGACGGCATCTCCGATCGCAGTGCCGTCTTCGCTTTCCTGATCGACGAGCTTGACGGTGGGAAGAAAGGCCGAGAGGGCTCCATGCGCCAAGGTCAGCGGACAGATCGTGTCGGCGTAACGCGCGAACGTGATCATCCCGATCAAATCCGCGGGGCGACCGGACAGCTTCGAGCCATCCCCTTTCACGAACTGCTCGAAGATCTCCTTCGCGATGTCTAGGCGGGTCTGTTGCCTACCTCGGTAACGCAACTCGGCCGACATGCTGCTCGATCGATCGACCACCATTTCGATCGCGATGCCGCGGCTGACGTCGCGTATTTTCTCGGTGCCCATCTGAGGCCGCGCCAACGCGAGGGCGAGCAGCAGCATCGCCAATACCCGCAGTACGACGGGCAAGCCCATCAATCTCTGTCTAAGGGATACTCCCGCCTCGCGAATCAACGCCGTCGAAGAAAAGCGTAGCGACGCTCGGGAACGCCGGCGGCGTCCGAGGAAAAGCGCCAGGGCGACGAGGGCCAAAAGCAAGAGCATCCAGGGGGATTCAAAGCGCAGCATTGTTGTCCGTCTGGAAGCGGTGTTCCTACCTGGAACTTTTCTCCATTCTAGCGATCGGAGTCGGATGAACGGAGTCCCCGAAAGTACGGCTCACGACCATGAGACGTATTGGAGCCTAATTGGGTGCTACATCGCATTTCGCTAACGGGCAAACAGAGGGTGGGCGAATATGAGGTTACTACCGGACCCGACCTAACATCCAGGACCACTCTTCACCATGAAACATGCGCAACTCTCATTCGCCCTTTTGCTTGCCACCTGTATGCTGCCAGCGCAGACGCCGGAACTCCGAACGGTGGCAGCACTTGATCTGGAGCGCTACCTAGGGCGCTGGTATGAGATCGCTCGCTTGCCGAATCGATTCCAGAAGAGTTGCCTGGGAGACGTGACGGCAACGTATGCCATGCAGGCGGATGGCAAGTTGAGCGTGGTGAACCGCTGCCGGGAACAGGACGGCACAAACAAAGCCGAGGGCGCGGCACGGCAGGTCGGCGAAGCCAAGCTGAAGGTGCGTTTCGCCCCGGCCTGGCTATCGTTCCTGCCGATGGTGTGGGGCAACTACTGGGTAATCGATTTGGCCGAGGACTACTCATGGGCCGTGGTCGGCGAGCCGAGCCGAGAGTACTTTTGGATTCTCTCGCGCAAGTCGCGCATGGAAAAAGGGCTGATCAAACAGATCGTGGAACGTGCCGAAGGACAGGGCTACGATCTGTCAACCTTGAAGCGAACCGAGCAAGCCGGTGGGTGCTAGGAGGCCTCCACGGACTCCGGTTGTACTTTCGTCTCGTCGATGAAGTTGCGGCAGGCGTCAACGGATTGGTCGATCTCGGTTCCGGTCGGGTCGTGCTTGGCGAACTTGACCAAGTCGCAGTGTTCAAGGAAACGGCGTAGCAGCGCTTTCTGCTCCTCACTGAAGTCATCACCCGCGCGCAGATCAATGAGAAACTCTTCCGTCGTGTGTTCCGGCGCATGCAGGCCGAAGCGGCCTTCGATGTAGTGCCGGAGGATGTTTGAGAGCCGCAGGTAAAAGAGCTTCACTTGGCCTTGCGCGAGCAGGTCTTCACGAAGAAGCTTCTCCAATTCTTCATAGGCTTGCTCGTGGGGTGGGACTGGCGGGATGGCCTCTTCCTCCGCTTTGCGGCGGCGCTTCCACAGGAAATAGGCTCCAGCCGCCAGCGCGAGTAGCCCCAATGCAATCGCGCCGTAGACCCACGGAGGAGTCCCCGGCAACTCGACCGGCGGAGCGATCTCTTTGATGTCCGGTTCGGCTTCCTCTTCCGGCAGGACGGACGCGACCTTGATCGGGATCTCCTCGGTTTCGAGCGTCGCCCGCGTCGCGGCGGGACCATGTTCGATCGTGAGTACCGGTAACGAGTAATCACCCGGGAGAAACGGTTCTAACTCGTAGGACTGCTTCACCAACACCCGGCCCTCGTCCACAAGACGCGGAGACGACCGCCGCGAATCGACGACTTGAAACTCGCCCAGTTTATCTTCGAATTGCGGGAAGTCGATTTCTTCGCCCTCCGGAGCTACCGCTTCGATCTCAACAAGAACACGGTCCGAGGCTGTGATCTCCGTCGCACTGACGCGCAGCTTCACATCGACGTTCTCCGCCTCGTACTGTTTCTCGCTGACGAAACCGGGGGCGGACGCCGTGGTCTGCTCTTGTGCGCAAGACGCGAGCAGCACGAGCGCCATCGCGAGAAGGGCCTTCGGGAATGCGTGAAACCTCATGTCCGTCGCTCGCGCACACGGAAGAACTTCACTAGATCGCGAACATAGTCCTCGCCTGTCACGACGGGGATTTGATCAATCCCCATTGACCGCAGCGACGAGGTCAGCTTATCGGCGCGCTCGCGAGCCAGGGCCTCGTACCGTCGGCGGACGGCCGCGCTGCCACTGTCCACAACGACGCGCTCGCCACTCTCGGCGTCTTCGAGTTCGATCAACCCGGCGGCGGGCAGCTTGGCCTCACGGGGATCGGTGAGCGAAACCGCAATCAGGTCATGGCGGCGCGCGGTAATACGCAGCCGTTTCTC
>Ga0302123_10000538_pt1 | contig 29714 bp, 27 predicted proteins | sample CB21_321_MG_FD_203109 | JGI IMG/M metagenome (GOLD analysis project Ga0302123, IMG submission 203109) | Marine microbial communities from Western Arctic Ocean, Canada - CB21_32.1 | ecosystem: Environmental > Aquatic > Marine > Oceanic | place: Canada: Western Arctic Ocean | collected 2017-09-28 | reverse complement strand
ATTCTCTCACGAGATGTGATCGCCAAAGCTTCCGCCGCCAGACCCATGTGACAAGGTTATGGCAGTCCACTCCATATGTAAAGTTATTTGTGAGACACTACACTAGGGACTGGCTGGTCAACCTCGGCATGTGGACTGCCAATCGAGGTGTTGGGAAAGAGAACGCGGCGTAGCGTGTGGTACCTAAGAGTTCCGCCATACATACTTGGGCAATCGAATGGCATGGGTGTGCCCGATCTAAGGCGACGGGCCCGATGGATTTACGCGCGTGGGTGCGTGGTTCGTAGTGGGACTCACCACCGCCGGGTGGCGGTCAAGGAGCATTCGTTCGATGTGCTTGTGTGTACCGGGGTTTTCTGTCGACCAATGTGGGGACGGCCCGACCGGGCGGTGCGCACGGAGTACTGCATAGATTGTGGCGCGTGATTCGCCTGCGCCGCGAACCGACCATCCTGCTGTTGTATCTGCTCAAGTGGCCTCGCACTATTGCCGCTACATGATGGCGAACGGTATGGCCCGCGGCGGAGGCCCGATCGTGAACACTTTCTGAGTCTTTTGCGGCAGCTACCTCGACTCTATCCGCCGCCTTCGACTACACTTGACAGAGACTTGATTTCGACTGAGCGGAGTAACTAGCTATGAATCGAAAGCGTCTACTGGCGTCACTATTGTTCGCCGCCCTTGTTGGCGTCGCCTTCCTGACATCTAACACGGAAGCGCAGCCCGGCACGGTGAAGAAAGTCGCCGACGGGGTGTGGTTCCGCGAGGGTGACCGGCAACAAGGTCATTGCAATAACGTCATCATCGAGATGAAGGACTACCTGATCGTCGTCGACGCGAATTTCCCGAGCGGCGCCAACGCGGTACGTCGTGATCTTAAGAAGATATCCTCCAAGCCCGTCAAGTACGTTTTCGATACCCATCATCACGGCGACCATGCTTACGGCAATCCCGTGTGGACCAAGCAGGGCGCGACCACGCTGGCCTACATCGGTGTCGTCGAAGAGATTGAGCGCTACGAGCCGCAACGCTGGCAAGAAGCATCTGGGATACGTGAGGATGTCGCCGCTCTCGGCCTCGATACTATAGAGCCGCCCAAGCAAACGTTCTCGGAATCTCCCTATGTAATTGAGGATGAAAGCCGCCGGGTCGAGTTCCATTTCTTCGGTTGGGCGCACACGCGCGGCGACGGCTTCGTCTACCTGCCCGAGGAGAAGATCCTTTGCACCGGCGACGCCATCACCAATGGTCCGTTCAACTACACCGGTGATGGCAATATCGGCAACTGGCCGAAGGTTGCGGAAGCGGCTCAGTCTCTCGCCGTTGAGGTCGTCCTGCCCGGGCACGGCGGATTGGGCGGAGCGGACTTGATTGAGGGTGAACGGCGCTTCATGACCGAGCTGCACGCCGCGGTGCAGAAAGCCATCGACGACGGCAACGAACTTGAAGACATCGTGACCCGCGGCGGCGCTGACAACGAGCCCGTCTCAACGACGATCGTGCTCTCTGATGCCGTCAAGAACTGGGTGGGTGACCGCTTGGCCCTCCAGGTGTGCGACGCCTACGAAGAGATCACGCAAGGTAAGCCCCACGGGGAAATCCTCGCGGGAAGCTGATGCGGTCTTTTCACGCGAGTACGGCTCCCACGTGGGCTGTGTTGGCCGCGCTCATCTTCGCGCCGGCGCTGGTAGGTCAAGCTGAACTCAAGCCCGGCTCGCCAGAATCGGTGGGCATGTCACGCTCGGGGCTGAAAGCTGCCGCGTCACTGTTGGAAGCAGAGGTCGAGCAGGGCGGCATCACGGCGGGGTCCATCGTGGTGGCGCGCCGGGACACGATCGTTCTCGCCGCGGGATTTGGCACGCTTTGGCCTGAGGCTGGTTCGCCTGCCGTAGAAGCGGAGTCGATCTTCCTGCTGGCCTCAATCACCAAGCCTGTGACGGCCGCCGCCCTGATGAGACTCGTGGACCGTGGCCTTGTGTCACTGGACGATCCCGTGGAGCACTATATTCCTGAGTTCACGGGTGGAGAACGCCGGAAGATTCGCGTGCGCCATATCCTGTCGCACATCTCCGGTCTTCCCAGCATGCCGCCCGAAAACACCGAACTCCGCCGCGCCAACGCGCCTTTAAGCAAGTTTGTCGAGAAGAGCGTCGTCGCGCCGCTCATCTTTTCGCCGGGAACGGAGTATCGCTACCAGAGCGCCGGCCTCCTGCTCGCCGGTGAGATTGTCGAGCGGCTCACCGGCAAGCGGCTGCGTGATTACTTGGAGCAAGAGGTCTTCCGTCCACTGGGGATGTCTCGCAGTGCACTGGGCATGGGCGAGTTCGAGCTGAAGAAGACCGTATGGGCGAAGGAGTCGCCGAACGCCGATCCCGCCGATCTCAAGCTCTTCGGAGCCAACAGCGCGTACTGGCGGGATCAAGGTCACCCTTGGGGCGGGATGCACAGCAGTGCCACCGATCTCGCCATTCTGATGCGGATGATGCTCAACCGTGGGACGTACTCGGGAGAGAACATCCTGAGCCCTGCCGCGGTCGACGCCATGACGCGCGACCACAACCGCGGACTGAATGCTCCCTACGGACTCGGCTGGGCGCTCGCCAAGTCGCCTGGGCCGACCCGGAGCGTGAGTTGATCTGTGTGGTTCTTACGAACCACAAGGTTCGTAGCGGTGAGCTTCTCCGGCGTGTGTCGAACGCCGTGGCGGCTTCCGTTGTCGACTAGTCGGCCGTATTGAGTTTTGCTAGGGCAGGCCCAGGCGGGCCAACTTCCCGCCGGCGAACTCAAGCTTCGCCGATTCCCCGGTTGTTAGCTTGTAGGTCCACTTCACGCCCGCACCTCCGGCGAGCTTCATCTTCGGTAGGCCGATGGTTTCGAGTACCTCGTCTTCGCTCACGCCCAACTGGAGTGCTTCGATCGAAGCGCGTTCAACGGGTGCGCTCTTGCTGGGCACTTTGGCTGGGTTGACGGTCATGACTTGCACCGGGGTCGGACTCGAAGTCGACTCGATGACGCGGCCCTCTCTTCGCGCCCGTGCCCGAGCCAGGACCCGTTCGTGACGCTCCATGGGGGAGAGGGTCTTCGCTTCTTGCTGGAGCTGATCGATGTTTGCCTTCATGTCTGCTGTCCGGGCGTGCAGTCTCTCCATGGCGGCATCATGTTCATCCATCCAACTCTGTGGAATATTGCCCTCTAGGCTGCAGGTCACCTTGCCGTCGATGCACGCAAAGTATGTTCCGTTCTGTTGGCCGACGAGACGGTCGGGCTTGCCTTCGCACCCAAAGTTGACGAGGTGACGGTGCGTTGGTTGCGCCAATAGGGGGGTGCAAGCAACGATGAAGACGAGGCAAATAAATCGAGTGCGCATCCTTCAAGTTTCGCGGAGGGAATTGTGACCTTGCAATGGGACAAAGCCCCTAAGACGAGGCAGCTCGTTCAAGGCAGATTGCCTCGCGGTCCCACTATTCTCACGTTGCGCAGCCGAAACCGCCCCGTGATGTCGCGGTCGAACGTTTCGCTGGGGTAACGCGCAACGGATAGCCGCAGCACTCGGTCACTTGGTCCGGGACGGAATGCGAGCTTGACCCTCGACCAGTCGCTCGTACCGCGGATCGGCCATGATTCGACGAGACTACCGCTGGGCGCGATCACTACCAGGCGGACGCCCTGGCTAGATGTAACCTCCTCCGCCTGGACTTCGGCATGCAGGACGTAGCGACGCGAAGGATCGACCGGGAAGTCCCGCGCTACGTGGGAGTAGTGCAAGTTCTGTGGCTCTGTGAAGGTGATCTCGATCGAGGTAGGATCGCCATCCGAGGTGCCGGCTTGCGTAGCAACGCCGCGCCGGAGACGGACAGCCCAGTGCAGCCCGTATCCGCCTAACCCGAAAGCTTCAGGCGGACCGGCGTGCTCAATTGAGAGCAGGCTGTGTGCGTGATCGACCGCGTCGGGGCTTTGCTTCCATAGGTCCAGATAGACCTGGGTCTCACTCGCCGCGAATGCCTGATCGAAGGTGTAACGCATTAACTTGATGGGGATCGAACGCTTCAGCGGTTCATCGAAAGCGGCATAGGCCGGCGCTAAGTCGGCCCACGCCTTCTTGCGCACGAGGTAGTTTAAGAACTCCCCTGCTGCTTGGCCTTGCGGAGGTACGATTGTCTTAGCGATGTCGGACGGCGAGATGCCTCCACTCCAGGCGGCGTCCACGATACCCACGCGCATCTCAGGGATCGATGCGGCGAGCGGCCCGAAATGCCGCGCCGCTTGATCGTGGCTTCCTCCGCGCAAGTAAGTGTTTGCCAGCGCCCATTCTGTTCGGAGGGTGTGTGGTTCGAGCCGCCGCGCCAGCGTGAGCATGTCAAGCGCCCGCTCGTCGTCGCCGGTCGTTTCAGCCAACTCCGCACGGGCCACCCACGCAGCGGCGGCAAACGGATTCGCGGCGAGTGCGGCTTGATAGCCGGACTCGGCTTCGTCGTCGACCCCCTGCATCGCGAAGTTGTGGGCCTGCCGACCGATCGCCTCAGCGTCGAGCGGCGACCATTGCCCTTGGAGCCACAACATGCTCACCCGAACACAGTCCCGCGCAGGCAAGACCACTGACGTCACGGGACAAGCCACCGTGAGCCGTGGAGGGGGACGCGAGCCCACGCGCCAAACCCAGCAATACGGCCGCGGCCACCGCCGGAATATGCAACGGGAAGTCGGCTATGGCGTGAAGGAAGATGCCTGCGGCTCCGAGAAGACATCCGAAGGCCATGCAGCGAGTACGCGCGTCAGGTATCGTCGGCAGCTTCCAGAGCGTGTGAACGAAGACGAACGCCACCGATGCGAGCAAGAACGCGGCACCGGGTAGACCGAGTTCGACGAGCAGTTCCAGGTAGTCCGAATGGGCGTGGTCGATCGTCTTCAGAGGGAGATAGGATTCTGACCGCCGGAAGGCGAAGGCGAACGTGCCGAGCCCGGATCCAGTCCACGCGAAGTCAGGGATGATGCGCAAGGTGTCCCGCCAAGTCGCCAGCCTGCTCGGATCGCCGTGCTGTGCGATCAGTTCCGCGAATCGACCGGAGAGGCCGGGCAACCCCGCCGCGGTTACGAGCAATGCGGCTGCCGCGCCTGCGGCCGCCAGCAGCACTGTAGCTCTACGGTTGTGGAACATTGTGAGCACCAGCGTGCCGATGCACATCGTCCTGAGTACGAGGATTCCCATTCGCGAATATGAGAAGACGACCGCCGTGCCGCAGGCTCCGGCCGCGAGTAGGGCGGCGACGGTGAGCGAACTCTCACGGCCCACCACCCAGCGCTTCCAGTTGCGTCCGGCGGTCAAGGCGAGCGCCAGGCCGAGCGCGAGGCCGAAGCAGCCCTCCATCAAGGCGGCGTAGTGGTCCCGGTTGACGAATGTTCCTCGCGCGAACTCTGACGCCGGGCCAGCTACTGTTTGACTCGCCAGATGCTGCTGAAGGCCGAGCACGGCCTGGACAAGCCCGATGGTCAGCAATGACAGTCCAACAGCAAGAAAGGCGCGGGTGGAGTGACGAGCGAGCGCTTGCGCTATGGCAAAGAGGGCACAGTAGCCGCCGAGAACGATGCACGCCTGGATGGTTGCATACGGGTAGATACTGATCTGCTCCGGTGGCGGAATTCCATGGTTAGCGAACAGACCGTAAACCTCACTTAAGTTCGCGGTGTTGCCCAACGGTAGCAATTGCAGCACCGGCATAAGCATGATCACGACGGCGGGCCAGGGAAGTGCGAATTGGGCCTCCTTCCGCGGCACAACTGACGCTACCGCCGCACAACCGAGCACCCAGCCGAAGACTACGGCCTGGTCAGTCGCATTAACGCCGCCGTTGTTCCACGTGAGCCAGCCGAGCGGTAGCGCGATCACAAGTAGGGCGGCGGATTCGGGTCCGCATGACCAGACTTGGCTGGGGCTCCGGGGACTTCTCGCTCTGCGGTGGTCGCGCGAGGATATGTCGGTAGCAGCGATGGGCATAGAGCCTCATCGCTTTCATCGACAGGATGGGGCTTCCACTAGAGCCCGGAGGAAGAGCGCGACCGGGTGCCCGCCTACGAGAAGAGTGCGCGGCTCAATAGTTGATAGGCGAAGAAGAAGGATGCCGCCACGAGTAGGATGGCGAACCCCGCTCCTGCCTTCCATATTGATTCGGCCGGGCTGCCGTAGCGAGGTGTTCCCGCGACATACCCGATCGCAAAGCCGCCAACGAATCCACCGATGTGGGCAGCGTTGTCGACCATCGGCCACAGGAGGCCGAAGATCAATAGCATGATGGCCCAGCGCATGTACGCCTTCCAAATGAATGAATTGCCCGTTCGGCGTCCGTAGGCCATCATGGCGCCGATCAGCCCACAGGCCGCCGCCGACGCGCCCACCGAGAACCCCGAACTCCAAAACAGGCTGAGCAAGAAACCCGCGACACTCGACAGAATGTAGATCACAACGTATCGCGACGTGCCATAGAACTCTTCGACTTGTGCTCCGAGGTCGAACAGCACCCAGCTATTCATCAGGATGTGCAATACCCCGCCGTGCAGGAAGCCTGCCGTCACCAGCCGCCACCACTCACCCCGCGCCAAGATTCTGAAACGCTCCATGGCGCCGAAGGCGACCAAGGCTTGTCCGTCTATGCTTCCGAAGAGACTGAACGAGCCGCCCTGCAGATTTGAGGTCAGCACCATCGTCGCGACAAACAGCGCGAAGTTAATCGAGAGCAGTATGAACGTCGTGAAGTGGCTGGCCGAGATGAATCCGCCCAGTGCTTGGCCGGGGTCAGGCCGCTTCCACGAAGGGTCGCCAATCTTCTCGCCGCAGTACTCACAGATACGGGACTTCGGATCGATAAACGCCCGACAATGGGGACACATACGAGGTTTGGACATGCAGGAAGGCCGAGTTCCTATCTTTGCGGCTGAGGGAGGCATTTGCAAGTTGCGCCACTGTGACGGCCGCTCGACAAGGAATCTCGTAGCGCGAATCTCGGTTTCGAGATCCGCGGGGTTTCCCACACCCAGGGCGGTTCGGTGACTGCTTGGCTCGCACCCCTCTCGATGCCGACAGGGCTCCTACAGATGTAGAAGGCGGAGCCCCGCTTGCTGCAAGTCCCCTCGGCTCATTTCTTTACAAGCTCAGACGCACCACGCTACGATACGGAGTCGCATGGTCAAGACCGAGCGCGAACATCGCCAGGATATCGTCGAAACGGGCCGCCTCGTCTACCAGAAGGGGTGGGTCGCGGCGAATGATGGCAACATCACCGTCCGACTTGACGATGACCGGATTCTCTCAACGCCGACAGGTGTGAGCAAGGGCATGATGAGCCCTGACGACCTGATCATCGTCGATTATGAGGGGAACAAGCTCCAAGGGCGTCTTGAGAAAACATCAGAGATCCTAATGCATCTTGTTATCTACAAGATGCGTCCTGATGTTCGCTCGATTGTTCATGCACATCCTCCTGTTTCTACAGGGTTCGCGGCGGCTGGCATATCCCTGAACAAGGCTCTGTTGCCGGAGGTCGTGATCGGTCTCGGCTGCGTCCCGCTCGCCGAGTACGGCTTGCCCGGAACACCGGCGTTGACTGAGCCGATGATGCCGCTGATTCCGAAGTTCGATGCGATTCTGTTGGCGAACCACGGCGCGGTCGCTTACGGCGGCGACATCAAGCAGGCATTTTTTCGCTTGGAAACAGTTGAACACTTTGCGAGAATCAATCTGGTCGCGCATCAGCTCGGAGGCGGTAAGCTACTCCCAAGCGAGGAAGTACAGAAGCTGATTGAGGCGCGGGGCCGGTATGGGTTCGCATCGTCGTCGGTGTCGGAGCCGGGTTGTCCGATTACGGCCGAAGCGGCGAGTGAACAGCGGCCGACGGATGGTGAAGAGCGGTTCTACGTGACGCGGGATGAGTTGGTGGCGCTGGTCGAAGAGGCCATGCGGGCCCGGGGTAGTTAACCCGGTAGCTAAGGGAGGAGTACGAAACTATGGGCGAAGCCCTGGGAATGATTGAAACGCGTGGGCTGACCGCGCTCATTGAAGCCGCCGACGCGATGGTGAAGGCGGCGAAGGTCACCTTGGTGGGCTGGGAGAAGATCGGGTCGGGCTATGTGACGGTTCTGTGCCGCGGCGACGTGGCGGCGGTGAAGGCCGCGACCGACGCGGGTGCTTCGGCGGCTCGCAAGGTCGGCGATCTCGTCGCGGTCCATGTGATTGCGCGTCCGCACTCGAACTTGGACGACATCTTCCAGATCAAGGTGCCCGGCGAGTAGTACGCCGGCGAAAGGACGAGCCGCATGTTGTTGGCCCGCGTTGTGGGCACCGTTGTCGCGACGCGCAAGGACCCTCGCCTTGAAGGCAAGAAGCTCCTTGTGCTGCGTCATATTACGCCCCAAGGGAAAGACTTGCCCGGCTACGTCGTCGCGATCGACACGGTGGGCGCGGGTTTTCGCGAGACGGTGCTCGCCGTCTCGGGCAGTTCCGCGCGCATGGCGTCGGGGATGAAAGATAGCCCGGTCGACACGGCGATCGTCGGGATCATCGACGAGATCGACCTCGATACGGGCGCCGAGAAGGGAAGTTAGCGTGCGCCTGGGCCGTGTGATGGGCCGCGTCTGGGCGAGCGCCAAGGCGGAACAGTTCGTGGGCGTGACACTCCTCATCATCCAACCCCTCGATACGAAGGGAGGCGACGCCGGAAGTCCTCTCGTTGCGGCGGACGCCATCGGAGCCGGTGCTGGGGAAACGATCTACTGGTGCCGGGGCAAGGAAGCATCGCTCGCATTGTTGCCGGCGGAAGTGGGCGCGGACGCCGCCGTGGTAGGCATCGTCGATTCGGTTACGACGTACGAGGATGCGTAGTCGATGCTGATCGGGCGCGTTGTCGGCCAAGTTGTAGCTTCCGCTAAGCACGAGAGCCACTTCGGTCAGAAGCTGCTGCTGGTGGAGCTGCTTGATCTTGATGGCCAGGCTACGGGGCTACCTCACATCGCAGTCGATGCCGTGGATGCGGGAGTCGGCGACCGCGTATTACTCGCTATGGATGGTTGGGCGGCCATGACCGCCGTGGGGCGTCCACGTTCGCCCATTGATGCCGCGATCATCGGTGTGATCGACCACGTTGAACTGGATGCCTAGGCCCGGTTGGACGACCGGGAATGGGGTTCGTTTGGTGGAGAGGGCCCAGTCTAGAGGCTTCGCCATCGCCTCCAGATCAGGTGTAGCCGGTGCGGGCGGCGGCCTCGCCTGCACGGCGGCCGCTTACCCAGGCCCAGAGGAAGTTAAATCCGCCCAGACGTCCCGTCACGTCAACGATCTCTCCGCACAGTGAGAGCCCGGGTGCTTTGCGGCTACCCATCGTGGCGGGATGAATCTCGGCGATCGCGATGCCGCCGGCGGTGACCTCGGCCGTCCGGTAGCCTTCGTTTCCGGAGACGGGCAGCCGGTAGCGCGCGAGCGCTTCGACGAGGCGTCGCCGGTCGTCGCGCGGTAGTTCGCTACGGCGCTGCTCCACGGAAATACCCGCCGCGTCGCAGAGTCGCGTGACGAGCCGGCGCGGCAGGTGGTGACGGAGCGTGGACCCGACGGTCGCAGGCCCGCCGGCGCGGAGTTCCTTGTCCCAATCCGGGACGTCGCCCCAGCGCACGCGGAGTTCGGCGGGCGGTTCCGCGCCTGCGGTCATCCGATAGCTTGCGTCCAGGATCGCCGGGCCGCTGAAGCCACGGTGAGTCACAAGCAGGTTTCCCGCGTGGCGGCCCACCGCTCGCCCGTCCCGCTCCACGGTAATCTCGACAGGCACGCTCAGGCCTGACAGTTTGTGCCACGCAGCATTGTCGGTTAGGAGCGGTACCAGCGCCGGCTCCAGCGGCACGACCGTGTGCCCCATCGCCGCGGCGAAGCGGAGACCTGTCCCGTCGCTGCCGGTCTTCGGGAGGGATAGGCCGCCGGTGGCAAGGATGAGCCGTTCGGCGCGCAGTCGCGTTCCGTCGTTCCCGTCGACGAGGAAGCCGCTTCCGGTGTGTTCGTCCGGGCGCAGAGAGGTGACACGGAACGGGGCGCGGATGCGGCTCCCGCTTTGATGGCAGGCCCGGAGCAGGGCATCAATGACGTCCTTGGAGCGGTTGCTGACGGGGAACACCTTGCCTGTCTCCTCCACCTTCAGGGGGATGCGCAGATCTCGCTCGAAGAACTCGCGGACCTCCCTGAGCGGCCAGGAGAACAGCATGTTACGCACGGACCGGGGGGAACCAGACGTGTGGAAGTCCGTCAGTTCCACGGTGGACGGAAGCACGTTGCAGCGGCCGCCCCCACTCACACGGATCTTGGCGCCGGGGTGGGGTCGTGTCTCCAGAAGCAGTGCCGGCATGCCGGACCGCCCCGCGAAGATTCCGGCTAGCAGGCCCGCGGCGCCAGCCCCGACGATCACGATGGGACGGGTCTCGGGAGCACTCATATCGCCTGATGTGCTTGCGGAGAACTAGGACTTCCGAACCAACAAGCCCATTGCGGCGAGACCCAACAGGAATTTGAACATGTCGAGGCCCGTATAGGTATGGTGCAGCCGCCAAAACGGCGCATCCTCGGGAGGGACTGGGTCGCGCGGGATGAAATCCAGCACGCGGCCCAAGCGAATCGTCTCAGGCACGACGTATAGCTGGAACGCCACGACAATCACCAGCATCACGCCCACCATCACGAGAACGGTCCTCCCGCTCTTCGATGAGCATGCCAGTCCAAAGGCGATCAGCGCGATGGGAATCTGCACCATGCCCCAGCCGTTGAAAAACAGCCGATTGACCTCGCCCGCCTGATGGCGCGTCGCTAATCGAATAGCCTCGGCATCGAGCCCTGAGGTCGTTTGCGCGAAGCCGGGCGCGGGGGCTTCCTGTAGGGCCTTTGCAACACCGAAGTTTTGCGTCGCGACCAGCCACATGAAGACAGAACAGCCACACCAGACGCCGAGAACAAATAAGAGAATATTACGCTGCACGATAGCTACAATCATGGCATGAACGAACCGGTGGCGCTTACCACCACACGGGCGGGCAGGGTCTTTCAGATCTCGTTGCTGATGCTCGTGACGGTTGGGTTCCTGACCGTGGCTTCGACCGGTCGCCTGGATGCCTTTTCCATCGGTATCTTCACGACTGCCCTGCTGTTTAGGATTCTGGTCTCGACTGGAGTCGTCCGCCTTTCGTTCCCACGCTCCGTGGCATCTGTCCTCGCGGTCGCCTACCTGGCCTACTACTGCTATGACATCTTCGGTGCCGGTGTGCAGGCGTTGCCGCGTCTGATTCCCGCGACCGTGCAGATGCTGTTCTTCTTCACCGCGCTCAAACTCGTGGTCGCCGACCGCGGACGCGACTACTTCTACCTGGGGATCTTGGCGTTCCTCCACATTCTGGTCGCATCGATGTTCATCGGCAGTGTGATGTATCTCGGTCTGCTGTTCGTGTTCATCGTGGTCGCCATTCTCACGTACACGAGCTTTGAGATTTGGATGAATTGCGAGTCCGGCGCGCGTGTTGCCGAGGATTTTGGGGCGCTGAAGAGCCGCCATCTCGGACGTCGTCTGACGGCTCTGGCCGGTGTGTTGGGGCTGGCTGTGCTGATTCTGAGCGCGGGCCTGTTTGTTGTGTTCCCCCGTACACTCGGCATCTCTTCGTTGCCCGGTCTCCAGGGTGATTTCCAAGTGGGCTTCGCGGACGAGATTAACCTCGGCGCAACGGGTACACTGGTGCTCGACCACAGCCCTGTGATGCATGTGGAGTCGATGAATGGTGCTGGTCTTGAGGGACTGCGCTGGCGCGGCATCGGGTTGTCCGAGTTCAATGGCATTCGCTGGTCAGCGCCGGTGGGTGGTGAGGTTCCACTGTCAACTGACTTGGCCGCTTTGCGAGGCGAACGCCGAAGGGCCCGCACAGGGCGCGACGTGGAGTACGCCGTGACCATGCAGCCCCTTCGTGTCAAGGCGCTTTTCCTCGCAGGCGTGACGGAGACGATCCATTTGCCGCCGCGGCTATCACAGGATGTGCGAGTGAATGCAACGGATTCACTTCTGGTTGACTCCACCGATCTACAGCCCTTGCGCTACGGCGCGAAGGGCTGGGTTTCCGATCGCGATTCGTTTGAGCCGGCCCCCGTCGTCGAACTGTTCTCCGAGAAGTTCAAGAACACTTACCTCCAACTGCCTGCCATCGACGCGCGCATACCACCCCTGGCCCAGCAGGTCACGAGCCTGCATCGCTTGCCGCTCGACAAGGCAAAGGCACTGGAGGAGTTTCTGCGGAACCGATACTCATATAGCCTTGAGTTGCCCCAGCAACGCGCGGAAGACCCACTGGCGTACTTTCTATTTGAGCGGCGCGAGGGTCACTGCGAATACTTTGCGTCGGCCATGGCCGTGATGTTGCGCAGCCAAGGTATCCCGTCACGCATCGCGGCGGGCTTCTACGGTGGTGTGTACAATCCGCTCACCGGCCGGCAGGTGATTCGCGGCAGCGATGCGCATAGTTGGGTCGAGGCCTACATCGACCGCTACGGCTGGCTGACGTTTGATCCCACACCGCCAACGCCGGGCTTTGCGAGTGGTTGGATGAGCTACTGGTTAGTTTTGGACGCCATTGAGTCTTCATGGACAAGTTGGGTCATCGACTACGACCTCAACCGCCAGTTGGCGCTTGCGCAGGCCGTCCAGACCAAGACACGCAACGCGGCGTGGGATCTCATTTCCTTCACGACCGCCGTAGCGGGGTTTTTCGAGCGCCTCGAGCGCACGATGGAAGGCTTACCGGTTTCGCCCGGGAATGTGCCTTGGGTTCTGATGGCGATGGTGCTCGGGGCCGTCGTGTTGCTCTGGCTCAGTTGGGTTTGGCTGCGGCCGCGTTTGATCCTGTGGTATCACGCACGCCGCCTGCGTGTCGGCAAGGGGGCGATGAGCGATTGCTCTTACCTGTATGCGAAAGCCCTGGATGTTCTGCGGCGGCAGGGATTCCGGCGTGAAGCCTGGGAGACCGCTGAAGAGTTCGCGCAGTCGATTGATTCCGCTATGCTCCGCCGGCGCTGGGAGGAGATCACGCTTTCCTATAACGCGGCCCGCTTCGGAGCGGATACCAAGGCTGCTCAGCGGCTTCCCGAGCTTGTCGCGGCACTTCAACAGTCTCGCTAGCCCGCGCCGCTCAATCGGCCCGCCGGTACAATGAAGCTTCCATCAGCGCAAACCGATCTCTTGCGCTGACCTCTTCCCTATGAAAATTGGTTTCGTCAGTCTCGGCTGCCCCAAGAATCTCGTTGACAGCGAGGTGATGATGGGCACGCTCGAATCACGCGGGCATCAGCTCACGACCGACCCTAGCGAGGCCGAAGCGCTCGTCGTGAACACGTGTAGCTTCATTGACCCGGCCAAACAGGAATCGATCGACACGATTCTCGAGATGGCCGAGTACAAGAAGTCGGGCAATGCGCGGCGCTTGGTCGTGGCGGGTTGTCTCGTCGAGCGCTACCGCAAAGAGATCCGTGATCAGGTTCCCGAGATCGACGCGGTTCTCGGCACCAATGAACTCGAAGATATCGTGACGCACTGCGAAGGGGGATCGGTCAGTGATGGGGAAATCAATCCCTATCTCTACGACGACCTGACCCCGCGCCGTCTCGCCTCGCCTCGCCACATGGCCTACGTCAAGGTCAACGAAGGCTGCGATCATCCGTGCACGTTCTGCATCATTCCGCAGTTTCGAGGCGGCTTTCGCAGCCGACGGTTCGAGTCTGTCGTGACCGAAGCGACCAGGCTATTTGCAAGCGGCGTACGAGAGATCAATCTGATCGGACAAGACACGACAGCCTACGGCGAAGATCTAGGCATCGACAATGGTCTACCGTCGTTGCTTGACCGGCTGGCGCGGATCGAGGGCGCCGGTTGGGTTCGCTTCCTCTACGCCTACCCGAACCGTGTCACACAGCGGCTGCTCGACACCATCGCTGAGCATCGCTCGATTTGTAGCTACATCGACATTCCTTTGCAGCATGCGAGCGCGAGCGTTCTCAAGCGCATGAAGCGTGGCGCGTCGGGTGACGTGTTTCTCAAGCTTGTTGAACGAATGCGGCGCACGATCCCCGGCGTGGGAATTCGCACTACGTTCATCGTCGGCTTTCCCGGCGAGACGGATGAGGACTTCGATCAGCTCTGCCAGTTTGTCGAAGCCGCCGAGTTTGATCGCGTCGGCGTGTTCGGCTATTCCGACGACGAACACAGCGCTAGTTTCCATTTGGATGACAAAGTTGCGGCTGGAGTGATCTATCGCCGCAAGCGCCGCTTGATGGCAATCCAGCGGAAGATCTCACGCCGCCGCAACCGCGCCCTTGTCGGTCAACGATTCCGAATTCTCGTGACAGGGCCATCGACGGAAAGCGACCTGCTTTGGGAAGGACGTCTCGAAACGCAGGCCGAGGAGATCGATGGCACGACGTACATCGTCGATGTTGACGGGCGGATGCCGAACGCCGGCGAGTTCGCGGAGATCCAGATCACACGCGCCGGAGACTACGATCTGTTCGGGAAAATTGTAAGCGTCGAAACCGCGCCGATACTGCCGCTTGCGGAACCAGTTGCACCCGTCTTGCTGCCGGTGTTGCAATAGTCTCTCAACCGAGTCCTTCGGTCGGGGAAGTTCAGTTTGGCTCAGAAGCAACAACACAAATGTCCGATCTGCAATAAGCCGGCGGACCAACAAACGAAGCATTTCCCGTTTTGCCGGGAGCGCTGTCGCACGATCGATCTCGGCAACTGGGCGTCGGAAGCCTACGTTGCGCACAGCCCGGTCACAGAGGTCGACGAACTGCTCGACGCGATACGGAAACAATCTTCGGATGAATAAGCCCCGATGAATAGGAAATGGGCGCTTGCCCTAGCCACGTGGGGCGGCTTGGGCTACTTCCCGAAAGGGCAGGGCACCGCGGCATCGGTCGCCGCGATCGCGACCTCTTATGCGGCGATGGAGATGTTTTCCATCGCTCCCATTTGGTGGGGCGTCGCGGCGCTTTGTTTGTTCTTTCCGGCAATTCGCGCGTCCGATGTCGCTGCTGAGCACCTCGGCCGGCACGACCCGCCGCAAGTGGTGGTCGACGAAGTGGTCGGGCAGTGGATGACCGTAGCGGTGGTCGCGGCGGACTCCTGGCAATCGTGGTTGGCGGCGCTTGTTCTGTTCCGCGTATTCGACATCGCCAAGCCTTGGCCGATCAGGAAATTCGAGGCGCTTCCAGGTGGCCTGGGAGTCGTTGCCGACGACGCAGTGGCGGGGCTGTGCGCTATCATCGTGATGTTGGGCTTGCAGTACTTTTCAGTTTGGTCTTAACTCCCATATCCAGGGAACGGTCGAGCGAAAACAGGCTCCCAACCCCTGGAAGATACATAGTCGATCGAGGATGAGCGCCAAGCGGAGCAGTACCAATTCTCGGCCCGTCATCGAGTCGGTCACACCGGCCGCCGCTATTTCCGGTGGTGATTTCGAGGTCCATGGGCAGCATCTCTCTGCCGACATGGATCACCGCCCGCTTGCAAGGTTTGGTTCACTCGAAGCCCGTCTCGTTATAGGCGGCTTGAACTACGCCGTAGTCCGCGTGCCGGACGATGTTACCGAGAGCGACATGGTCATGGACAACGGCCGTGCCAAGAGTGATCCGCATACGTGTGCCGTTGGATTGACGATCGCTGAGAACCTGCATCCCGTTGCTAGTCCGGCCGTCGACGCTGACGGCAATGTGTACACGACTCGCAGCGGAGCGCGGGGTGAGAAAGTTCCTGTATCCATTTTCAAGATCGATCTGAACTTTGACGTCAAGCCGGTTGGCGCGGATATCATCAATCCCACCGGGCTCGTATTCAGCCAGACCGGCGACCTGCTCGTATCGAGCCGCAACAACGGCACGATCTACATGATCCGACCCAACGGTCAAACAGAGGTCTACGCCGAAGGTATGGGCGTAGCGACCGGACTGGCGTTGGACCCGGAAGGCAACCTCTTTGTCGGCGACCGCACAGGCACGATCTTCAAGATCAGCCCAGAACGCCAGATCTTCGTTTTCGCAACGATCGAGCCGTCGATCGCCGCCTACCATTTGACCTGGGACCCGAACGGATTTCTCTATGTCACCGGCCCAACGACGTCGAGCTTTGACAACGTCTACCGTGTTTCGTCAGACGGTGAAGTGAGTGTGTTCTACCGCGGACTCGGACGGCCCCAGGGTATGGCGACCGACTCGCAAGGGCGCCTGTATGTAGCAGCGTCCCGCGGCGGCCGCAAAGGGATCTTTCGTTTCGCGCCGGACGGTGAGGTTTCGCAAGTCGTTTCCGGGCCGGGCATTGTCGGTCTCGCGTTTCTACCAACCCAAGAGATGGTTGTCGCAACGGGCAACGGCCTCTATCGCATCAATAGCTCGTCGTGGATTGACGAGTAACTGGAGGGCCTCACCCTCCGCCGCGCATTGTGACTGCTGAAATCATCGCCGTCGGCTCGGAGATGCTCACGCCGAGCCGCATCGACACCAACTCGCTTTTTCTCACACGGAAATTGAACGACCTCGGGATTGATGTCGTTCGCAAGACGATCATCGGTGACGACCGCGTGCGTTTGGCGGACGAGATTAAGCAGGCGCGCGGATCATCGCAAATCGTGATCATGACCGGCGGTATCGGCCCGACGATGGACGACATCAGTCGCGAGGCCGCGTCCGACGCGCTCGGGCGTGAGCTCGAATACCACCCCGAGATCACCGAAGCCATCGAGGCCCGTGTTAGTCGATTGGGCCGCCGCAAGATGGCGGAAAGCAACAAGCGCCAAGCCTTCGTCCTGCAAGGCGCCGAGGTGTTGCCCAACGCCATGGGGACGGCCCCAGGACAATGGTTTGAAGATGACGCCGGCATCCTGATGTTGTTGCCGGGGCCGCCGCGCGAGATTGAGCCGATCTTCGAATCGCAATGCTTGCCGCGTCTGCGCAAGCTGGAATCTCCGTATCACTTCTACACCGCCTCGCTGCGTGTCGCCGGCTTGCCCGAGTCGGAGGTCGATGAACGCATCGCACCGATCTACACAGCGGAAGAGCAGGTCGCGACGACCATTCTGGCGTCGCCCGGCGAAATTCAACTCCACATGCGCGCACAGGCGGCTACTGAAGAAGAGGCCCGCGTGATCGCCGAGGCGCTATCCCGGAAGGTAGAGGCCGAACTTGGTGATAGCGTCTTTACCCGTGCGGATGAGCCCCTCGAAGCCGCGCTCATGCGCCACTGTGTTGAGCGAAAGCTCACAGTGGCCGTTGCGGAGAGTTGTACCGGGGGGATGATCGCGCAGAAGATCACCGCCGTAGCCGGAAGCTCCGACTATTTTCGGGGTGGTCTGGTGACCTACTCGACTGACGCCAAGCACGCCTGGCTCGATGTGTCCGACGAGACGTTGGCGAAACACGGCGCGGTGAGCAAAGAAACCGCTGCCGAGATGGCGCAGGGCGTGAGGGCCCGGTTTGCGACCTCGATCGGGATTGCGACGACAGGGGTTGCCGGTCCTGGTGGTGGTACGCCGGAGACGCCCGTCGGCACTGTTTTTGTCGCGGTGGCGGACGATGAAGGCAGCGAGGTCAAGGGCATGACGATCGGCGGTGAGCGCGACCGTGTCCGCCTGTGGGCTACGCATCGGGCCTTGGATCTGGTTCGCCGAAGGGTGCTCAGCCGGGAGTAGGACATCGCCGGCTATCTCGGCAACCTTGCTCGTAACAGAAACGTCTTGATATTCTCGACAAAGCCTTAGTCGCATCGACCTACGTAAAGCTTCCACGGAGTAAACATGTCTGAACCCATCTCTCGACGCCGTTTCGTGACCACATCCGCCGCGCTGAGCGCAGCGCCCGCGCTTCTGAGCGCGCAGGCCACCAAAGCGAAAGTCAACATGGGCTGGGTGGGACTCGGAAACCGCGGTGGCAAGCACATCGCCACCATGCTGCACATGGGCAAGGGCGAGGTTCACATGAAGGCGATTTGCGACACTTTCTCGCCGCGCCTCGCGAAGACGAAGGATGAGGTCGCGACCATCCAGAAGATGTCGCCCGAGACATACAACGACTACTACAAGATGCTTGAGGACAAGTCGATCGACGCGGTCGGCATCTTCACGCCCGAGCATCTTCACAAAGACATGGCGATCGCCGCGCTCGAAGCCGGTAAGCATGTCTATTGCGAAAAGCCGCTCACGCACACGATCGAAGAAGGTTTTGAGATTCTCAAGGCCGTTGAGAAGAGCGGCAAGAAGTTCCAGGTCGGAACCCAGCGCCGCAGCGCCAAGATTTACCAGAAGGCCAGGGAGATCTACGAATCCGGCGTTCTCGGCAAGGTCGTCTACGCCCGCGCTTTCTGGTACCGCAACAGCGCCCCGGACGATCCAGCGTGGCGCTACGGGATTCCGGCCGATGCCGAACCCAACAACACGGACTACGAAAGATTCCTCGGCGACGCGCCCGACACCGCGTTCAACAAAGAGCGCTACTTCCAGTGGCGGCTCTATTGGGATTACTCCGGTGGCATCTCGACCGATCTTCTTGTCCACCAGACCGATGCGATCCATATGATCACCGGTCGCAATCATTGCAAGTCGGTCACTTGCACGGGTGGCATTCACTACTGGACCGAAGACGATCGCGAAGTGCCCGATACCGTCACTGCCGGCTTCGAGTACAACGACCACTTCCACATCAACTACAGTGCCGCCTTTAACAATTCGCGCTACAACTATGGCGAGCAGCTCATGGGGAGTGAGGGAACGCTGGAAGTGCTCGGCCTCAAGGACCTTTTTGTCTACCCGGAGAAGTATCGCGGCGCTCCCGACCACGTCTCATCTCGGCCCGAGATCCACATCAACTCGCAGAAAGACCTAGGGCAAGGCAATCCCACTGGCGCGCATCTGCGAAACTTCATCGACGCTATCATTAACGACACGCCGCTCAACTGCGACGCGCGCACCGGCCACGAGGCCGCCGTAACGGGTCACTTGGCAACCCTCTCCTACCGCAAAGAGAAGAAGGTCTACTGGGATCAGGAGAACGGCAAGTACCGCTTCGCGTAGTTTCGCTGGACTCTAAACCCCATGATCTCCTCTGTCGGTATCCGCCTCTCGTTGATGATGTTCCTGCAGTTTTTTGTGTGGGGGGCGTGGTACGTCACCGCGCCGCTCTACCTGGGGACGATCGGCTTCGATGGCACTGACTTCGGACTGACCTATTCTGTTGGCCCGATTGCGGGCATCCTGTCTCCGTTCTTCGTTGGAATGATTGCCGACCGGTTCTTCCCAACCGAGAAGGTTCTTGGCATCTTGCACATCTTGGGTGGCCTCATCATGTTCGCCGCGACGACGCTGATGAGTCCTGAGAATCCGGCCACGCCCACCGTTATCAACGGCGTTTTCTTCGCGCACATGTTGTGCTACTTCCCGACTCTTGCGCTAACGAATTCACTGGCGATGCATCACGTGACGGATTCGGAGAAAGAGTTTCCGTTGATTCGTGTCTTTGGCACGATCGGCTGGATTGTCGCGGGGCTCGTGCTCGGTTGGCTCGCCTGGGGCAATCAGGTCGAGATGTTCCATCTCACCGCGGCGTCCGCGATTCTACTGGGCCTCTACTGCTTCAGCCTGCCGCACACGCCGCCGCCTCTGGCCGGACAATCGGTCTCCGTCCGTCAGCTTCTTGGCGCCGACGCATTCGTTCTGCTCAAGGAACGCTCCTTCCTTGTTTTCATGATGAGCTCGTTCCTGATCTGCATCCCGCTCGCGTTCTACTACCAGTTGGCCGCCAAGGCTGTGCAGCAGTCGGGCATTGAGAACGTCGCGGCCGTGATGACGATGGGACAGGGGTCGGAAATCCTATTCATGGTTCTCATGCCGCTGTTCTTCAAGCGGCTGGGTGTGAAGTGGATGCTGCTCGTCGGCATGTTCGCCTGGGTTGCCCGCTATGGATTGTTTGCGGTCGGCGCTCCGGACTCGGTGCGCTGGATGATGATCGCCGGGATTGTCCTACATGGCATTTGCTACGACTTCTTCTTTGTCACCGGCCAGATCTATACCGACCGCGCCGCGCCGCCCGGCATTCGCGCGCAGGCGCAAGGCATGCTTGTGTTGTTCACGCTCGGTCTCGGCATGTTGATCGGCGCACAGGTTGCCGGTGTCATCGAGGAACGCAACACACCCGCTGAATCGGTTGCGCTGAGTGCGGAGGTGCAGCAACTCGGTGGACGCATCGCCGCGTTGGAGGAACAAGCCGCCGCCGGGACGACAGGTCTCGACGAGGAAATCACCGCGTTATCCGCCGAGCAGACAGAAAAGTCGATCGCATCGCTCGCGGCAATCAACTGGCGAGCCATCTGGACTATTCCGGCGGGACTCGCCGCACTCATCCTTCTGCTATTCGCTCTCTTTTTCCGCGAAGACCGTGAATCTCAGCGACCTGTTTAAGCTCACACTCAAAGGCCGCGCGGATCAGCCGGCCCTTGAGTTCCAGAGTTCTGTCTTCACGTTTGAGGACCTTGATGTTCGCTCGAGTCGCTGGGCGTTGTACCTTCATGCCCAAGGTTTCAGGCCGGGAGACCGGCTCGCGGTCTATCTCCCGAATTGCGTCGAACTGATCGATGTCTTCGTCGCCTGCGTGAAGGCCGGAATCATCTTCACGCCGATTAACGTTCTTTATCGCGAGCGCGAAGTCAGCCACATCCTCATCGACGCCGAGCCGCGTGCGCTATTGACGACCCGAGAGTTGTCTGTCAACGTGCATGACGGCGCGAAGGCATGGCTTCTGGAAGACGTTACAGCTGATGTCGAAGTGCAGCCTCTTGAGTTCGACGTGCATCCGTCCGAGGGCGATGCGCCGGCGGCTTTGGTCTACACCTCCGGTACCACCGGGCGCTCGAAAGGCGCAACGGTCACGCACAACAACTTCGCCGCCAATGCGACCGCCCTCAATACCTGCTGGCAAATGCATGCGGACGATCGGATGCTGCTCAGCCTGCCGCTCTTCCACGTGCATGGTCTCGGCAACGGTGTCCACACCTGGCTGACGACCGGCTACCAAGTTCGGCTGCTCGATCGCTTCCGCAAGGAGACTATCCTCGACGAGTTTCTCGGTTTCCGGCCGACGGTATTCTTCGGCGTCCCGACGATGTACGAACGCCTGCTTGCCGCTCCCCCGGATACCGCCCGTGAGATCGGCAGCCGCATCCGCCTCTTCGTCTCCGGTTCAGCGCCGCTACCCGCCGCCACGCTGGAACGTTTTCGCGAACTCTACGGTCACACAATCCTTGAGCGCTACGGGATGAGCGAGACGATGATGAATATCTCGAATCCCTATGTCGGCGAGCGGCGTCCGGGTTCGGTGGGCAAACCCTTGCCGGGTATTTCGATTCGCCTCGTAAGCCCGGAGTCGAGGGATGCCGGCGAGGAAGTTGACGAACGCGAGACCGGCGAGGTCGTTATCAAGGGCCCGAACGTCTTCTCCGGATACTGGCGGCAGCCCGAGGCGACGCGCGATGCCTTCACGCCCGATGGCTACTTTCGCTCCGGCGATTTAGCGGTCCGTTCAGCGGACGGCTATTACACCCTCCAAGGCCGCAAGAGCGACCTTATCCTCTGCGGCGGATTCAACGTCTATCCGCGCGAGATCGAAGAGTTCCTCTGTGAGCAACCGGGCGTCGCTGAAGCCGCGGTCGTCGGCGTCCCGGACGACGTGAAGGGCGAGGTTCCCGTAGCCTATGTCGTCCCGGCCGGAGAGGATATAGACGAGGAAGCTCTCGTCGCCTGTTGCCGGGAGCAACTCGCGGGGTTCAAAGCGCCACGCAGGGTCATCCGTGTTGAGGCTCTCCCACGCAATGCGCTGGGCAAGGTACAAAAACACCTTTTGCCGGCCGCCCGGTAGCACCACGTACGCTTACGAGCGGCTGTTGCTACGATGGCGTTTCCAGGACTTTCGAAACTCGAATGAAGAAGATCATCTTCGCCCTTGTGGCCATGGGGCTCGCCACTCTCTTTGCCGTAGGCTTGGTCGAAGTCTACTTACGCTATCAAGTCCTCGGTAGTTTTTCCGCCGTATGGACCGGCGCTGTTCGGGGCGATGTTCCGTATGCGAACTTGGGTTCTAAGAAATGGGTACTCAACGATCCTGAGCTTGGCTATCGTCTCAATCCGGCCGAGCCGGAGATTAACTCGATCGGTATCCGAGGCGACGAGATTCCTCTCGAAAAGGTCTCTGGTGTTCAGCGGATCATCGTTATCGGCGATTCCGTCGCTTGGCCGGAGAAGGGCTTCGTCAAGATGCTCGGCGATAAACTCGAGGGCCGTGCCGAAGTGATCAATGCGGCAATCCCGGGGTATACGACTCACCAAGAACGCATCCTGTTTGAGCGGGAGCTGGTCAAGTACAAGCCCGACTTGGTGATCCTGCAAGTCTGCCTCAACGATAACTACCATTTCCTGCATCGCTTCGATGCACGGGGCGGCATGATCTGGGCACGGGAGGCGGAACGGGCATTGCTTCCTTCCGAGGGAGATCCGCTTGCCCTACTGCCGAATTGGAGCTACCTGGCGGTCCGAATCAGGCTCGCTTACATGCGCATGACCAGAACCAGAAGCCGCTTCCCCTGGGATAGTACGCCTGACTTCGTAGCGGGCTGGAAGGACGAGGGCTGGGAGCTGTTTCGTTCCGAGTTCGATCAGATTCGCGCGGCGACCGAGAGCATCGGCAGCCGTCTTTCCGTCGTTGTGTTTCCCTTTGCGCCGCAGTTCCGGACGGATCTCCTGGAGGAGGACCGGGACTATGTCCTCAAGCCTCAGCGCGTTCTCAAACAAATTTGCGATGAAGCCAGCGTACCCTTTCTAGACATGTATCGCGTGATTGGAGAGAACGGCGGACGCGACCTGCTTCCTGACCGCATTCATCTATCCGAAGAAGGACACGTCATCGCGGCCGACGCGCTCTACGAACATCTCGTCCAAACCCAATTTGTAAATCCATAGCACGGCCCGCGGGCCCGCGGGCCACGGGTGTTCGGCGGGAGAGGTAGCCGCTTGCCGCCCGCCTATACCAAGTAGCGCTGTAGTTCGCCCTCCCGCAGGCAATGCGCCTCCGCCACTTCCCGCGAGACCTTGCCCTCTTGGACCAAGTTCGCGAGTGACTGCTCCATCATGATCATCCCGTCGCCGCGTCCCAAGCTGAGTTGGGAACCCAGCATGTGGTCTTCGCCCTTGCGGATCAGATGCCGGACAGCGGTGTTCGCCAATAAGATTTCCACGGCGGGGAAGCGGTTTTGCCCGTCGGGCGATGGAAGCAATTGCTGGGCGATGATCGCCAGCAGCCCGAGAGAGAGCTGTTGGCGGATCTGTTCCTGCCGCCCGGCTGGAAACTGATCGACGATGCGGTTGACTGCTTGCACGGCGTCGTTCGTGTGAAGCGTTGAGAGTACGAGATGGCCTGTTTCCGCCGCGCTCAGAACCGTCGCAACGGTTTCCGGGTCGCGCATCTCGCCGACGAGGATCACATCGGGATTCTGCCGCAGCAGGCTTCTTAGCGCCGCCGGGAAGTCCGTTGCATCGTGCCCGATCTCAATCTGCTCGAAGACCGAACGCTCGTCCTCGTGATAGTACTCGATCGGATCTTCAATCGAGACCACATGATAGGGATACTTACGATTAACGATTCCCATCAGCGCAGCCTGTGTGGAGGTCTTCCCTGATCCGGTTGCTCCGGTGACGAGAATGAGCCCCTGTTTGCGGTCAACCAGTTTGCCGATGTGGGGGGGCAGGTTGAGCGACTCCAAAGTCGGGATCTCAGCGGGCAAAATGCGCAGTGCCGCCGCCAGAGTGCCCCTTTGGTAGTGCAGATTGACGCGGAATCGACCAATCCCCTCGCGAACGAAGCTGAAATCAAACGAGCGGTCCACCTCTAGCTCCGCGCGGCGCTCTGGGAGTAACAGCGGCAGCATCAGGCTACGAATGGCTTCGTCCGTGAGTACCGGTTCCGGCGCTCGCTCCAGGTGGCCGCCGAGACGCAGCACAACGCCGCTTCCCGCCACGAAGAGTACATCAGACGCTCCTCGGTCGACCGCATGTTTCAGGATGCGATCGAGAGAATCGGTTGCTTCGGTTGGTAGCGGGCCCACGGGCTGTGGCGCCGGCGCGGTGGTTTCTTGCGGCACGTCTTGTCCGCTCGTGGATGCTTTCTGATTCAGCTCGCGAACGAGACTCTCAAGTTCCGGGTTGTAATCCGCCATAACTAATACTGACGCTACCGTAGTCCGAGAAGTTGATGCAAACCGCGAACTACTTATCTGGCCGGGTGACGCTGGAGCCAATGCGAGGCGGGATCTGAGCCTTAGTCCTGGTTTCGGGACAATCGCGGACCCCGAAGATCTACTCGAAAACACCAATCCTGCCATCATGAGTGCATCGCCTTTTGAGCCCGCTATGAAGTTCTCAGAATTGCTTATTGAATCCATCCGTCAGTCCGAGATCCCTCTGCGGTTCGAACCCGGGGCGGAGGAAGCGGTCGCGGCTCCGGTTACGGAAATGCTGAAGGTCTGGGTGGCGGCGCATGATCCCGAGTCCGCGTCGAGTGACTTTGACTTCGGCCAGAAAGCGCTTGTTGCCCGATTGTTGGAGGAACTCTCCGACGAAGCCGAGCTCGCTGTGGAGGAATAGATCGATGACCGGGTCCGACCAAGTCGCATCATTGAGGGATCATCTCCTGGAATTGCTGCAGGGCAGATACGCGCATGCTCCGTTTGACAAGGTTCTTGAAGACTGGCCGGCGGCGTTGCGCGGCGTCAAACCGGGAGGTATCCCTTACACGCCGTGGCAGGTTCTGGAACATCTGCGCGTCGCCCAGTGGGACATCGTCGAGTTCAGCGTCAACCCTAAGCACGTTTCGCCCGAGTATCCCGAGGGCTACTGGCCGGCTCTGGATGAGCCGCCCGGTGAGGAATCATGGGACAAGAGCATACGTGTATTCTCCGCCGATCTTGGACGCATGAAAGCGCTTGTCGAAGATCGATCCCTCGACCTGTTTGAACCCTTTGCGCACGGCTCAGGACAAACCCTCTTGCGTGAAGCGATGTTGCTCGCCGATCACAACGCCTACCATGTCGGCCAGTTGGTGACGCTCAGACGCCTACTCGGCGCGTGGCGCTGAGATCGACCCGTGCGCGGGTCAAGTGAGATCCGAACTTATAATGGATACGGCAGGTCGACTGCTGCTCGCTCTGTTCTCCGATGAACCGACTCCGCTCTGTTTTTCGCCTTGCGCTGCCCACGACGGAGCGGCCGGACGAGGGTCCCCCGCGCGACGAGCCGGCAGTGGAGGCTCTTCTTTGTGAAGCCGAACGTCTTGGGGTCTTCCCGGCGGTTTTCTCGTCTCTGCGGCAAGCGGGCGTGGAACTTCGAGGCGGCGACTGGAAACGGCGTGTTCAGTCGAACGCGGCCCACAATCTCTTCCTGAAGGCTGAGCAGCGGCAAGTTCTCGGGGTGCTTCAGAAGGCCGGCGTTGCGGCTCTGCCCGTTCGCGGTATCTCGCTCACAGAGCGGCTGTATCCGGATCTGTCGTGGCGTGCGATCGCCGATATCGATCTGTTGATTGATCCGGGTGATGTCGACGCGGCCTACCGCGCCCTGAAGGGTGTTGGGATGGCGGATGCGGAGAACCCCTGGAGCACGGAGGCTCTTGATCGGCTCGCGCGGCGGTCGGCGCTACACTATCCCGAACTTAGGCTCGATAGTGCCCAGGGGGCTTCGATTGAAATCCACTGGGACTGGGTTGAGCCCTCGCTGCCGACGGACAAACTCTGCTCGGCGCCGGAAGCATATCTTGTCTACCTGTCCCGTCACGCGGGCAAGCACTTCTGGTATGACCTGCGATGGCGGGCCGAATCGGCTTCAGGTCAATTGGCCGCGCAACCGCTTCCATCTTAAAGAGCTGGAAGACGCGATCTGCACCGACTACCCTGAATTCGACGAGCAAAACCCGGTCTCGGGATTTGACACGATGAGAGGTACGGGCGTCGGTCGCTTGAACGGTGTGTCGGGTGCGACGGTTGAGTTCGAGTTCGTCGATGATGGCGAGCCGGGCAAGGTTTCCGATGCGGCCATGATCAAGATCACCCCCGCCGACGGTATCACGCCTGCTCTTGACACGTTCGGTACCCTCCAGAAGGGCAACCATCAGGCCCACCCGGAGAACTAGAAGACACTAGCGCTCTGCGCGAGCAGCAGCGAAGGGGGTACGGCTCATACGAGTCGTACCCCCTTTTTCTTTTCCAGGGTCGATGCCCCGAAGCTTGCGTGACCCTGATTGAGGACTCTCAGAGGTTGATACTTGGGGTTGGGCGGTTCTGGGCTCTACAAGCTCGGGGGGACTCCCGAGCTTGGTTGTTTGCCGGATCACTCCTCGAAGCCGCACGGCGACACCTTGCGGGGCCCACAGCGTTTCAGCGGTTGAGAACCGACGGGTTTCCTTAGAAGTTTAGAAGGCTTGCTGCGTCCAAACTACGAGAACATGTAGAGCGGTTCCGCCGTGCGGACGGCCACGCCGCCGTCGGCCTCGTCTTCTTCGCCATCTTTCTTGACGGAGCGGTAGTACATGCCGTCTTCGCCCAAAAAGATTTCGAGGTCCGCGGGACGCGCCAACACACCTTGGATGAGGGTTTCCGACAAGGGGTCCTCGATGTACTTCTGGAGCGCGCGGCGCAGCGGACGAGCGCCGTAGTTGCGGTCGCCGCAGGTCTGTTCGAGGATGTACTGCGCCGCATCGTCGGCTAGGCGGATGTGAATCTGCTTGCGGCCGAGGTTCTCGTTAATCTTCCCGACCATCAGCCCGATGATCTCCAGCAAATCGGCGTCGGAAAGCGCCTCGAAGATGATCGTCTCGTCGATGCGGTTGAGGAACTCGGGGTTGAAAACCCGCTTGACCTCATTCATCACCTCGGACTCGGCCTTGGTGTTCTCGCCTTCGCCCGAACCACCGGCAAAGCCCATCCGCTTCTCTTGCTGCAGATAGCGCGCGCCGATGTTCGACGTCATGATGATGATCGTGTTCTTGAAATCGACGGTGTTGCCGAGGCCGTCGGTCAACTGGCCGTCCTCGAATACTTGTAGCAGGATGTTGAACAGGTCCGGGTGCGCCTTCTCGATTTCATCGAGCAGGATGATGGAGTACGGCGCCCGTTTGACGCGCTCGGTGAGCTGTCCACCCTCTTCGTAGCCGACATAGCCCGGAGGCGAGCCGATGAGCTTGGAGACGGAGTGCTTCTCCATGAACTCTGACATGTCGAAGCGAATGAGCGCCTTTTCGCTTGCGAACAAGAAGTGTGCGAGGGCGCGTGCTACTTCTGTCTTGCCGACACCCGTGGGGCCCAGGAAGAGGAATGAACCGGCCGGCCGATCAGCGGATTTCAATCCCGCGCGGGAACGGCGGATCGCTCGCGACAGCGCCGAAATGGCAGAGTTCTGGCTCACGACGCGTGTGTGTAGTTCGTCCTCGATCCGCAGGAGTTTGGCCATCTCCTCCTCTTTGATCGAGGTCATGGGAACACCGGTCCAGCGGGCGACAACTTCTTCAATATCGTCCTTCGTCACACTGGCGGTCACGGTTTCGTCGAGGTTGTACTTGTCGCGCAACGCCCGCAGGTTTTCGCGCTCTTTGCGTTCCTCGTCGGAGTAAAAGCGCGCCTTCTCGAACTCATGGTTGGCGATCGCGTTCTCCATGCGGTGCACGATGAACTTGATGCGCTTGTGGACCTCGGAAATTTCGTCGGGCATCGTCGTCTGCCGCAGCTTGACGCGAGCGCCGGCCTCGTCGATCAGGTCGATGGCCTTATCAGGCAGGAAGCGGTCGGGGATGTAGCGGTTCGACGCAAACACCGAAGCCTCAATGGCCTCGTCGCTGTAGCCAACGGCGTGAAACTTCTCGTAGCGGTCTTTGATGCCGAAGACCACTTTGACCGCTTCTTCCTCAGTCGGTGGGTTCACCTTCACGGCCTGAAAGCGGCGTTCGAGAGAGCGATCCTTCTCGATGGATTTGCGGAACTCGCCGGGCGTCGTGGCGCCAATGCACTGAATCTCGCCGCGTGACAGGGCCGGTTTGAGAATGTTCGCCGCGTCGAGCGATCCTTCGGCGGAGCCCGCCCCGACGAGCGTGTGCAGTTCGTCGATGAAGATAATCGCGTTCTGATTCTCCATCAACTCTTTCATGATGGTCTTCAGTCGCTCTTCAAACTGCCCGCGATACTTCGTGCCGGCGACGATCAGCGATAAGTCGAGCGCCAGGATGCGCTTTTCAGCAAGGAATGACGGTACGTCGCCGTCGGCGATCTGTTGTGCCAGCCCTTCGACGATGGCTGTCTTGCCAACGCCAGACTCGCCGATCAGTACCGGGTTGTTCTTCGTGCGGCGGCACAGGATCTGGACGAGCCGTTCCAACTCGTTCTCACGGCCAATGAGCGGGTCGAGCGTGCTATCGACCGCAGCCTGGGTCAAATCGCGACTAAATTCCGCGAGGAGCGAACTCTCTTTCGGACGGCTTGAGAGAAGCTTTTCTGACTGTGAGCGAGCCAGTTCTTCGCGAATCGTGGCAAGCCTCAACCCGCGCTCATGTAGTATCTCGGCGGCGAAACATTTTTCCTCACGCAGCAAACCTAACAAGAGGTGCTCCGTGCCGATGTGTTTGTGCGAGAGCCGCTCGGCTTCTTCGGCGGCGTAGGCCAGAACGCGCTTACATTCGTGGCTGAGTGGGAGGTCTACTGACGTGGAGACTTTTTCGCGGACGGTGGTGTGGGCTTCAATCTGTTTACGTATGGACTCGACGGCGGCGTGCGAGCGGAGAAAACGGTTGGCGAGAGCCTTGTCCTCACGAATGAGGCCGAGCAGCAAATGCTCCGTCTCGATGTAAGGGCTGCCGAACTGGCTTGCCTCGTAGCGGGCGAAGAATATGACTCGCCTCGCTTTCTCTGTATATCGCTCAAACATGGAACACCTGATCCTTCCGCCGCACCGTTCGGACCTGCAATGGTCGTTCCCATAATATCAGTCTTGCTTGATTTGTAGACCGATTTGGCGGCGGTTTGGTTGCGCCGCGGCCGGCGTGAAGATGTAGTTCTCGGCGTCGGACCGGCCTACCCCGTACTAAGGAATGATGCCGCCCGCTTCGACTCGCAGCGTTCTGTCGCAGCGCTCCGCGAAGGTCAAGTTGTGTGTTGCCACCACGACACACAAGCCCTGGGTTGCCGGTAACGAAAGCACGATGTCCATGATGCCGTCGGCCGTGCCCACATCGAGGTTGCCGGTGGGCTCATCGGCCAATAGCAACTGAGGTGACGTGACGAGCGAGCGGGCCAACGCGACACGCTGTTGCTCTCCACCGGAAAGCTCACCCGCTTGGTGATCGGTGCGATCCGCCAGACCCACCTCGCCGAGCCATCGCCGCGCTGCTTCTTCCGCCTGGGCGTGAGTGTTTTCGGCCACAAGCAGTGGCATCATCACGTTCTCAAGAGCGGAGAACTCAGGCAGTAGATGATAGTTTTGCCAGACGTAGCCAATGGATTGATTCCGAAAGGCGGCCAAATCCGTCTCGGTGCGTTTCGAGAGAGGTTGCGAATCGAAGTAGATTTCGCCCGATGTTGGTTCGTCGAGTGCTCCCAATA
>Ga0302123_10000534_pt1 | contig 29813 bp, 20 predicted proteins | sample CB21_321_MG_FD_203109 | JGI IMG/M metagenome (GOLD analysis project Ga0302123, IMG submission 203109) | Marine microbial communities from Western Arctic Ocean, Canada - CB21_32.1 | ecosystem: Environmental > Aquatic > Marine > Oceanic | place: Canada: Western Arctic Ocean | collected 2017-09-28 | reverse complement strand
ATGTTCGCCGTAGCCGCCGGCTTGTACGACAACGGGTCGGGCTTGCGTCTGGTTCACATTGACCAGCGTTACGGTCACCGAGTCGGGGCCGAGATTCTCGACGAGAGCGCCGACGCCCTCCGGAACGCCGGAGCGGCGCCCCTCAGGGTCGAAGTAGCGCAAGCGGCTATGCAACGTCCAGATGTTGCCGGTGAGATAACCGCCTGTCATCAGATTCGTCAACGCATGCGTTTGCAGGGATGAGAAGCCCATCAGATAATCGGCGAGGCGTGTGTCAGGCGTGGTGTCATCGGCATGAACCTGCTGCACTTTCCGCCGAAGCTGCTCGAACTCGGCCTGTAGCGCCTTCTCGGGATAGTCGGGGTTCTTGCCTTCGATGTAGGCAAGCCAACCCTTTACGGGAACGCCCCGCAGGTCCCTGCGGTCCATTGACCACATATAAGTCTCCAGAGCGCGCGGCGCGGGGAAGGCGTTTTCACGGAACTGATACCACTCAGGTTTGCCGTTCTGCGTGTGGCCCTTCGGATCGCCGTACATCGTGGGGAAGAGTTCCTTGCCGTTCTCAACCTTCTTTTGCGCATAGATGAGGTCGAGCTGTTTCCGAAGGGTTTCGATATACGACATATCGCCCGTCAGCAGATAGGCGTTGCTGAAACCAGGCCAGCTTCCGGCCGTATAGGTGTTGCGGTGCGCGATCTTTTCAATCTCGCCGTCGTAGATCGTGAAGTTCCAGCCGTAGGTGCCCTTCCACCATTGGCCGTCATACTCGCCGCCGATCTTGCCGTTGAGTCCGATATTGGTAGGAATCATCCCGCCCGCTTCAGCCGTGCGGCGTTTCCAGGCATCCATGTACTCGATGACCCAGTCGCGGTACTTGTCGTCGTGGGTCAGGGCGTAGGCGCGGAGCCCCAGACCCGTTGACGCCATGTTGAGCGGATGGTCCCCGACGCTATCGAGATACTCCGCGCAATGAGCGAGCATCTTGTCGTAGACGGTCTCCATGTTGACCAACTGGCTGCGTCCGCCCGGGCCATGGAGTATGTGAAACCAGCCCGGCGTCAGATCGCCGACCCAGTCATACGTGGTGGCCTTGTGAAGCATGGGGCCTTTGCTGCCGGTCCAGATGCTCTTGATAATCTTGTGCTCGGGGTCATAGTTCGGCGCGGCTGGGTCCTCGTTCATGTAGAGACCCGCGAAGCGCTTCATGCGGTTGCGGAGCTTTGAGTCGGTGGGGTCAGACAGCCCCTGGCCCATGATGCCGCGCATACCTTCGCCGGTATGAAACCAATCGGACTGCGTGATGAACTCACGATGGTACGCACCGTTCTCAGCGAGCTTGGTGTCGACGGTGCGCAGTTCGCCGTACTGCGCGTAGTGGCCATCGAGGGCTTTCTTAAACGTCTTGAGAATCGAGTCAGGGCCACCCAGCGCATGCGCCAAGGTCCAGTTGTAGAAGCTCTCGATGGCGTCGTCCGGGCCGTCGAGCGTGCCCCAGCGAATCGTATGGAGCAGGTAGCCGCGCTCGTCGATATAGCGGTCCGCGAATAGCTCTGCGTAGTCACCGTTCGCTTTGAGTAGTTTCTGTTCCATCAATGCCCAGCCGGGCGGCGGCATAGGCGAATCGATGACAACGCTATCGTCAGCAGCCGGCAAGGGCGCGGCGGCGATGAGGATGACAAGGGCGACGAGCAGGGCTCGGGAGTACGTCATGGCAGAAATTCTCCGATCGAAACAACTGAAAACTCAGGCGTTCATCGTGGCATTGAGTTGTAGGGTTGTCAAGGAAAGGGACAGTATAGAGAACACAACCTAGGGCTGTGGCTCTTCCTGTCGACGCAAAGCAGCTTGCAATGGGGGATTCTCCAGAGGTTCGCCCCACGCATTGCCATGCACAAGTTCATGAAGCGGCAGGCGGGAACGCCATCCTTCCGCTTCCAGTTCAGGACTCGGAAGAAACTCGCTGACATAGCCAAGACACAGGTACGCCACCGGATATACAGTCGACGGCAACTTCAGTTTCGCCGCAAGCTGCTTCTGGTCGAGAACACTTACCCAGCCGACGCCAATCCCCTCGACCCGCGCGGCGAGCCAGAGGTTCTGCACAGCCAGACAAGTACTAAAAAGATCCGCCTCGAGGACTGTGTTCCGACCCAGAACATGGGGGCCGCCACGGGACCGATCACAGGTAATGCAGAGGTTGATCGCGCTCTCGAGTATGCCTTCGAGCTTCAAGCGGCGATAGAGAGACGCTCGCTCTCCGGTATAGTTCTCGGCGGCGTTTTGATTCTCCTGGTCAAAAATTGCTTTGACCCCTTGCCGCACTTCAAGGCTATCGATGACGATGAAATCCCATGGCTGCATGAACCCGACGGAAGGCGCATGATGCGCGGCCTGCAATAAACGCGCCAAGACTCCTGGCGGAATGGGATCCGACAGAAACCGCGAGCGCACATCGCGCCGCTCAAGAATAGCTCGATAGAGCCCGCGCCGCTCAGAGTCAGAGAATTGGTGGTTGGGCGCGTCCATCGTGAATCTCGAATCCGCCTGCTGAGATTCGGCGCTCATCGTGGCACCGAGGTGTAGGGTTGTCAAGCACGGGGGCACTTCGGGCGGGTTGGTGATCCCTGATACCACTCGCAACAAGAGGCCGGGCCAAAGCGCCGATCGTGCCGACGTGCGACTCATCCTTTGGAAATGGCTTCGGTTGCGGGCCGGCGCCGGGCCGAATACGCATCGGTAGGAACTCCAGACTAGGCAGCAGGAGTTACCGCAAAGTCACGGCGACGTTAATGAACCGTAACGGGCTTGTAAAGATCCAGTTAAGGAGCAGGGGGGGACGCTCTCCGCTACTCCAACCCGCCTCGCGAAGCCTGTTGGAGGCTGGCGCTATGATCATGAGCGAAGCGATGCTCCGAGAAGCCAGCTACTACTCCCGGATGGCCATGGGCTACTACCAGCTCAGGCGCATGCCTTTGGAGCCCGATCCGCGCGCGTTCATCCGCCGGAGTCTTCAGAACCGTGAGTCCAATTTCTTGGACCTGATGAAGCGGGCGGTCTTCGAGAACCCCACGAACCCCTACTACACGTTGTTCGACTGGGCGGGATGCACCTACGGCGACCTTGAGAAGGGCGTCCGGGCCGACGGCATCGAGTCGACACTCGAAACATTGCGCAAGGCAGGCGTCTACCTGGAGCACGACGAATTCAAGGGGAAACGTCCGATCGAAAGATCCGGCAAGCAACTTGCGTCCGAGCCGTCGATGTACCGGAATCCTCTCGTGAAGGGCGTACTCGAGACATCGAGCAGCGGCAGCCGCAGCAGCGGGACGATTACGCGCCGCAGTTTGGAGTTTCACTACTACCGGGAAGCGCAGGAGCGCATCTTTCTCGATGAGCATGACTTCTCCAAGCACTCGGTCGTCCGCGTCTCGTCGATCCTGCCATCCAGTGGCGGCGTGCGGAGGGCACTGATCTATCCTCGGCGTGGAGATCATATCGACAGATGGTTTGCGCTTGGCGGTTCGCTGAAGGACTCCGCCCACTACCGCCTGTTGACGCGGTACCTGGTCTTGCAGGCTCGGTTGCTCGGTGTGAGAGCGACCTTCCCGACGTTTCTACCCCAGAACGACTTTTCACCCGTCGCGCGGCGGGTCGCTCGGTTGCGCTCGGAAGGCAAGGACGTCTATCTAACGGTCGGTGTAAGCAACGGTGTGCGGGTCGCAGCCGTCGCCGCCGAACTCGGACTCGACATCAGCGGGACGCAGGTTCGCGTCCACGGCGAAGCACTCACGCCCGCCAAGCGTGCCGCCATTCAGAAGGTCGGAGCGACGCCGTTCCCCGGCTATACGATTTCAGAGCTCGGAAAGATCGGCGGAAGCTGCTCGCACCTGGAGGATGGTAACTGCGTCCATATCTGTCTCGACTCGGTCGCCGTCATCAGTCGCCGGCGCATGGCGCCACTGACGGAGGTAGAGGTCGATTCGCTGCTGTTTACAAGTCTGCTTCCGCAGGCGGCCACAGTCCTCATCAACGTCGAGATGGACGACGCCGGAACGCTCGGAGATGCGCGTTGTGACTGCTCCCTCTCGGCTCTGGGGCTGACCCGGCAGATCAGCAACATCTTCAGCTACGGCAAGCTCACTGGGCAGGGCATGACCTTGATGGGTGGCGATCTGTTAAACATATTGGAGAACATCCTTCCTAGCAGATTCGGGGGCGGCCCGACTGACTATCAAATCGTCGAACGCGAAGGGGAGCAACAGACCGAGATCGAGTTGCGGGTCCACCCTTCGGCGACCAAGTCCTCCGACGAATCGGTCAAGCAGTTCTTCCTCTCCGAATTGACGAATGTCTACGGCGGCTCGTTGAGCCGCCGGAACTGGGTACAGACCAACGGCGTCCGTGTCGTATTCGCGGAACCGTATCGGACGGCCAACGAGGGCAAGACGCATCCGCTGCATCTACTGGGAACGGGGGAAAGACAAAGGACCAGCTAGTTGAAAAACTATAAGTTGAAACTAACAAGCCGAGTGCTGTTGATCGGCCTGTGCGCCACCGGTGCACTCCTAGGGCAGAATCGAACGAGCTCCCTTCAGGGCAGCGTCACCGACGCTTCCGGCGCAGGCGTGCCCGGCGTGAGCGTTGAAGCGCGGCACACAGCCACGAATCAAACCCGCACCACCACGACAAGCGCCACGGGGACGTACCGCGTTCCGGTTCTTGAGCTCGGTGAGTACGCGCTGAGCGCTAGTAAGGATGGATTCAAGGCGACGAAGCGCGAGGGCATCATCCTCGAGATCGACCGCGAGTCCGTCGCCGACATCACTCTTGAGGTTGGCGATATCGCGGAAACCGTGGTCGTAACCGGTCGTGTCCACACCATCGAGGCCGCACCGTCCGCGCTGACGAGCATCGTCGATTCGAACGCCATTGCCGACCTGCCGCTCAACGGCCGCGACTACGTACAACTGGCAACGCTACAGGCGGGCGTCCCCATCATCCGGACCCAATTCCGCAACGTCAACAACGGATTCGGGATTCAAATGAGCATCTCCGGATCGCGGCCAATTCAGAACAGTTTCCGCATGGATGGTGTCACGCTCACGACCTACAACGGCTCCACGCCGGGCAGCATCAACGGCGTCAATCTGGGTGTGGACGCGGTCGAGGAATTTAGCGTCCACAGCAGCACCTATAGCGCTCAGTACGGCCGAGCGGCCGGCGGAATCATCAATGCCGTGACCAAATCCGGCGGGAACGACCTACACGGAACCGCCTTCTATTTCCACCGCAACGACAACCTGGACGCCCGCAACTTCTTCGACCCCGCGGAAGCGCCGGAATTCCGCCGCAACCAGTTCGGAGTCTCCCTCGGCGGCCCGATCGCGCACAACAAGACGTTCTTTTTCGTGAACTATGAAGGCTTCCGAGAGGCCCGAGGCAACACCACCATCAATACGACCCTCAGCGCCGAGGCCCGCGGCGGAAACCTTACGACAGGCACCGTGGCCGTTGACCCGGTGATGGCACGCGTTGTGGAGCTTTATCCGCTACCCAACGGCGAAGTCTTCGGGGACACTGGGCTCTTCATCTTCCCGAACGATGAAGAAGGCGACCAGAACTTCGTGACAACCAGGATCGACCAGAACCTCGGGGACGATGACCGCCTTTTCTTTCGCTACTCTTTCGACGACGGACGCCGTGAAAACGAGACGGATTTCGCGGCCGCTGTCCGATCCGATACAACTCGCTATCAGTCAGCGATTCTCGAAGAGACACATGTCTTCTCACCGAGCGTTTTCAACTCCGCGCGGATCGGGTTTCTTCGCACCAAGACCATAGCCGGCCAAACGACGACTCAGATCCCCGCAACGGAGGACCCTGGTCTCGTCTTCGTCGCGGGACTCGATGTGATGGGGGCCCTACAGGTATCCGGCTTGACGGATTTCCCGGGTGGTGCCGGATCGGAAGACGTAGATGCCCATGTCTTCAATTCGTTTCAGTACAGCGACGACCTGACCATCCTCAAAGGCGCCCACTCGATCAAGCTGGGGGGACGCTTCGAGCGGACCCAGTTCAATACCGATAGCCGGAACCGGGTCAACGGACAGTATCGCTTCGGTGGTATCGAGGAATTCCTGACCAACGATCCCAATCGCTTCCGCGCCCAGTTTCCCGGTTCGGATACCGTTCGCGGCCACCGGCAGTGGATTAGCGGCCTCTATGTGCAGGATACGTGGAATCTATCGCGGCGTCTGACCCTGGATCTTGGGCTCCGCTGGGAATCCGCGACCGTGCCGTCGGAAGTGAATGGCAAAGTGGCAAACCTGCAGACCATTCGAGACACGGAGGTTCGTGTCGGCGGCCCTCTCTTCGACAACCCCTCCAAAGATAACTTCATGCCGCGAGTCGGACTCGCCTGGGACGTCTTCGGAACCGGCAGAACGGTTGTCCGAAGCGGCTACGGAATCTTTCCGGACCTGCTTCTGTCGCAGTTCATTCTTTCCTCGGGTGTGAGAAATCCGCCTTTCTTCCAGCGAGGACAAACGAGGGATGTCGGCCTCGGCGACTTTCCGAACGGCGGCTTCGACGCCCTTGTCAACAACTCTAGCCCCGACGCCGAGATCGAAAGGACCCAAACCGATCCGAACCAGTCGTACGTTCAGCAATGGAATCTGAATGTCGAACAGTTGCTGGACGCCGCAACAACGTTGCGTGTCGGCTACGTAGGCTCACACGGCCTGAATCTATCGTCCGTCGTGGCGGATACCAACTTGGTCGAGCCGATCGTCCAGCCGGATGGCCGGCTCTTCTTCCCCGAGGATGGAGAGCGGCTGAATCCAGCGTGGGTCTCGATCAGGAGCCGCAACTTTGACGCCCACTCGTTCTATCACGGCCTCAATACCCGCTTGCAGCGCCGCTTCAGCGGGCGCTTGCAGGGGCAGGTTTCCTATAGCTTTTCCAAGAGCATTGACGATAGCTCAAACTTCTTTAGCGCCAACGAAGGCACGAATTCCGTCGCTCTGCCGTTGAACGACCACCCGGCATTTCTGCGTGGTCTTTCAGGACACGATATTCGCCACTACTTTGCCGCCAGCGGCACATGGGATCTTCCGCTCGACGAGGGGTCCGGGTGGCGGCGTTTTCTCGGCGGTTGGCAAACGAGCCCCATCATCACGTACGCCTCGGGTCCGCCGCTGTCTGTCCGCCTTGGGTATGACGCGGCAAGGACCCAATCAGACAACGATGATTGGCGGTCAGGTCAAGGTCCGGACGTGGTTCTCGGAGCACCCAACCCAGTGACGGGGAATCACGAGCCTTGGGTGAATGTCAATGCCTATCAGCGGCCCCAGCCAGGCTATCTAGGAAACGCGGGCCGCAACACCCTTCAGGGGCCTGATCTGATTAATGTCGACTTCGCTCTAGTCAAACGAACCAAGCTTCCGCAACTCGGCGAAAGCGCTACGATTGACTTTCGCGTCGAGTTCTTCAATCTCTTTAATCACACGAACTTCGACTTACCCGTCGCTGAACGCATGGAGGCCTTTGACGAAGACTCGACTCGCGAGGACTTCGCGCGGATCACGAGTGCCGCGGAAAGTCGCGAGATCCAGTTCGGCCTGAAATTGCGTTTCTAGTACCAGCGTGTCCATTCCTAGCCACCCTCGGAGAGCCACCTGGCCACCCAAGTAGCCGCCCCGAAAAAGCCGAAACCGTGGTTCGGCCGAGGCGCCCTGGCTTTCGGCCCGGGGCTCGTCTTCATCCTCGGCGCCGTTGGACCGCGTGATCTCGTCTCGGGTTCCATCGCCGGGGCAACCTACGGCTACAGCCTGCTTTGGCTGCTGGTGATCACTCTGGCAGTTCGCTTCGTGATCCTCGACGCCACGGCGCGCTACGTCATGGCCACCGGCAAGACCTTGGTCGCAGGCTTCGGGCGAGCCGGACGAGGGGTCATCGGGCTGCTCTTCGTGGTGATGCTGGTCCGGAGGCACTTATCAAGCCTCGTCAAACTCACGATCCTTGGGGCCGCGGGCCACGCCTTGCTGCCGCTCCCAACGCCCTATAGCACGGCAATCTGGGGCTGGGCTTCTTGGGTTGCCGGTTTCGCGCTCATGTTCTGGGGGCGCTACAAAGCGGTGGAGCGATTCAGCAAGCCCATGGCGATCCTGCTGGGGGGATGTCTGGCCGCGGCGGCTCTCCTCTCGAAGCCGGATGTAGGCAGCCTTCTTACAGGGGCCTTCACCCCCGCGATCCCTGAGAGCCGCGGCCTCTACGGACCGTTCCTCGTGATCATCGCCGTCATGTCGGCCGCCGCCGGCTCGACAGGCAACCTCAAGTACTCCGCCTATGTGCACGAGCGCGGCTGGCGCGACGTATCCTTCTTGCGAACACAAAGGATTGACCTCCTGCTGAGCGGTTGCGGTATCTTCGCGATGCTCGCCCTGATTCAGATCGCCGCAGCCGGCGCTCTGCGGCCCCAAGGCATTCTGGTCGGAGAGATTGAAGACCTCATTCCGATGTTCTCGCAGGTTCTCGGCGACGGCGGCCGCATCGTCTTGGCGGCCACACTCTGGTCGGTCGTCTTCACCAGCTACCTGGGCGGCACAGGCCTTGTGCTGATGATGACGGACGCCTATCACCGTCATCTACGCCCTTCCGAGCCCGACCCAAGCGCCGACCAGGACGAGGGATCGGCCCATCTGCCCGCCTTCCGTTGGCTCACGCTCTATACGTTCCTCTCACCTCTCTACGTGTTCATGACGGACTGGAACCCGATCGGGTTAGTCTTGGCACAGTCAGCATCGAGCGTCCTCGGTTTGCCCGTCATCATCTTCATCATTCTGCGGCTGACCTCAAACCGAAAGGTGATGGGAGAGCATGCCAATGGCTGGTTGACGAACGTTATTCTGGCGGCCGCGGCGCTGACGACAATCTATCTCAGCTTTGAGGCCGGCCTAGAGTACCTCCAGGGCTCTCGCTAAATCCCAAAAAGAACAGAGGCGCGGTTTCCCGCGCCTCCGGTAAAGCCTTGCTGTACTTCCTATAGCCGTTGCAAGGTTCCTATGCCGCCACCGACCCGTGTGGGTCGATCACGTACTTCCTCGCAGCGCCCTGGTCGAAGTCCATGTAACCCTGCGGGGCCTCGTCGAGCGAGATCATTTTGACGTTACATGCTGTGGCGGGAGTGGCCTTCTCGTAGAGAATGGCCTGCATGAGTTGGCGATGGTACTTTATCACCGGGCACTGGCCCGTCATGAAGTGGTGCGACTTCGCCCATCCGAGTCCGATACGGATACCCAGATTGCCAACCTTCGCATTCTCATCAACGCCGCCGGGATCCCCAGTGACGTAGAGACCCGGGATGCCCACGCCGCCGCCCGCCCGGACGACTTCCATGAGCGAATTGAGAACGGTAGCAGGCCGCTCGACGGCCGTGTCTTTACCGTGCCCGCGGGCCTCGAAGCCGACACAATCGACACCACAGTCAACCTCGGGCTCGCCGACAATTTGCTCGATCTGCTCAGCCACGGTGGCGCTCTCACGCAGATCGATGGTTTCGCAGCCAAAGCTCTTCGCCTGAGCAAGACGCTCCGGAATCAGATCGCCGACGATGACGCAGGCAGCACCCAGAAGCTGGCAACCATGCGCGGCAGCCAATCCGACGGGGCCCGCGCCCGCCACGTAGACGGTCGTTCCCGGCCCGACACCGGCGGTGACGGCGCCGTGGAAGCCGGTCGGGAAGATGTCGGACAGCAGCGTCAGGTCCTTGATCTTGGCCATGGCCTGATCCTTGTCCGGGAACCTCAGAAGATTGAAGTCGGCGTAGGGGACCATGACGTAGTCGGCCTGCCCGCCGACCCAGCCGCCCATGTCGACGTAGCCGTAAGCGGCGCCGGGACGGGCAGGATTCACGTTGAGGCAGATGCCGGTCTTGCCTTCCTTACAGTTGCGGCAGCGCCCGCAGGCAATGTTGAACGGTACGGAAACGATGTCGCCGACACTGACGAACTCGACGTCGCTGCCGGCCTCGATCACTTCACCCGTGATTTCGTGGCCGAGGACGAGGCCCGCCGGGGCCGTCGTGCGTCCGCGAACCATGTGCTGGTCGCTGCCGCAGATATTCGTGCAAACAACCTTCAGAATCACGCCGTGCTCACATTTGCGATCCCCCAGGGCCAACTTCGGATAGTCGATGGACTGTACCTCGACCTTTCCGGGGCCCATATAGGCGACGCCTCGATTGGAAGCCATAAATTCCTCCTCTGATGTCTGTGACCGGAAGTTTAAGTAAGAATGTTCAGTGTCCGACCGGGCTCTAGGATACACCCAACGGACAGGTCTCGACAAGCGGCGGCCGGGTGAGTTCGGAGAAGTGAGCCGTTCGACGGCCAGGGCACGCGACTCCGATCGATACAATTGAACCTTCAAGGGATGGAATGGGACCATCCGCAAGGGAGATCGCAATGCAAAGACGAGGTTTTCTAGGAGCCGGTGTCGCCGGCGGCATGATGACAGGAGCAGCATCCGCTGCCCCGCAAGCCCCCCGCCAGTGGGGCACCGAAAAGGAGCCCTTCCTCGAACGCAATCAATCCGGCAAGCCCCACAAAGGCAAGATGCTGGCCGTTATCCAGCCGCACAACGATGATGTGCCTCTCTTCGCGGCCGGCACCGTACTCAAGCTCATCAACGAGGGCTACGAAGGCGTGCTCATTCGCGCCACGAACGACGAACGCGCCGGCCGCGGCAGCACGTACGCGGAAGTCATCGCCAACAACGAGCAAGACAACTACGACATCGCGCGACGCTTGGGCCTCAAGCAAGTCTTCGACCTGGGCTACCAGAATCATCGGCTCGACGACGCCCACCCGATCGAGCTCCGGGCCCGGCTGATCTTCCTATTCCGCGCGCTCAAGATCAACACCGTCGTTTCCTACGACCCCTGGGGACACTACGAAGAGAACCCCGACCATACGGTGATTGCGAAAGCGGTCGAGGCCGCCTGCTGGATGTCCGGCGGCCGTCTCGATTTCCCCGAGCATCGTCTCGCGGGTGTCGATCCCCACGGAGTCGGCGAAAAGTACTATTTTGCCCGTGGGCCGCAGTTGGTGAACCGCGTCGTCGATATCAGCTCCTACGTCGACCGCAAGGTCGATGTCAACATCGCGAATGACACCCAAGGTCCCGCCGGCGTGAGCGGCTCGCGTCTGCGGCAGCGACTGGCCAAGGAGGGCAAGAAACTACCCATCCTCGGCGACGATGACGATACAGCCAACCAGCAATACATCAAGGAATTCATTCTCGCTAACGATCGGGAGCTTGGCGGGGAGTACGGCGTCGATTACGCTGAGAAGTTCCACTACATCGGACCCGAAGCTTCTAAGCTCAACGACTATATTGAGCGGAACGCAGTGTCGATATAGCTTGGGACGAGACTCGGCCCCCTCTTCAAGACTCAGCTTGACCGCCGTATCACCGGGTGTTGTGATGATGGCGGGCAGAAAGGCATGAGCGAAACCACCAATCAGCCAGGCAATTTGAGCCTCGCGTTCGCCGAAGAGTTATACGCCCGCTACCTCGTTGACCCGCAGTCCGTGTCCGATGAGTGGCGCGGCTACTTCGACTCATTCGGTAACGGCGCGAGCAGGTCGGATTCGTCGTCCCACACATGGGCGCCGGGGCCCAGCTTTCAGGCTCCAGGTTTGTTCCGAACCAGCGCCAATGGATCTGCTATGCCCGCCGGCATAAGCAGAGAGCAGGCCGTCGGCCCGCAGGATCGCGTCGACAAAATGGCGCGTTCGCACCGTGTCCGAGGCCATACGCTTGCATCCATCGACCCGCTGGGGCTGCCCCGTCCGTCGGCTCCGGAACTCGATCCCACTTATCACGGCCTGCGCCCGGATGACTTCGGCAAGCCCGTCTCACCGCGCACTCTCTCGGGCGGTGATGCCAGCACTGTCGGGGCCGTGTTCCGCCGACTTCGCAACACCTACTGCCGCTCGATCGGTGTGCAGTTCATGCACATCGACGACGAGCAAGTCCGCGAGTGGCTGCAAGAGCGCATGGAGAGCACGGAGAACCGCCGTGAGCTCAGCCGCGACGAGCAACTCCGCATCCTCACGCAACTCACCGACGCGGTGATGTTCGAGGAGTTCATTCAGAAGAAGTTCGTCGGCGCCAAGAGCTTTTCTCTCGAAGGCTCCGAAAGCCTCATCCCGTTGCTCGGGCTGGCGCTCGAGCAAGCCGCCGCCGACGGCATTGACGAAGTTGTACTCGGCATGGCGCATCGCGGCCGCCTCAACGTTCTCGCGAACGTGATGGGTAAGAGCCCGCAGCAGATCTTCCGCGAGTTCGAGGATGTCGATCCCCATCTCCACAACGGACAGGGCGACGTCAAATACCACCTCGGCTTCAGCAGCGACTGGCAGGCTACGACCGGCCGCAACGTTCACATCTCGCTGTGCTTCAACCCGAGCCATCTTGAGTACGTGAACCCGGTGGCAGTAGGCCGCATGCGCGCCAAACAGGACCGCCACAAAGACTATGAGCGCGAGCGCGGCCTTGTAATCCTGATGCACGGCGATGCGGCGTTCGCCGGCGAGGGCGTCGTCCAAGAGACGCTCAACATGAGCGAACTCCACGGCTATACAGTCGGCGGCACGATTCACGTCATCGTCAACAACCAAATCGGCTTTACGGCATCGCCGGAAGAGAGCCGTTCGAGCGTCTACGCCTCCGGGCTCGGGAAGATGTTGCGGATTCCCATCTTCCACGTCAACGGCGAAGATCCCGAAGCGGTAGCGCAAGTTATCCATCTGGCGATGGAATTTCGCAAGACCTTCAAGCGCGACATCGTCATCGACATGTATGGGTACCGCCGCCGCGGACACAACGAAGGCGACGAGCCGCGCTTCACGCAGCCGGTCCTCTACCGTGCGATCTCAAAGCGCAAGACCGTCCGCGAGGGTTATCTGGAGCACTTACTGACCCTCGAGGGCGTGAGTCGGGAAGAAGCCGATCGCATAGCCGAAGAACGGCGCACGCATCTCGAAGAAGAGCTCTCGGCCGCACGCAGCGGAGACTTTGTTCACCGCGATCACCGATTCACGGGATTCTGGAGTGGCTACAAAGGCGGCCCCGAGCCCAAGGAAGATGTCGAGACCTCCATCAAGCGCGACCGTCTCTCGGCGCTCCTTGAAAAACTCACTCGCGTTCCCGACGACTTTCAGGCCGACCGACGCATCAAGCGCCTGTTGAATGCCCGGCGCGAGATGGGCCGAGGCGAACGCTCTCTCGACTGGGCTACCGCCGAATCCCTCGCCTTCGCCACCCTCGCGGTGGAAGGCTTTCGTATCCGGCTGACCGGCCAAGATGTCGAGCGCGGCACGTTCAGCCAGCGTCACGCCGTTCTGCATGACAAAGAAGATGGCCGGCCCCACGTTCCGTTGCAACATCTGATACGTAGTCAGGCCAAGGTCAACATCTTCAATAGCCCTTTGTCAGAAGCGGGCGTGCTGGGCTTTGAATACGGCTACAGTCTCGACTGGCCGGACGGGCTGATCCTATGGGAAGCGCAGTTTGGCGACTTCGTCAACGCCGCCCAGGTCATCATCGACCAGTTCATCTCAAGCGCCGAGGATAAGTGGAAGCGCCTCAGCGGCCTTGTCATGCTTCTTCCGCACGGCTTCGAAGGCCAGGGGCCGGAACATTCCAGCGCACGCCTGGAACGATTCCTCACGCAGGTCGCCGAAGACAACATGCAGATCGTCTATCCGACGACTCCGGCGCAATACTTTCACCTGCTGCGCCGTCAGGTTCTGCGGTCCTGGCGCAAGCCTCTGGTGGTGTTTACTCCGAAGAGCCTGCTGCGACATTCCCAGGCGGTTTCTTCACTCGACGATCTCTCCAAGGGAAGTTTCCAGCGTGTCATCGGCGAGTCGCGCGAAGACTATAGCAGTGTGAAGCGAGTACTGCTATGCACGGGCAAGATCTACTATGAGCTCGAAGCCGCCCGCGAGAAGGCCGGCCGAGGCGATGTCGCCATCGTCCGTGTTGAACAGCTCTACCCGTTGGCCGAACGTTTCCTCAAGAAGGCGCTCACCCCGTACGCCGAGGGTACGCCCGTCTACTGGGTTCAGGAAGAGCCCGAGAACATGGGCGCTTGGCGCTATATGCGCATCCGTTTTGGCGAACGACTCTTCGGCGAGTGGCCCTTCAGCAACATTTCGCGGCCCGAATCCGCTAGTCCGGCAACGGGGTCCCACGCCGCCCACGAACTCGAGCAGAAGAAGATCATTAGTGAGGCTCTCGGCACGTCCAACCCGCGCACGTGAGCACGCGAAAGTGAATCCATGGCCGTTGAACTAAAAATCCCCCAATCCGGCGAGTCGATCACCGAAGTGCAGATTGGCGACTGGCGTAAAGCCGTCGGTGACCGCGTCGATCTCGACGAAGTACTTGTTGAGATCGAGACCGACAAGGCCGCGATGGATCTGCCTGCCCCCGTTTCCGGCGTCATCACCAAGATCCTCAAAGGCGAGGGGGAAGAAGCCGAAGTCGGCGAAGTGATCGCCATCATTGAGGAAGTCGACGACGCCACCGCAACCGGCGCCAAGAAGACGAAGGCCAAGGACGAAGAGCCGGCCAAAGCGAAAGAGAAGAAGGCCAAGAAATCTCCCGAGCCCAAGCTTGAGAAGAAGGCCGAGGCGTCGACGAAAGAACCGCGCGTCATGCCCGCTGCCCGCCGCGAACTTGCCGAGCGAGGGCTCGAAGCGGCCGGCGTCGAAGCGACCGGCCCGGGCGGACGCCTGCTCAAGGAAGATGTAGTCCGTCACAGCGAAGACCAACCGGCGCCGGAACCCACCCAGCCCTCCGCGCCCAAAAGACCGGAAGCCACAACCACCGCAGCGGCCGAGGGTGAACAGCGCACCGACGAAGAGATCGTGGCGATGAGCCCAATGCGGAAAGTCATCGCTCGAAACCTCGTTGCGGCTCAACAGAACGCCGCCTTGCTCACGACGTTCAACGAAGTCGACATGTCGGCCGTCATCGCGTTGCGCAAGAAGCATCAGGACGTGTTCGTCAAGAAGCACGGCATCAAGCTGGGCTTCATGTCGTTCTTTGTGAAAGCCGCCGTGGAGGCGCTCAAGCGCGTTCCCGCTGTCAATGCGGAAGTGCGCGGAACCGACATCGTCTATCGAAATCACTTCGACATCGGGATCGCTGTCGGCGGCGGCAAGGGCCTTGTCGTGCCCGTTCTGCGCCACGCCGAGGGCGTGGGCTTCGCTGAGATCGAACTCGCCATCGCCGACCTCGCCCGCCGCGCCCAGGCAAACAAGATCGATCTATCTGAGCTCAGGGGCGGCACGTTCACCATTAGCAACGGCGGCATCTACGGATCGATGCTCTCGACGCCCATCGTGAATCCGCCGCAGAGTGGGATCCTCGGCCTACATGCCATCAAGGACCGCCCAATGGCCGTCGACGGCGAGGTCGTCGTGCGGCCCATCATGTACCTGGCTCTCACTTACGATCACCGCGTCGTTGACGGACGCGAAGCGGTCACCTTCCTCAAGCACATCAAGGACGTGATTGAAGAGCCCATGCGCATCCTGATCGAGATCTAGCCCTCCCATGAAACAACACGATCTACTCGTCATCGGCGCCGGCCCCGGCGGCTACGTCGCGGCGGTTCGCGCCGCCCAACTGGGACTCGACGTCGCCTGCATCGAAAAGGAACAGGCCCTAGGCGGTACCTGCCTGCGCGTCGGGTGTATCCCGAGCAAGGCCATGCTCGAATCGAGCGAGCGGTACGCCGAAGCGCGCAACGACTTTGCGCAACACGGCATCGTGCTGGGGGACGTCGGGCTTGACCTCCAGAAGATGCTGAAGCGCAAAGAGCGCGTCATCAAGACATCAACCAGCGGCGTCGACTATCTGTTCAAGAAGAACAAAATCACACGCTACCTCGGCCATGCCAAGTTCCTCGACCGCTCCCGCGTGCTCGTCTCGGGCGGTGACGAGGAAACCGAGATCAAGGCCAAGAACATTATCATCGCCACCGGCAGCAAAGTCGCCACGCTGCCGGGCGTCGAGATTGACGGTGACCGCATCGCCGGCAGCACCGAAGCTCTCAGCTACGACACCGTCCCCGAACACCTCGTCGTCATCGGCGCCGGCTATATCGGCCTTGAGATGGGCTCGGTCTGGCTGCGGCTCGGCTCGCAAGTCACAGTGCTCGAATATCTCGACCGCATTCTGCCCGGCATGGATGCCGAGATGGCGAAAGAAGCCCACAAGCTTTTCAAGAAGCAGGGCATGACCTTCGAACTCGGCAGCAAGGTCACCGGCGTGCGCGTCGAAGGCGACCGCGCCATCGTTGAGCGCGACGGAGCGGACTCCATCGAGTGCGACCGTGTCCTCGTCGCCGTCGGACGCAAGCCGAACACCGACGATCTCGGCCTCGACGTCATCGGCATCGAACTCGACAAGCGCGGACGCGTTCCCGTCGACGACCACTTCGCCACGCCGGTCGAAGGCGTCTATGCGGTCGGCGACGTGATCCGCGGCGCGATGCTCGCCCACAAGGCCGAAGAAGAAGGCGTCGCCTGCGTCGAGCACATCGTCACCGGCTACGGCCACGTCAACTACAACGCCATCCCGGGCATCGTCTACACGCATCCCGAAGTGGCGTCCGTCGGACGCACCGAGGAAGAGTTGCAAGACGCCGGCATCGAGTACCGCAAAGGGACCCACCCCTTCCGCGCCAACGGCCGCGCGCGCGCCCTCGCGCAACTCGACGGCAAAGTCAAAATTCTCGCCGACGCCAAAACGGACCGCGTTCTAGGCGTCCACATCATCGGACCGCGCGCCGGCGACCTCATCGCCGAGGCGGCTGTCGCCATTGAGTTCGGCGCATCGAGCGAAGATATCGCCCGCACCAGCCACGCCCACCCCACCCTCGCCGAAGCGGTCAAAGAAGCCGCTCTAGACGTAGACGATCGGGCCATCAATATCTAACTCAAATTGTGGCGCACGTCTGGGTGTGCCGGGTCGGATTGTACCCGACCTTCGGGTTCGGCCGAAAGGCCGATGACCACACTACTGCCAGGCTCGCGGCACCTTCTTGGGGTTCACAAAGAACCAACTCAACCCCGCGATCCAATAAATCGCTGCAATCAAGTACAGCACCTGATTCCAGTCGCCGCCCGTGCGCTCAATGTTGCCGATCATGTAACCGACCACGATCGGCAACGTGAACCCGCCCAGCGTCCCGCCCATATTCATCAGCGCCATCACAAGCGCCGTCTGCCGACCGGCGATATCCATCGTCGCGGCCCACGCCGCTGGCCCACCCAAGCCCGAGAAGAACGCGCCGAATGCCATCGCGGCAACCAGCCAAGTCGGGTCCGGCGTCCATGACGCCGACAAACAAAGCAATCCCGACAACCCAAGCGACGCGATCGCCACACCACACCTGCTGATGAACTTACTCCCAGTTCGCACCAGCAGCCAGTCGATAATCACCCCACCCGCCAGCGACCCGAACACGACGCCGACCAGCGGCGAACTCGCCATTATGCCCGCGCTTTCCCGCGTCACGCCATAGCCCTTTTCGAGAAACGCCGGAAACCACGTAACGAACATCTGATAGGCCGCCGCGCGAAACGCCGACTGAACACACAGCGCCCACATGCTCACCGACGACAGGGCACCCGAAGCATGCTCGCGGAACGTCGGCTGCGGGTCCACTCGCTGCTCAGTCGGTTCGGCGGGGGCCTTCTCGACCGCGATCTCGCCGGAGTGAATGAGAGCAACCTCGGCCTCATTCACCCACGGATGCTCCTCCGGCTTCGTTCGGACAAGAAGGTAATAGCCGGCAGCCCAAACGACACTTACCCCCGCCAGCATTAAGAAGGTCACTCGCCACGAGAACGATTCAAGCAGAATCGCCGTCAGGGCCATCGTCAAAGCGCCGCCTACCGACATCGCCGACGTATTCGCCGCGCTCGCCAATCCGCGCTGAGCAAGCGGGAACCAATCCTTCACAGCCTTCGCCGAGTTCGGAACCAGTCCCGCCTGCATCACCCCGAACAGGATGCGCGCCGAAACGAACCCCCACCACGAAGACACCGCAGCGAACCAACAGGTACAGAGCGACCAGCCGACGCAAAGAACGGTCAAGGCAAAGCGGGTTCCGAAGCGCGTCCCGAGCCAGCCGCCCGGAATCTGACCGACAAAGTAGCCGATCGACATCACGCTGAGCACGTAGCCCATCTGCTCGCTGGAGAGCCCCGTCTCCGCCTGGATAGTTGTCGCGGCCGGAGCGAGCGCCTGACGGGTGAGATAGGCCGTCGCCGAGGCGAGCGCCACCAGCGCCATGACAAGGAAGCGGATATTCGTGGGTCGAGCAGATGTGGACGTCAATTTAGGGCAGGCTCTCCAGACCCGAGAGCGCCCAATCTTAGCACGGTGGCTCTACACGAAACGTAGGGGCACGGCATGCCGTGCCCGCAGCCCGAAGGGGCCATGGTGGTTCCCGAAAACGTAGGGCCGCTAGTCCTTCAGGATCTGACGAGCAATCACCATACGCTGGATCTCGCTCGTCCCTTCGCCGATAGTCAACAGCTTCACGTCGCGGTAATACTTCTCGACGGGATAGTCCTTGGTAAAGCCGTAGCCGCCGAAGACCTGCACTCCCTCGTTCGCCACACGCACCGCCATCTCACTCGAAAACAGCTTCGCGATCGAAGATTCCTTCGTCACGCGCTGCCCTTGGTCAAGCATCCAAGCCGCCCGGAACGTTAGCAGGCGCGCCGCCTCGATCTCCGTCACCATGTCGGTGAGTTTGTGCTGGATCGCCTGGAACTCCGAGATCCGCGAACCAAACTGACGCCGCTCCTTCGAGTAAGCGAGCGACGCTTCATACGCCCCTTGCGCCAACCCAACGCCCAGCGCCGAGATCGAAACACGTCCACCGTCGAGGATCTTCATCGCGCCCACGAACCCCGCCCCCTTCTTGCCGATGCGATTGCCTTTGGGTATGCGGCAATCGTCGAACAGCACTTCGGACGTATCGCTGGCGCGCATGCCGAGCTTGTTCTCTTTCCGCCCGACGCGGAAACCGGGCGTGCCGTTCTCGATCAGAAACGCCGAGATCCCGTGCGTGCCAAGATTCGGGTCCGTCACCGCGGTTGCGACGCAAACATCCGCGCGCTGCGCATTCGTTGTAAACGTCTTGCCACCGTTGATGATCCACTCGTCGCCGTCGAGGACAGCCCGCGTCCGCGTTCCCGCCGCATCCGAACCCGCCTCGGGCTCAGTCAACGACCAGCAGCCGATCCACTCCCCCGTCGTGAGCTTCGGCACATAGCGCTCCTTGAGCGCCTTGCTGCCGTGCATGTAGATGTGCGCCGTCGCAAGCGAGATGTGCGCCGCCACGCTCAGTGCGATCGAGGGATCGACCCGCGCCAGCTCCTCCATCACGATGGCGTACGCGATATACCCCATCTCGGCCCCGCCGAGGCTCTCCGGAAAGACAATGCCCAGCACGCCCAACTCACCCAGGCTCTTGAGAATCGAGGTGGGGAAGTCCTGCTTCTCGTCCCACTCCATCACGTGCGGGCGGATCTCGGCCTCGGCGAACTCCCGAACCATCTTCTGGAGGTCTTGCTGTTCAACTGTGAGTGTGAAGTCCATTGTGAGTTACAGCACCTTATTATCGGATGCAACTAGGGACCTGCATGGTTGCACGAATCTGAACCGATTGAAAACTCTGGACGATTCGGACGCCTCGTCCGGACCTGTTACCTGACAGGTTATGCTGTTTAAAGATCGACAGATCTGATACAATCCCAGTAATATCTATCGAGATGGTAGGGATTGATCCGGGAGGGACGGATGGCTACCGCCGTACACGCGACGGACGACCTTTGGGCTGACCTGCCCGAGGACGCCCGGCAAGAAATCGACGTTTTTGAGACTGAGCTGCGCCGCGTACAGGCCGGTCAGATGCCGGAGAATGTGTTCCTTGAATTCCGGCTCCGTCACGGCGTCTATGGCCAGCGCCAGGACGGCGTGCAGATGCAGCGTATCAAGATTCCAATGGGAATTTTGGACGCCGACCAGATGATTTGCCTCGCCGACCTCTGCGAGGAATACGCCGTTGGTGTCGCGCACATCACGACGCGGCAAGACATTCAGTTCCACTACGTCGACATCAACGACGCGCCCAATCTGATGCGGCGGCTGGCCCGTGTCGGCATTACCACCAAAGAAGCGTGCGGTAACGTCGTACGCAACGTAACAGCGTGCCCGCAGGCGGGCGTTTGCTCCGACGAGTCATTCGACGTGACGCCTTATGCCCGCGCCATGGCGTACTTCCTGCTGCGCCATCCCGACGCACAGAACTTCGGGCGCAAATTCAAGATCGCCTACTCGGGCTGCGCCGATCACGCCTGCGGATTGGCCCGCATGCACGACATCGGCGCCATCGCCAAGGTAAAGGAAATCGACGGCAAGCAGGTCAAGGGCTTTGAGGTATACGTCGGCGGCGGACTCGGTGCGCTCCCGTTCCAGGCCAAGCCCTACACCGACTTCATGCCCGTGGAAGACTTGATGCCCCTGACGCAGGCCATCGCGCGCGTATTCGCACGGCTGGGCGAGAAGGATAACCGAGCCAAGGCGCGCATGAAGTTCCTGATCGACAGTCTTGGCCTCGATGAGTTCAAGCGGCAAGTTGCTATCGAGCTGGAAAAACTTCCGCATGACCCACAGTGGCAGGCACAAATCGACAAGGCCACGCACGACTATCACGACCAGCCGCTCAAAGAGCCTTCGGAGTTACAGATCCCCGAAGACGCCTCCCCTGAGTTACTGCGTTTTCTCGACGTCAACGTTCGGCCACAAGCGCAACAAGGCTACTCAATGGTCGAGGTCTTCCTACCGTTGGGAGATATTTCGGCCGATCAGTTGCGCGGCTTGGCGAACCTGTGCCGCCTTTATGTGAAGGACACGGTCCGCACAACGGTCGAGCAAAATCTACTGGTCCGCTGGGTGGCCAATGCCGATGTCATTGAGTTCTACAACGGGTTAAAAGAACTGCAGCTCGCCGATGTCGGGGCGGGACGCATGTCCGATATCACCGCTTGCCCCGGTACCGATTCCTGCAAACTCGGGATCGCTTCATCACGCGGCCTCGCCGCTGTGATGCAAGAGAAGTTCTCGAATGGCCTCTCACGTCTCGCCGATCGCGATGACCTGAAAGTCAAGATCAGCGGCTGCTTCAACTCTTGCGGTCAACACCATATCGCCGACATCGGCCTATTTGGTTCCGTGCAGCGCAAGGGTAACCACTCGGCGCCGGTCTTTCAGATCACTGTCGGCGGCACAATGAAGAACAACGCCGCCTCCTACGGCTTGGCCGTCGGCAAAGTCGCCGCGAAGAATGCGCCCGACGCCATCGCGAAGTTAACCGATCTCTATACGGCGGAGAAACAAGAAGGCGAAACCTTCAACGCGTTCGCCGATCGAATGGGCCGCACGCGTATGAAGGACGAACTCGACGAGTTCGCCGTAAAGTCCACCTACGAAGAGACGCCCGAACTCTATGAAGACAATCGCCAGCCTTGGGAGTACAAGAAATCTCTGGGTGTCGGCGAGTGCGCCGGCGCGGTTGTCGATCAGGCCGAGTTCATGCTTGAGGACGCCGACCGACTGAACTTTGAAGCCACCCTCGCGCTCGACGAAGGGCAATGGCAAAGCGCCGCCGAGAAATCTCTCGAAGCTTCCTTGAAGGCTTCTGACGGTCTGCTTTCGACCCGCGGCCTGCTCTTGTCGGACAACTACGAAACTGTAGCGGAGTTTCGCAAGCACTTCTACGACACGAACCAGTTTCTTAAACCGTTCGCGGACAATTTCTTCCGGGCCGCTGACGAGTCGATTGACGGCATCACGGCGGAAAGGGCTCGCCAGCGCGTCGAGGAAACCACGCTCTTCATCGAGCAGGCGCAAACGGTCTACACAAAGTCTTAGACTCCTCCAACATAGGGACAAGAGCCGGCGGTCACTTGGTCGCTCCCCGATAGCGATCCAAGTGGCTGTCGGCTCGCATTTTCCACCACATTGAAATCGGATAAGCTTTACCCAGATGACTGCTGACCTTCAACGCATCCACGTTAAGATGCTCGCCGACGCGCCGCCGGACTTCCGGCTGGACCCATTCCTCGCCATTTTTGGCCGTTGGCGTCAAGACAAAGACCATCCCGCCGAATGGGTGGACCTCGCCGACTACGCGCACATGGCCGAGGGCCCCGGTATTCTCATCGCCGGCCACCAAGGCAACTTCGTCGTCGACAGCGCGCGTCCCGGCCTGGGACTGCTCTATGGGGGCAAGAAGGACTTCGAAGGTGCGAACGATGAGCGGATCGTCGAAGCGTTCCGACGCTGCCTCAGCCTGACCAAGGCCCTGGTCGCCGAACCCACCTATCCCGCCGAGATGAAACTGCGTCCGGGAGCTTGGGAACTCTTCATCAACGACCGCCTCCAATTCCCGAACAACGACAAGACGGACGCCGCGCTCCGGCCCGCCGTCGAAGCGGCCCTCACGAAGCTCTTCGGCGAGGGTACCTTCAGCATTGAGCAAGATACCGACCCGCAACGCCGCTACGCCATCTCTATCCGAGCAAACACGGGCCCGACCCTCGACACGCTCTACGAAAAAGTCGGCGTCTAACCTGTGACGCTCGGCCAAGGCCGATGCTCACGTCACCAAGTTCGCTTCCAACACCCGCAACACATTCCCGCCGATGATCTTCTGGATCACGTCGTCGGAATGCCCCCGCTGAACCAGCCCTACCGTAAACATCGGCCAGTTCGTCCAAGCTAGCGATTGAGTCATCTGCTCCGTCGTGTTGAAGTCGTCAGGCGGCCACAGCGCCGCAAAGCGTATCCTCCGCTTCGGCCTCGGCGGTAGCTTCGCCGACTCGCGCCGGCCGTTGCGCGATGAATACACGACATCCGTTCCGATCGCTACATGCTCGGGGCCAAACTTCTTCACAACATGATCGACGTGATCGAGCAGCGCCGTGAGGTCGCCGCTGTGCCGCAGAAACCGTGGGATGCAGCAAATCCCTATATACCCGCCGGTGTCCACAATCGCCCGGATTACCTCGTCCGGCTTCGAGCGGATGTGCGGATGAAGCGCCCCGCAGGTCGAGTGACTCGCCACCATCGGCTTCGACGAACGTTGCGCCGCCTCCAAACTCGTCTGCCAACCGGAGTGCGCCACGTCGACAATCACGCCCACCCGATTCAACTCATCCACGGCCATCCGCCCGAAGTCGCTCAAGCCGCCGTTCGCGGTCTCGGCGCAACCATCGCCCAGTCGGTTCCGGCGGTTATACGTGACGTGCATCATGCGGATACCAAGCTGATACAGAACACGTATATAGCGCAGCTCTTCCTCGGCCGAGATCCAGTCCTGCGCGAGCGGCACGCCGTTACCGGAAAAGTAGAGCGACCCCACACCGTCTTCTTTCGCCCGCCGCACATCATCCGGAAACACGGCCCGCCGCAGCACATCGCGCAGCGAGTCCGTCAGGTACGTGAAGCGCGACAACCGCTTCACTAAGACCAGCGGGTCGCTGCTCTCCTCGCCACAGTTCTGGAAGATGCACGTCATCCCTGCCGCTTTCCACGCTTGGATGAATTCAGCGCGCTCCGCCGGATCGACCGCCGCGCGCGTCATCCCCATGTCCTCGCGCATGTCCTTCAACTCAAGCTCCGACGCACCCTCCTCCATCGCCGTCTTGATCGCGTCCCCATCCATCGCGGCGCGGGGCGCAAATCCGTAGCAGTCGAACACCACTGAATTCGCGTGCAGCTCAAGTCCGTGCTCCAGGTTCCTCTGGCTGGGCTTGAGGACGTCGAGCGCCGCCTGCTTAGCGCCCTCAATCTTTGCGTTGGGCGCGCCCGATTGCGGCAGGGCCGCGGACGCCGCGGCGGTCGTCCCAATAAATCCACGTCGGCTCATCGATTCAAATGGCATAAGAAACCCTTAGAGACACATCACACCTTGCCCGCAGTCCCGACTGGGACCGTACAACATCCTAGCCCACAGCTTCGAGTCATCGGGAATCGATCGTTCACCGACGAGGAACATACTATACTGAGGCTTACTTATCACTGCTGCCCCGGAGGAAAGGTAATCATGAATCCTCGTCTAAAGTTTGGTCTCGTTACGGTCATCATCGTCGGCGTGTTGGGTTGGCTAACAGTCGACGGCATCGACTCCGACGCCACGTACTACGTCACCGTCGAAGAACTCCAGGCCATGGAGAACCCGAATGAAGTGAGACGGTTGCGGGTAGGCGGCGACGTCAAAGAGAACTCAATCGTTCGCAAGGGCACCAGCGTCGAATTCACCATCACCCAGGAAGAGACCGAACTGAACGTCGTGTACGTGGGCCGTGACCCGCTGCCCGACACGTTCCGCAACGGCGCACAGGCGCTCTGCACCGGTCGGCTGCGTGATGATCAAGTTTTCGAAGCGCGCCAGATTCAAGCAAAGTGCGCTTCTAAGTACGAGGTGAAGCCTGGCGAAGGCGTCTCGCCTGTTTACGGAGCCGAGCCGGCCGAGAACCCAGCCGAGAACAAGGCGTCATTCTAAGGGCCGTAACCCTCTGAGCGCTCGGAGCTAGGTCGGTCGCATCACGCGACAGCCCGACAGCGGGAGAACCATGGAAAACCTCGGATACCTCACAGTCCTGCTAGGGTTCTGCTTGGCCGTCTATGCGGCCGTCGCGGCACTCGTCGGCAAGTGGACAAAGAACGAGTTCCTCGAACTCAGCGCCCAACGCGCCGTGGCCGCCATGTGGGTGATGGTCACCGCCGCGTCGGGCATCCTGCTCTACTCCATCTTCACGAACGACTTCCGGCTCAGCTACGTCGCGTCACGCAGCAACGCCGATCTTCCCGCGCTCTACAAGTTCGCCGCTTTCTGGGGCGGCCAAGAAGGTTCCCTGCTCTTCTGGAGCTGGATCTTAGCGACCTATTCGTTCATCGCCGTCTACACCGGCCGGCGGATTCACCGCGACATGATCTCTTACGTCGTGGCGATCATGATGAGTGTCCAGGCCTTCTTCCTGCTGCTCATCACCTTCGTCGTGAGCCCCTTCCAAGTGCTCATGTCCGGGCCGCAGATCACGCCCATGGCCGACGGCAACGGACTCAACCCGCTGCTGCAACATCCGATCATGGCGATCCATCCGCCAATGCTGTATCTCGGCTATGTCGGTTTCGCCGTACCCTTCGCCTTCGCGATGGCATCGCTAATTACGCGCCAGCCCGGTGACCGCTGGATTCACACGACCCGCATCTGGACGATGATTACCTGGCTCTTCCAAGGCTGTGGAGTTCTGCTCGGCGCGCGCTGGTCCTACGACGTACTCGGCTGGGGCGGCTACTGGGCCTGGGACCCCGTCGAGAATGCTTCCCTTCTCCCCTGGATCACCGCCACCGCCTTCCTGCATTCCGTAATGATGCAAGAGAAGAAAGGCATGATGAAGATTTGGAATGTTGTCCTTATTTCCGCAACCTTCCTGCTTTGCATCTTCGGGACGATGCTCACGCGGACCGGCATGGTGAGTTCCGTGCATGCGTTTGCGCAGTCGCCGATCGGCCCGTACTTCAACGTCTACATCACCTCGATGACGGCGCTGACGGTGTTCTTGATTCTCAGCCGCCTCGACTATCTCAAGAGCGAGAATGAACTCGATTCCGTCGTCTCGCGCGAATCGAGCTTCCTGTTCAACAACGTCATCCTGCTGGCGAGTTGCTTCGCCGTGCTGTGGGGCACGATGTTCCCCGTCATCAGCGAGGCCATTACGAACGAGAAGATCAGCGTGGGCGCGCCGTTCTTCAACCGAGTAAATATCCCGATCGCCTTGCTACTACTGTTCCTCACTGGTGTCGGACCGCTATTCGCTTGGCGTCGTACGTCGGTCGATAGCCTACGCCGCAATTTCCAGTGGCCGGCCATCATCTCGATCGTCCTCGGCGTCATCTTGTTCGCAATGGGCATCACCCATTTCTACGCACTAATCTGCTTCATCCTCTGCGCGTTCGTCGCGATCACGATCGTTGTCGAGTTCTACCGGGGAGCCCGCGTCATCCAGCAAAAGAGCGAGATGTGGCTGGGCAGGGCGATGGTCGAGTTGACCCACCGCAACACACGGCGCTATGGCGGCTACCTCGTCCACATGGCGGTCGTCATCATGTTCATTGGCTTCGCCGGGGCCGCGTTCAACCAGGAAACCCAGGCTGAAATGGCGGAAGGTGACAAGCTGCCGCTCGGCCGTTACGAGTTCGAGTTGAAAGAACTCACCGAAGACAACAACGCGAACTACGCCAGCGGCGCGGCCGTCATCGACCTCTACCGGGACGGTGAGTTTCTACAGAAGCTGAAACCCGAACGCAGGCTCTACCACGCCAGCGGACAGGGTACTGGCGTACCGGCCATCCGCGCACGACTCCAGGAAGACGTCTATGTCGTCTTCGCCGGCCTCGCCACCGACAACCAGAAGCCCGTCATCCAGGTCTATATCAAACCCTTGGTGAACTGGATTTGGATCGGCGCCTGGGTCATGGTTTTCGGCACCCTTGTAGCGCTCATCCCCAGCAAGATCAAACGTATCGCCCCGCGGACTCGCGTGGTCGCGACCGCAAGGAAACGTCATGAAGTCTTTGCGAAATAGTATTCTGCTGTTGCTGGCGTCCTTGACCCTAGCTTCCGGGCAATCCATCTCCGAAGCGAGCAGCGAGAACTACCTGCGGGCTCGCGAGGTCGGCAAGGAGATCAAGTGCCAGTGCCCCACACAGTGTTCCTACACCGTGACTGAGTGCAACATGCTGCACTGCTCCTTCGGCGAGCCGGTCAAGGCCGAGATCGGGGAACTCGTTGAAGCCGGCATCCCGAGTACCGCCATCATCGAACAGCTCGTCACGAAGTACGGCACCGCGCTGCGAACCGCCCCCGAGTCTAGCGGCTTCGGTCTCTTCGGCTGGGCCATGCCGTTTGCGGCTGTATTGTTGGGTCTCGGCGCCGCGCCGATTCTGCTGTGGCGATGGAAGGCAAAGCACGCGCACCAGCCCGCATCTACATCTGTGCCGCCCGAAGATGTCGAACGCTTCCGTGGCCAAATTGAGAAAAACCTTGAGGAAATGGACTAGCCGATGGTCATTGCAATCGGCATCCTACTCGTGATCTTCGCCTTCGTGGCTCCCCTACTGATTCGTGCGTCCGACATCCCGCCCCCGGAACTGCCTTCACCCACACAACACCTCGAAGACCGCAAAGCGGCCATCTACGAGAACCTACGCGATCTGCAGGGCGAGTACCGCATGGGTAAGCTGTCGGACGACGACTACCAACAGATCAAGCTTGACCTCCAGAAGCAACTCGCCGGCGTCTTGGCGGAGATCGAAAAGATCGAGTCCGAACTCGAGTTGTCCGACGCAAACGCCGAAACTTCCACCTCAGCATGAATCCTGATTCAACATCTATGCCACGACCTGCGAGGTTGTCGTTCGTCTCGCTCCTCTGTTCCCTGCTCTTTCTCTCAGCCGCAGTCGGTTCGGCCCAAGTCTCCGTCAAAGGGTCGGTCGTCAATCGCACCACGGGACAGCCCGCTCCCGGTGTCGCGCTCACGCTGATTACTTTCGTCGGTGGCATGTCTCCCGTCGAAGAAGTCTATAGCTCGGCCGACGGCACCTTCGCCTTCGAGAAGGAACTATCGACATCCAGCGGCCAGCCGATGCTGGGCATGGTCAGAGCCGAGCACGAAGGCGTCCCGTACACCACTATGCTTCGGGCCGGCATGGCGGGTGACGTGACCGTCGAGGTCTTTAGCGTCGACGAAACCACGCGGCCCACACCCAACAATCACATCGTCATCTTTGAACCGGGCGCGTCCGAGCTCGTTATCAATGAAACGTTCATGTTCATCAACGAGGCCACGCCGCCCCGCGCTTTTCGGAATGCCGAGGAAGGCACGTTGCGATTTCATCTGCCGCCGGGAGCCGGCGGAGAAGTCAGCGTCCAGGCCACCGGACCAGCCGGTATGCCGCTGAAGAGTACGGCCGAGCCCGCCGGTCCGGAGAATATCTACAAGGTCGACTTTCCTCTCAAGCCCGGCGAGAACCGGCTCGATGTCGTCTATCGTATCCCGCACGGCGAGGGCGACGGGTTCGCCGGCAAGCTGCTCTACGACGGACTGAAAACGATGGTAGCCGCCCCGCAAGGGGTGACTCTTGAGGGCGACGACCTGAAACCCCTCGGCACCGAAGCCGAGCACACGCAGGCATCACTCTTTGAAATCCCCGCATCGCGTGAGTATCAGATCGCGGCCATTCGAGGCATCGGTCAGTTGCGGCGACCCAACGCAGGTGGCGCATCAGGCGGACAAGGTGGTAGCGGTGCCGCCCCCATTTCGGTAGAGCCGGCCCCAATTGCCGCCGAACTCACTTGGCTTCTGATCCTCACCGGGGGCATCCTGGCCGTGGGGTTCATCTATCTCTACTCGGCAAAGACCGGCGACGAGTCCTCCGCCCCCAACACGACCACCGCTTCCCAGCGCAAACCCGTTCGCAGCCGCCGGAAGTCATGAGCGAGTCGGCAATTGCCATCAACGATATCTGGAAGTTCTTCGGCGAGTACCCCGCCGTTCGAGGTGTCAGCCTCGACATCCCCAGGGGCGGAATCGTCGCTCTGCTTGGCCGCAACGGCGCGGGAAAGACCACTCTGCTCCGAATGATCGCCGGTCTTCTCCCCCCGAGTCGAGGGACGATCGCCGTGGGTGGCGTCTCCGGCGATTCACAGCGTCACGCCGCATCAATTGGAATGGTCGGCCACGGCCAGTGGCTCTATGAAGACCTCACCGCCCGCGAAAACCTGAAGTTCTTCGCCAGCTTGTATGACGTCGAGTCAGCCGAAGAGAAAATCAACCACTGGCTGGAGCAAGTTGAACTCTGGACTTTCCGTGACTCACCCGTCAATCAGTTTTCCCGCGGCATGCGCCAGCGTCTGACCATCGCCCGCGCCCTTCTCCACGCGCCCCCCATCCTGCTTCTCGATGAGCCTTGGACCTCACTCGATGACCGCGCGATGGACCTGCTGTCGGGCCTACTCCAGCGAGCTCACACCGAAGAAAACCACACGGTACTGGTCTCGTCCCATCAGTTGCGCGAAACTCTACAGATCGCCACCCATCTCGCCGTGATCGATCGCGGCAAGCTTATCTTCGAAGGGCCCAACCGCGATGAGTTCCGCGACTCGCCCCATAACTTTTACCAGAGACTTTCGTGAACCGTTTTTTCAAACAGGCCTGGACAATCGCCGCCAAGGACCTCCGTACCGAACTGCGCAATCGAGAAGCCGTGAGTGCTGCTTTGTCGTTCACGTTGGTCGTGATTCTGCTCTTCAGTTTTGCGTTTGACCCTGTCTCGAACCCGGATATCCGCGACCTCTCGGGCGGTTTACTCTGGATCGCATACCTCTTCTCGGGAGTCCTGTTGCTCAATCGTAGCTTCGCGCGGGAATCGTCCAACGACTGCATCGAAGCGCTCGTCTCATCACCCGTAAGCGGGGGGGCTCTGTTCATCGGCAAAGCGGTGTCGAGTTGCCTGTTGCTATTAGTCTTGGAGTTGGCGTCGTTACCCTTGTTCGGTATGTTTTACTTGATGGACTGGACGCGAGACTTCCCGATGCTGCTGCTCGTGCTCGTACTCGGCAGTTGGGGCTTCACGGTCATCGGCACTCT
>Ga0302123_10000527_pt1 | contig 30127 bp, 27 predicted proteins | sample CB21_321_MG_FD_203109 | JGI IMG/M metagenome (GOLD analysis project Ga0302123, IMG submission 203109) | Marine microbial communities from Western Arctic Ocean, Canada - CB21_32.1 | ecosystem: Environmental > Aquatic > Marine > Oceanic | place: Canada: Western Arctic Ocean | collected 2017-09-28 | reverse complement strand
CAGTTCATAGTTAACCTCCCACAACCAAGATACCACTACTACTAATAGTAGGTTGTAAGTCTGCTAAAAAGGTTCTGGCTCAACCAAATCTACCAAATCGCGATTCATTTGGTAATGATAAACGTTCCATTGATCTTTGTGTGACTTGAACTGATTGTTGTTTGAGGAACGGGGATCCACTTCACCCTTCTTTATGGGAACAGCCTTATCGTAGAAGACGGCCTTTGACAACCAGCCTATAAACCAGCCAACCGGACCCGGCGTCTTCACTCCGTCAACCGTGTGTTCGGGGTAGTAACCGATTCGCATGAAGGCAAACGCATCTACGTTCTGTGGGAGTTGGCTGGTGTCTTCACGGCCCATGGCGACACTGCCTTCCCACAACTTTCCGGGGACACCTTTGGCCCATTTGGTTTTTACGTCGATCTTGACCTCGTTGACATTCAGATCGTAATGGGCATTGGGCTTATGTTCGATTTCCAACTCCCACAGAGACAGATCCCTTTTGAGTATCAGGATTTGTTTAAAGGCCACTTCTCCGAGACAACCCACAAAGTCGCCTCCGCCTTGCAGGATGGAACCCCGGCGACCCTTGCCGTCGCCCATAGCGTCAGCCATCTGTTGGGCTTCTGCTTTCATCTCTTCCGTCAGAGTGACTTTCTGCTTTGGTATCCACATGATTTCACCAATCGTGAATTGCTTTGAGGATGATGGGAGTTCCTTCACCCAACCAAGCGTTGAATGTGTTGCAACTTAGGAAGTCATACGCTTCCTCAAAGTCCCAGCCCTCTGTCCAGACGAGATGTTCTACCATTTTTTCTTCGTCATAGACGAGGACTGGGTCTTTTGAGTATTGGCAACCGATGCCGATGATGGCTTCGTCAAAAGTTGGATCGACAAAACGCAACGCTTTGGGATTCAACTCATGGAGGTCGTCCAACATCCAATCAAGTTGCGTTTTTTTCGGTTCCTCATTATTCGTGGGAACAACTCTGAACTTTCGTGCTGACATCGGAGGCGATTCTAAACGGTATGTAGAATCAAATCCGCTGCCTTGGCTTTCATGAGATGGGACTTGTTCCCAATCGTCATTGCAGCCATTGCGTTGCGCTTCGGGTCATCGAACCAATGGTGGTCGAAGAATTCCCCGACAGCGTTCAGCAAACTCCAACCGTTGTACCCGTAACCGGCTGCGTTCTTCGCATTTCCATACAGGGAACGAACCAGTGAAATCGTTTCATCACGGTTCGCCTTCTTACGGTCGGTGTCTGCGTCCCTTTCGGGCCACAGGCCATTCAGAACTTCATCAATCTTGTTGCTAGAAGCAGGCATAGGTGCCGCAAGCAGCCTCTCCGCCTTGGCGCTGAATTCGCTCGCCCAATCCCGTGAGATCTGGAGAACCTCGTTTGCTTCCTCCAATGCCCTGTTGTAATTGGCTGTGTGTCGGGCTGTCACCACGGATCGCGCAGACTTCAACCCCATGCGAACCGTGTTTGCACAGACGGCCCGAATGTCGGTATTGGCATATGTAATCGGCGTTGTACCGTCGTGGCTCGTATGAACGACGAGGAATCGCTGAATCCTGTCGGCCACACCCATGGGATCCAAAACGAGGGTTCCCAAGTCGATGGTAGCGAAGAACTCGCGACCATCCTTAAGAACGCCTGCTGTATCCATGATGGCATCGCCTGCGGAGGCTCCGACAACGTTCAATGCCTTTTCCAGAACGGTGCTGTTCTGGACGATCCGGTATCGGTCTTTCACAACCTCAAACGGAACAACACCACCGTCATCGTTCAGACGGGCCGTGATGTGCCTGTCTTTCATTTCCATCAGAACACCACTGGGGGTGATGTACTTCACGGGCAGGAGAGTAACCTCGTAATCAGCCTTCGCTGCTTCTAGGATGGCTGGTGCCGTCTGGTATCCCGTTAGGGAAATCCCCAACCGATGCCATGGCGCACCACCTTCTTTTCGATAGGCGAAACTGGCTTCGCCGCTTCCTGACATTTCCAATTCGTGGCTCATATTTTTACCTCCTCAAAGGTCGTTGAGATAATACTATCCTATCCGAAGCCGTTTGTCAACCATTTAGATCTGTTGTAGACTGGAATCAGCATGACTACCGAAAAGGCGATTCGCCTCAACGATGACCAAATAGTTCTGAACAGCCCCTATGAGGCCAATGAAGTGGCCGCTATCAAGGGAGTTCCGGGCGCTAAATGGGACCGACTGGCAGAGGTATGGAGAATCCCAGTTTCCAGTTTGAAGCCCATGAAGATTTTTGCCGTTCAGTTCGATTACTGGCTTGATCCCGATCTGCGCGTGTTGGATCTGCCAGATCCTCCTTACGAGGAGCAAGGAATAGAACTGCTTGGAGAAAATCTGATTATCAGATTTGCCTACGATTCCGTGAAGGTTGCTGCTGTTCGTCAGATCGCAGGTTCACGATGGAACACGAAGGAAAAGATTTGGGAGGCTCCAAAGTCCAGCCTTTCTCAAGTCCTTCAGTTCGCACGGAATTTCAGACTGAATGTTCCCGAAGAACTTGAGTCAATGGAACTAAAGGTTATTGAGGAGCAGGCACAGAAGATTGCCGCTTCCCGTTCTGTGACGGCTGAGATCGAAGTTCCAGATCTTGTTGGTGAGTTGCTTCCCTATCAAAAGGCTGGGGTTCAATACCTTGTAGATCATAAAAAACTGTTCCTAGCAGATGAAATGGGAACCGGAAAAACGGTCATGTCGTTGGCCGCTGTTCAAGTCGAAAATGCGTATCCTTGTCTCATTGTGTGTCCGCCCAACTTGGCGTTGAACTGGGCCGTGGAAATCGAAAAGTTCTTTCCAAGTCGAACATGGCGACGCGTGATTAACCGAAGCGAGTTTCCAGAGGAAGAAGCAGACTTCACTATCATTGGGTATTCCAACATCGACTACCACCCCGAAGCATTGAAGGGGTACCAGTCTTACATCTTCGATGAAAGTCACTATCTCAAAAATCCCAAAGCGAAGAGAACAAAGCGTGCCCAAAAACTCGCAAAAACAGTACCGGATACGGGATTGGTTTTTTGCCTCACTGGAACGCCTATTACCTCTCGTCCGGCTGAGTACGGACCCCAACTGGAAATCATCGGAAGACTCAAGGAATTCGGAGGACTCTGGGCCTTCTACAAACGATACTGCGGAGCCTTCCAAGACCGATTTAAGCAGTGGCACGTTGACGGGGCCACAAACCTAGACGAACTCAATGAACGCCTTAGGGGATCGTGCTACATAAGAAGGACTAAAGAACAAGTCCTTAAGGATCTTCCACCCATCCGGCATTCTGAATGGATGATCGAACCTGATCCCAAATACCTAAAGGAATACAAACAGGCAGAAGAAGACATCGTTCAGTTCCTTGCTGATCGGGCTGCCGAACTCGCTGCCGAACTAGGTCTAGACCCGAGGAGTGCTGCGGTGCGGGCCAGATTCAAAGCAGAAGCCCATCAACATCTGGTCAGGCTCTCAGTCCTAAAGAAAATCGCAGCCAAATCGAAACTCAAAGCAGTGAACGAATGGGTAGAAAGCCGCATCAACGAAGGACGCAAAGTGGTGCTGGCTGCTCATCACCGTGAAATCGTTAATGCCTTGGCGGATGAATACGGTGGGTTGAAAATCCAAGGCGGCATGAAAATCGAAGATGTTGAAAAGGCGAAGAGCGCATTTATGGAGGGGTCTGCGGAAGACGCTCCTGTAATCGTTTTATCCATTCAGGCTTCTAAGGCTGGGCACACTCTGACGGCTGCACAGGACATGCTGTTTGTGGAGCATCCTTGGACACCCGCAGATGTGGACCAAGTCTCTGCGCGAATACACCGCATAGGAACCAAGGGAAGCGTACAGATAACTCACGCTTTGGCGGTTGGAACTATTGATGAATCGGTCTATAGCCTCATCAATCACAAGCGTTCTGTGGTAAACGCAGCCACTGAAGGAACGATAGAAGAATCAGAGGGTATGACTGCCGCAAGTCTGATGGAAGACTTTCTTTCTGAAGCAGACGCAAGAGGTAAGATCTAAAAGTCACAATGGTTCAGATTCCCCGGCAGGGAATCTCCGATTAAGGAGGTGCGACCGCTACCCGAAAAGGCGGGTCGGGCCTCTTTCCCGGCCCGCTTTTTCATGCGTCAGGGGTAGGTGGCCGCTCTATGCTGAAGTCTTCGGTGGCGTTAGATTCAATGGGAACCCACGCCTTGCTGTAGGAATGTTCAGAAACTTTTCTCTTCTTGATCAGGGATCCGTCCAGCAGTACATCCAGTTCGTCCGTTTTCATGTTGAACGCATCCATGATGGTTCGCTCGTCTGTAGCCACATTCAACAAGCGGATGGTTTTGCTAAGACGATGTGGGACAACCTCTCCTCTGGCCCTATTAAGTTGGATGTGAAGCATCATTGCTTCTGTCTTTCCGCAATCACGCCTCTGAACGGGGATCTCATTTAAACCCAACGACTGTGCGGCCACCCAACGGGCGAAACCGTCGATAATGGTGCCGTCGGTCATGACAAGAAGAGGATTGATAATACCGAACTCCTCCATGGACTTCACCAGTCCGATCAGGTTCGGTTTGAGAATGTGAGTGGTTCTCCAATCCGGAACTTTGAGATTTTCTGTTTTAAGTAGTTCCAGATTCATAAAAGATCATCCACCTTGTCTAAATCGTCGGCTTCCCGTAAAGCGGCGACACGCATTCTATGAGCCTTCGTTTTTGGACCCACTGGCGAAGGAGCCGTGTGGCGGAACTCGTTTAGCAACAGTATCCGAACCAAGTGATCAATCGGATAACCATAAGGATCGTTATTGCGCTTTTTGCGAAATGCTGCTACGAATTTCATAGCGTCTTTATGTTTTCCCGGTGAAAGCATGTTCTCGTTGATGCAACGACGAACCCCGTCCCAACTTTCCTGAGAGTAAGAAGCAATCAGGGCTTCGATATTGAAATCCTTCCACAATCGACGTTGAGCGTCTATGTGAGGAAATGCTGTTACCAAAGCGTCATAGAATTCTGGCTCCGTTGTAACTACATCATTGAGCCTGCGAGCAGCAACAGAATGTAATGGAATTCCCACCCGTGTATTTGCTCCAGACATTGCCGCGTAATCATAATATTCGCAGTACGGGAAGTCCTTCTCCACGGACACATACTTAAGAACGTCATCCGTGATCCAGTCATAGATGGGTTTAACAAGCCGCAGCGGAATGGCTTTGCTAAGTCGGTATGGGCGATTGATATAGTTTTCATGGAGTTTCTGAACAACAGACCGATATCGGATCATAGATTCATTTGCCCGGATGCCAGTGAGGAAGGCAGTTCGGCCTTCCTTCCCTTGCATCGTGTAGTAATCGACAGGCTGCGGAACCACTACGCCATTATCTAGTCCGAAATCCCTAGCGGTGATAGCCCATGGAGGCATCTCCCGAACAAGACGGCCCTCTTCTTCTCGCTGCTTTGACCAGAGCAGAACATACTCTCTGCGTCCAAGCACCCAAATTTCTTGCCCCATGGGCAGGCAATACCATTCCATATCAACCCATGGAAGATCTCTGACCCACTTCATGTAGCGGATAACAGCAGGGCTGACCATTTCTTCATCACGGAAGATGACTTTGACCGGCCCCAAATTGCGTTCTTCGTGGATTTCTTTTGCAAGAAGCAACACGGCAGAGGAATCTTTGCCTCCGCTGAATTGAACACAGACCGTGTCAAAAGTGTCATAAACGTGTCGGAGCCGTTCACGGGCTGCATCGACTACGTCCATGTCTAAGAATAAACGCTTACGCGGCACAGGATTACCCTAGTTGTAACGCGGGACGGGAAAAGGGATGATCCTCATGCCACTTCCGGCCCCGCGCCACAACCACTAACCGTCCCCCGGCAGGGGGTGTAACCGTACCATGTTGATAAATACTGCTTACTGCAACTAATAGTGTTAAGAGCGTGCGGTTTCAATCGCCTCTACCAGTTCTGCCTTTCGCAAATTGCTGTATGCAATGCCTGCTTCGGAAGCAATCTCTTTAAGTTCAGCCATGGTCAGCAAATCCAAATCTTCCGTTGAGATTTCTACTGCTGCTTCTTCTTCATCTTCGTAGATTTTTGTGTCTTCTCCCGCTATACCCAGCAGTTCAGGAGTCTTGTAGTCTTGTAAACCTTTGTTTAGATTCGTCCAGTTGATCTTGCCCGGAGCGGCGCGTCCGTTTGGCATGGAAGACCAAAACACGATTCCCTCAAAAGCGCCAAAGGTTGATGTTCCCATCCCACCACCTTCGTAAGTGATGGCGGGAACGGCCTCTACGTCGCACAAAACCCTCAGGAGCCGACCGACCGATTCTTCTTGCTCTGCTGTCAGCGTTATCGTGTCCTCTTTGACAATGGAAACAAACACGCAACGAGATGCCCATTGTGGCTGAGAAGGATGAAATTCGCCTATGACCCCGTAGTCCGTGTCTAGAACCTTGTGGATTTTAAACTCGTCAGGATCAAGGATGTAATGGGGCCGATGGGATACTAGATCTCGTTTATATGTCCAAATGGCTTGTTCCGCCGTCTGGGTATTCGTAGACTCTACGACCAGTTTGGGGTTTATGAAGGGCAATTCAGGCCCGCGCTTGAATCCATCAGGCATTATTTCTGTAAGGACTTCAATCATGTTGACCTCTGAGACTAGGCGCTAATGTTCAGAGTTTACATCAATTATGTGTGTCAGAAGTCTAGTTCCTCATCGAAGGGGTCTGTCGTGGGAGCAGACTTAGGCGCAGCCCCTGCCGACGGGGTGGCATCGTCACGCTTCTCGCGCTTCACCCGAACGAGGCTTTCGATATCTTCAACAGGAATCGAAATATCGTTGGCAACGACCTGAGTGGCATAACGCTTCTCACCTGTGGTCTTGTCTTCCCAATTGCGTTCTTCCAGATAACCGGTAACGATGATCCGCTGACCCTTCTGAATGATTCCCGCTGCTGCTTCAGCCAAATCACCCCAGACCTGAATGTTGAAGAATGAAACGTTGGTCTTTTCCCAAGCATCACCCTGCTTGCGCCAACGTTCGGTTGCCAGCCGCAACTTCAACATACCGTTGCCGTTGCTGCTGTACTTGAGTTCAACGTCGATGACGTTGTTACCCTTGACGGTTACTTCTGTTCCTGAACGAGCCACGATTCTCTCCTAATACCAAATGGTTGATTGCCCGAAGCCCATAGTGTATCGTGGAGAGAACACCACCGCAAGGGGAGGAGCATTGTGAGCAACTCAGATTCCATTCTGGTCATTCGGGAACATCTAATTAAGGTCTGTATGGATTTAGTTGAAATTGGCGAAGAAGATGAGGCTGAAGTTCAAGAAGATTTTGAACAGATGGTTGATCTGATTATTGAGTCTTTGGATTTGAAAGTAACGGAAACCAAAGAATCAAAAGACTTCACCTCGTTCAACTGCACTATTCAGTTGCAGTCGAACCCTCAGGACTAACATGACGGTTTAAAAAGGCCGTCACCTGCTCTGATGTTGTGGCTAAACCTGCATAGGCCGGGTTTGCCTTCAAGTATCTTAAAAACGAATACCACACTGCCTGCTGTTCGGCATCGTTGAATACCAGAGTGTATTGAACCACCGTTTTTGCTCCGGCAGAACCAATGGCCGTAGCCCCCTGAGTTACTAAAGACTTCATTGTCTCTTCGTCTACTTCCGCTGGAGGCGGTTGAATCAGGGTTGGGGCAGTCCATCCGTCGTTGGACTCCACGACGGAACCCGTTCCAGCGGTGGGAGTTGAGATGCTGGCAATCTCAAAGTCGTCCCAACCAAGTTCCTCAAAGAATTCCGGCATGTCCTCCACCACAGAAATCAGCATGTCGTGGAGAAGTTCCTGATTGTCTTCTCCCAATTCTGAGGTTCGGTTGTCGGCCAAGGCAAACGCTATGGCTTTGTCGTGGTCGAACGGAACATGCAGCACCGCTATGTGAGTCCACCCCAGTTGCTTGGCTGCTGCCAACTGATGATTCCCGGCAATGACCGTGCCGGTACCGTCTTTGTTATCCACGGCCACGATTGGTTTGACTTGTCCGAACTCCTTGTACGAAGCCGCTATAGCCGAAACGCTTCCTTTGCGTGGATTGTTGGGAAGCGTCTCCAGTTGCTCTATCGGGGTGAGCAGGTTTTCCAAATCTGGACTTACGTCATGGTTCATGTTTGCGCTCTCACATTTGCGGCGAGCGTCCTGAGGGAATCCAACGACGTGCGGATGGAGTTCAGTTTTTCCTTCTTGGCCTTCAAGAGAGCGTCGGCTACTTTAACTTCGTAATTTTCGTCGGAGAGTTTGTAATCGGCCCACGACTCTCGTTCCTTGATGGAGCCGTTCGCTGCGAGATATTCTTTAGCCCAAGAAGATTTAAAACGAGCGTCTTTTTTGGAGTGGTCTACGGCAAGAACCTCAAAGGCTTCGGTGTGTTCTTCTAGACTTTCTACCAGCCTGATGATGTTGTCTTCAATATCGGCTAACGCTATGGGAGATGACCTCATATGAGTCCTTCTTCTTTCGCTATAACATTCAAGCGTTCTGCTTCTTCATCCCAATCGAACTTATCAATGCTGTTTCTTTTTGTAATGAGTTCGTCAAATTTGTCGTCACCTATCTTTTCAATTGTGAAGATCCCGAATTCGACCGGATTGTCAGTAAAGAACCGGTGGCATGAGGCGCACAAACAGAACGCATTTTCTAAGTCCGTTCTGGTCCATGAGTATTTACGGCTAATAATGTGAGCGCATTGAAGAAAGGCTTGTTCCCCTGCTCCACATTTTTCACAACTACCTTTTGATCTTGTAATCAGGGCGTGCAGTTTCGTTGCCTTACCCTTCGCCCCCTTGCCGTAAATATTACTCATCGCACGCTTTCTAGTATTTTCTGCAACCTTAGTGCGCCGTGCTTGGCGTCTAGGGCTTCTAATGCTTTGAGATTCCGTTCGGCTTCTTCATTCCTTGTTTCAGGATCTGAAAGGTCTTCAAAGTGTCTGACCCAATCTCTGTATCTCTTGGCTATTCTGCCAACTCCATATTTTTCTTTGAACCGAACATATTCAGGAGACTTGGACATAATAGAAGGAATGCCAGCCGCAGCGTATTCAAGTGGTTTAATCCACGATTTAGCATGATTGAAAGGTATGTCATTGAGCGGGGCAATACCTATGTCGAATGGAAGCATCTTGCCGATCACGGTCGGTGACACCATGGGATACAAACTAACCCGATCTTGCGGAACTCCAGTCTCTTCCCAGAATTTAGGATGTCCTCCGTAGTATCCCGTATGGTGGAAAGAAAATCGGTCTTTAGGCAAGTGCGGAAAAACTTGTTTGACTTCTTCTAAGTCTCCGCTCCTGTGTCCGGTAGAGCCATGCCATCCGATAACGGTTGTTCCGTTATTTTTGTGTTGTCGTGGCTTGAAGGCACTAAAATCAACATGGTTTTCCAACATTTCTACGTTCAACACTCTTAGTCTATCTTTTGCCCGTTCATATAGAAATGGTGTAGAAACAATTACCAAATCGGATGCTGCAAGAACATTTCTATAAATATCTGTATTTTGTTCTTTATTATTTTTGGGATCAATTTTTGTTTTGGCTTGATGGCGATCATGAAGACCCCAATACCAATCGTCTAAATCATTTACAATGATTTGACCGTTTTGCTGCGCTATCTTAATATTTTCTGGAATACCTTTTACCATCCAACGTTGCATGTAAATAACGTTGCAATCGAAATGGTGATTATTTTCCCAATCTGTTACGCCAAAGATTCCCAAATCATTGTTGAACACAAGCACACCTATAACGTGGGGCACCGTTAGGTATCTCGTATATTGGCCGAAGCGGATCCAGCCTGATCCTCCCATGCAAGGAGAGCCGTCCGGTTCGTTGACCGATTCAGACCAATCGCCAGAAGCAAAGCCAACCTTTAGTTCCACTTGCTCAACTTCTGATCTAGGTCTACGAAACTCCACACACCATCAATCGAATTCCACAATGCGTGATCTACTGGAGATGATTCAATGTCGTGTTCTTCCATAATGGCGCGATGTTCTAGAATGGCGTTTCGATAGAAACTCGCAAGACGAAGGTCTTCTTCTTGCCCGTCCTCACCCAAGGCGAGCATTCTTTCTACCTCTGAAAGTCTTTGGGTGACGTAAAAACGAAACCGGCCAATCTTGGTTTTCTTCTCATCTGCGTCGATTTTATATGTAGTGATCAAATCTGTCGGAAGGGCTTCCGTAACCACTGCCTCACTATGGGCAAGTTCAGCAACTTGTTCGTCAAGATTGTCCAACAGTTTAAGAAGTGATTTCTTCCATCTCTCCAAATTGGAAGCAATGCGAAGGTAATCCTGCTTTTCAGAAGAAAGTATATTCTTGACATCTTCGGAAACGATGCGGTCGAATTCTTGTTGATCCATTAGTTTTATTCCTTAGTTCCATGCTGGACAAATCTTCTTATAGGCGCACCAATTGCATAGTGGCCCTGTTTTCGTAGCAAAGTGACCGCTCTCACATCCGGCGGTCACTCCCTCCCAAGTTTGATCAATTAGTTTTAAAACCGTCTTTCGCCGTTTGGGTGTGGGGGCGTATCTTTTAAACTCTTTGAATTTTACATACATTATTTCAGCGTTACTAACTTCTAAATCATTCAAACGTTCAAGCATTTCTACATAAAGAACGATTTGAAAAATCTTGTCGCCCTCATATTGAGGTTTGGAAACTTTTCCACTTTTGTAATCTGTAACAGTTAGCGATCCATCTTCTTCTTCAGTCCAACGATCAATGAACCCCAAAAGAGGAACGTCGTTGATGGAAGCAGAGAACTTGTCCTCTATCCCGCGGATCTTAACATCTGGTGGGTTCTCCATGCCGAAAACGTTTTCGACACACCACCATGCCTGCCAACGAAAGTCGTTTATATTCTTGATCCGAACCGTGCTGGTTTCTTCTATGAACTTATTTTCCCACAGTTCCCGAGCAATTCGTCTTGCTTCTGCAAGCGTTCGCTCTTCCGAATCCAACGCATAAAACCCTTCTAGAATTTCGTGAACGAATGTTCCTAAAATCATTGCCTCTGAGGTCGGTTCCGGTATTCGATCTATACGAGAAAACCTGTATCGGAGAGGGCACTGCTCGTAGGTCGTAATACTGGATGCCGATAGGTGCGTAGGTAAAGGTAGAGCGGTCATGGTAGGTAACCGTGCGAGAAACTAAAACCTACAGGCTTAATCGGATCGACGGTTTCGACCACCTTGAACATTTCTGAACCCTTCATCAAGTCTTCAAGGTCAGATTTAGAATCCAGCATCTTAGGAGTGATCTTTGCTCCATCAGTGGGCAGAGCATCGGCAATATTTTTTATCGCTGTTTTTGTTTCCACTTCCAAACTTCGACCGCTGATAACAGCATCACAGATGACAGGTCGTAAATCAACCATTAGAACTCCACCATCAAGGCTGATCTCAGCATCAGCGATGAGGGCATAATCTAGAAAGTCTTCTTCGGCTTGTCTAATGAACGCTTTACGTTCAGCGCCAGCAACCGGAGGCATGTTGCGCCGTCGCACTCCATCGGCTCGTTCTTTGAACCGTCGAACCATGGCCTCTAAATCCAGTATTTCTTTCATTTTCTTTCTAGCATCTTTCTGTGTTTCTCATTCTCCGCCTCAAGGGCTTCTTTCTTCTCTAGGAGATACTTATCGTATTCCTTTTGACGTTCGGCCATAATGTAGCCGTGCGTGTAAGTGTCTGGCGTGGAATCAATACCCATTAGTAGGTCTCTACTTCTTCCGTTACTTGTTCTGCACTAAACGATAGCCGAATGACTTCAACCTGACACTTCTCAAACTGGTCTGGATTCATATTGCGACCCGGCTTCTCTCCCGTAAAGCCCTGCTCCTTGAACCATGCACGGAACTCGTTCTTCTGGTCTTCGGTAAGCGACTTAAAATTACCTACAAAGACTTTCCACTTCTCCGCATCAACAGGATAGGACTCTTCGATTTCCAACGTCAAGGCTTCTTCACTTCGTGCCAGATGCAAGGCAATGCCAAGACCTTGACATGCCTTTTTAAAGGCATCGCTGGTTGCGATCTTGAAATCATTTCCAAGATCCATAACCCCGCCACCCTTAAGCGTCTTGATCTTGGTTCCACCATACGCTTCCTTGATGGCAGTCACCCCGTCAACATTTGCGACAACCCGGACATGAGAAATCACATGCTCTTTGTATTCGGGCTGAACATGACACTTGAGAACTTCATAGTTCCATCCACCCGTACCAAGCACCTTGTTCAACCGGGCGATGTATTCCGCCACGGCAACATAATCAAACTGACGCCCCCCAAGAGAGCGCTGATAAATGAGTGTCTCGTCAAACGGTTCTGCTAGTTGATCGGCCTGCGATTTTTCAGCCACGGTCATTGCTCCTATAGATAAGGTTGGTATTGGGTTCTCCGACATCGCAATACTCGTCGGCATCAATTCCTAAATCACGCAAAGCCTGCACCCTCCAATATGAGGGTGCTGCGTAATCCAGTAACTCTTTGATCATCTGTCGGGGACTTTTAGTTATCTCTCCGGTGTCCATGTCGATAGCGGTGTCGGCAATTCTTTGAGCAACCAATTCCGCCAATTTGTCATGGTCCCACTTTTTGCGTGGCGCACCAGTCTTGGTTTCCATATTGAACTGTTGGGCCTGAATCGGGGTTCGATCCCAATCGGAATCCAACAAAATCGACTTGGCTTCCTCCTGCAAAGAGGCGATAATTTTTTTCGCCTCAGACAGTATGAAACCCAAATGCACCAAACGGTAAGTCCGTTCTGGATCATCCGTCGTTCGCTCAAGGTGAACGGACTCGTCTAATTTATTTAGGGTTTCTGAAAGTTCCTCTTGGATGCCCACAGGTTCCTCTCCTAGTAGCAGTTGAAAACAAGATAGCACAGGGGTGAGAGAAGCGCAACCGGCGGGCAGGCGAACAGGTGTTCGATTTTTTGCCTTTTTACTAATGTTACTTTTAAAGTAGGAATACTTACTAACTAACAAAATCGTTACTCTGGGAGCAAGAGGGCGAGAGTTCTTGGCCCTCCAAAGGGAGAACCAAGATTTACTCCGGTCACAGTCGGACTGTCGCAAATGGCACCTTGCGCTTTGAACAGAAGCGGTCGGTCAGCGGGCATCCACACTTCATCCGATTTCGTTCTGGTGCTGGTGCTGACTGCTGCCGAGTTCCACCATGAAGTGTAGGTCAGGGGCGTCCCACCACAGGACGTTAAGATTCCAGCCCCTCTAACGGGCGAACGACGCTGGTCAGGCGACGCCGGAGAACCGGAAGATGGCAACATAACCCCACCGTCGGAACTTGTCAAGCCCTAGATGATGATCGACACCCGGCCACGCATTCGGTGGCCTAAACCGGCCACCTCGTTGAAGCAAGAAGAGGCGGCATCTACTTGATCGTCGTGCCACGCTGACTCTGGGAAAGTTGCCATTTCATCAAGGAGGTCTGAAATGTACGGTCCCCTGACGAGTCTGACGTTTCCGTTGGCAACGGCAGCAGACAGAGGTTTGGCACGGGTAACTTTGTCGCCCGTGGAGCGAATGCCGATGAAGTCGATACCGGGAAGGATGTAACGGGCGTACAGGTCGATCAGGCTTTTACCGCTGCTCCCCGGCTCCTGTTCCATCCGGACGGCGACGTGGGGGCCATCCAGTTCGGCTGTTCGGGCGACCAGTTTTTCTACGTCTGCTCCGTTGACTCTGACCCTTTGAACATCGATGAGGTAGAACACCCCTTGGTCGAATGCTCCAAGGACGCCGACGGTCCAGTCGGGATCCGGGTTCACATGAGATGGTTCGGTGGCGGCAAGATCCCAGAACCGACACCACTGAGCGTCCACGAAATCAGGAAGATCGGTTGGTTCCATGATGACGAAGTTCTCACGGTCGAACAGGCTTCCTGAGGACACCGCCCACCAGTCGCCTTTTTCTAGTCGTGCGCGTTCGATGGGGTCGATTTCTTGAAGGGCACGCCGGTATGAGATGGGGTCGATGCCGGGGTTGTCGTCTAGGAAACTGGGAACAAAGATTCGGTCAGGACTGTTGTCTCCCTCTTCGATGAAACGTTGTCTCACCCAGTTTGGGGCGGGGTTGGATGCCGCACGCATTCTGAGTGGTACTTTGGAGAGTTCACCAGAGTTTGGTTTACGCAACCGAGAGAAAAGATAACGATAGTCAAATTCACGAATTTCAGTTACTTCGTCCATTCCAATGAATTGAAATTCGCTGGACTTGTACCGTAAATAGTCGTTTTGGTTATTTAGGTAACCGAAGGTGATTCTTGCACCAGATGGAAATGTCGCAACATAGGTGGACCCATTCCACCTAATCTCGTCGTATTCTTTAACCCAAGAAAGAAATCTATCCATTAGAGCGCCGGGGAGGGCTAGATCGGCATATGTACGTCGGAACAGGATGGCAGAGTATGCGGGGATATCGACATATTGGAGAGCGGCCATCAGTAGGGCCGACGACTTACCACCTCCAGCGGCTCCACCGAACAGACCTTCAAGATGGTGAGAGCGTAAAAAGGTCTTTTGGGTTAGCGATGGAGTTTCTGGACAAAAAAGCGGATCCTTCGGCTGAAGGAACTCATAGATGTCCGACCAGTCTTTCATAATGGGTTATGCTACCTTGAAACCTTCGTCGGAACGTGACAGGATACGAATGTGAGAAAGATTATCGCTTCTGTGGGACGTTCTAATATTGCTCATGCGTGCATGGTGTCTTCTGTAATACTATTAGGTCTAGGACTGGGTCAGTTTCACATCGGCTGGGGGATCACAGCATGGGGACTTGGGCTGGGCATATACGGCTATCTGTTAGGTGCTGAATAAACATGGCATGGAATCACAACAAGGCAATTCAACCTGACGAGAAAAAGGCTATTTCAATTGGAGCGCCTGTTTCCTATAACGCCGGTCTTGTGGGTAAACCATACACCGACGGTTGGGATATTGAGCGAGCCTATCGCGAAGGAGTCGCTAAAGTCACTTGGGTCTATCGTGCCATTGATGCTATCGCTAGTAATCAGGCACGACTGCCGATCATGTTTCTTCAGGACAACTCTCCATTTGGGGAGAAGGTGGACCGAGATGAAGAAAACGCGAACGTTGCGAAAATTCTGAACCAGCAATCCAACGACGGCGAGAATTCTTTCCTTTTTCGGTATCGGCTTTCTGCCCAGTTGTTGATGAGTACCCGTGGAGTGTTTATTGAGATCGTTCGTGGCCGCGGCGGTGACCCGGTGGCATTGCATTTGCTTCCCCCGCAGAACACGGCTCCCATTCCCCACGAAAAGAAGTTCGTGTCGGCGTTTGAGGTTGAACTGCCGAACGGTAAGAAACAAAATCTCAATCCGAAGAATGTTATTTGGATCCGTCGTCCACATCCGTTGGACCCGTATTTGTCTATGACTCCAATGGAATCGTCGGGTATTGCAATAGAGACTGAAACATTAGCAAAGTTGTATAATAGAAACTTTCTTTTAAATGATGGTCGCCCCGGTGGGCTGCTGGTTTTGCGAGGGCAGATTGATGACGACGACAAACAGGAACTCCAAGCCCGATTCCGAGGAGGTCTTTCAAGAGCAGGCGGTATCGGCGTTATTGCATCAGATGACGGCGCGGACTTTGTCGATACCGGCGCTTCCCCACGGGACGCAGCGTATGAGTCTCTTAGACAAATTACGAAGGAAGAAATTCTCGCCTCCTTCGGAGTCCCCGAATCCATAATCGGTAACGCGTCGGGCAGAACGTTTGCCAACGCTTCTGAAGAGGGGCGTGTGTTCTGGTCAGAGACAATGGATCCACATTTGGAACTGTTGTCTAGGGGGCTAGACATCTTGGATGATAACTTTTATGTTACGTTCGATACTTCTTCGGTGCCGGTTTTGACGATAGGCAAGCAGGAACGTGACCGGTATTATTTGACGGAGCATCAGCAGGGTTTGATCACTGCTAATGAGTATCGGCATAAGACTGGAAAAGAAAAGGTCGATTCCTATTTGGCGGATTCGATGTTGGCGAACCCGAACTTGGCTCCGATTGGGAATACCGAAGAGGCGATGACCAAGGAAGAGGCGATGGGTGGCGCTGGTGGTCCGGGTGGACCGATGCCTCCGGGCGCTGAGGGTGAACTGCCACCTGAAGGTGCCGCTCCTCCGGGTGCCGCTCCTCCGGGTGCCGCTCCCCCAATCCCTGAACCCGCGGCGGGTGTTGCTGAACCGGAACTACCTCTTGGCGAGTTCCCAATGCCGAAAGAGGGAGTACCGGAAGGAATGGAAGTCAAGCATTTTGAATTGGGTGGCGAGTGGGAAAATAAAGCCGCACAGGATGTGGATCGTTGGGAAGCCATTTTTGCCCGGTCGTTGGAACGTTACTTCCAGCGTCAGGAGCGAGTGATTACTGAGAAGGTTTCCGGAGCCAAGGCTAAGCGCTTATTGAGTTCTGGCGATCTCACCGTTGACGCCATTTGGGATGTTGATACTTGGAACAAGCAATTGCGGGAAGACATGGCTCCGGTTATCGAAGGGGCGATGATGGAAGCCACCGTCACGGCCTTGAAGGAATCTGATGAAAAGGTTGACCCTTCGGAGGAAGAGATTCAAACGTATATTGAGTCTCAGTTGTTGCGAACCGAAAAAGTGAATGAGACTACGAAGAAGGAATTAGCAGCGGCGATTTTGTTAGCGATGATGCTTTTGGGTGATGATGATGATTCGGCTCCGATTTCGGCAAAGGTTGCTCTGCTGGTGACTGCTGTGGCGGCGGTATTTGTTGCGTTGCAGACGAAACGCTTGAAGCGGATTGCAGAGGTTGAGAGTAATGGCGCGTATAACGCTGGTCTGTATTTTGGTGGTCGCCGTGCTGGGGCTGACACTAAGACTTGGTTGACCCGTAAAGATGACAAGGTTCGTACCGGTCATGCAGTAATTGAAAGCCAGACTATTCCGATTGGGAATAGTTTCAAAAAGGGTGTGATTTTGCGATTCCCCGGTGATCCTTTGGCTCCACCGTCTTTGACGATCAACTGTCGGTGTCTCTTAAAATTCGGAGATTAAGGGTTTTAGTAAACTGCTTTTAGTAAACTTGCCATTTTGGGTTACGGTGTCGCTGTATACTCTTGATAGTTCGTCTATTTGGAGTCGCCATGCCTACAATGACTGTTATAGAAGATACAGATATTCAGTTTAAAACCCGTGCTGGCCAGATCAATATTGACAAGGCAGAGGGTATTGTTGAATGTTTTGTCGCGGCAATTGGAAACAAGGATTCCGTGGGCGACATCATTGTTCCGGGGGCATTCACAAGTTCCCTGAAACGTCGTAAGCCGCGTGTTGTTTGGGGACACAACTGGAATGAGCCAATCGGCAAAGTGTTGACGATTGAAGAGGTTAAGCCCAAGGACAGTCGGCTTCCGAAGAAGATGTTTGATGCCGGAGTTGGTGGCCTATACGCGCGAGTTCAGTTTAATTTGAACTCTCAGCGCGGAAAAGAAGCCTTTGCCAATGTCGCCTTCTTTGGTGAGGAGCAGGAATGGAGCATTGGCTACAAGACGATTGATGCCGATTACGACGCCACCCATCAGGCAAATGTTCTGAAAGAGGTGGAACTGTACGAGGTTTCACCCGTTCTCCATGGGGCGAACCAGTTGACTGGCACGCTGTCCGTGAAAGATAACGAAGCGTCCGAGTGCGGCACGGAGGGCGAGTTGTGTGCTGTTAAAAATTTGGTACCGGACGAGGTCGAAGAAAAGGCCGATGAAGAGGTGACCATATTTGCGTCATTGCTTGAGACGGCGGTTAAGGGATCTTTCGATGACGAAGATGTCAAGTTGTGGGACTTCGATGATGAACGGGCTGCCGTCACTAAGGGTGATGAAGCGTGGGTTGTGAGTTACCACTACAACAAAGACAGTTCCGAATTCATGTTTGCTCAGCCCAAGGCTGCGGTTTTGGAAACTTTCGTTCGTGTGCTGGAAGACACGGCATGTGGTTGTGAAAAGACTGATGGATCCTGTGGCTGCGACCACGAAGAGAAGTCTTTGGAGGAAGATCTTGAGGTCAAAGTTGGCCGCAAGATCTCTTCTAGGAATGTTCAGAAAATCACTAATGTTATTGAAATTCTTCAGAGTGTTTGCAATGAGGTAATGCCATCTGAAGGTCCACTGGAGCGGAAAGAGCCGCTAGTTGCAAAGGTTTTGATTCCGGGTACATATTCGGATTACGCAGAAGCAATTCCGTTTGAATGTGCTACGGAAGAAGAGATTGCCGATGTTGTAGAGGCGTTGGTGAAAGTTGGGGTTCCGGTTCAGTGCCCAACTCCTGAATCTGTTGCCTTGGGGTATAAGACTGTAGAGGTTTTGATGCCTGAAGGTGAAAAAGAAAAAAAGAGTGTTGCTCGCATCATGAGCAAGGCTTTGCTGAGTATCGACTGGCTAGTTAACGAGCCTTCCAAATAGGAGTCTAAAATGGCTAAAAAAGATAAAAAAACTGAAGCAGTGGAGCCTGAAGAGAAGACTCTTGAGGATGAACTGTCCGACTTGGAAGATGTTGCTGCTTCGTTATCTGGTGAAACAGATGAGAAGGCTGCCACCATCACCGGCCACCCCTATGACTTGGTTGTTGTCGATGATGACGATCAGGAAGATGACGCTGAGGACTTGCTGAAGCCACCGGGTGGCGTTGAGCAGGCCAAGGAGATGGCTCCGAAAAAGCGGGTTGTCGTTGTTGAGATGGATCCGGAACAGATCACTGACGACATGAAGGCTTATGTCGTTGAGGTTCCCGATGAAGATGATGAACTTCCAAAGGCCCACGTTCCTGATGAGGAAGAAGAGGGTCCGGAGTTGCAGCGTCGTCCGCCTTCACCCATGCAGGCTGTGCCAACGGAGGGCGTACCTAATACCTCTCCGATGACACCTGTTGGTGCTGGAGCCGTCGGTCCGCCGTTTGTTCCTGAAGAAGATGAGGACGATGATCTCAAGGGCTATGGCAAGCCGGGCAAGGGCCGACTGGCCCGCTTGATGGCGTTGGCTAATGGCGAAGATCCGGACGCAGAGGAAGAGGAGGACGATGACGAAAAGAACATGGTTCCCGCCTACCCGACGGCTGTTCTGATTGGCAAAGAAGATGATGCAAACGCAAACGGTATGGAAAATCGTTTGTCTCGTTTGGGCGTCAAGTCTCTAGGCAATTTCGACTTCTTGTGCGGCATTGAGCGAACCATCCGAAGCGGCGATGTGTGTAACTTCTGTCGTGGTGGATGCGCCAGCGAGAAGGGCTTGCCCGGATTGCTGGATATAGAGGTCGCTGCCGAAACCGAATTCAAGGGCGAGGTTGTTGACTCTGGATACGCACCCAAGGACGACATGTTCGTTCTGGATTTGAAGACCGAAGACGGCTTCAAAGAGGCGTACTACTCAGGCAATGGAACCCGATTGGGCTGGATCGCTTTGGACGAAAGTTTGAGTGTCAAGAGTCTTGAAGATGGCGCTTCGGATCCATTGATCGTTTCCTTTGAGGAAGCCGAAATGACGGCCCTCAAGTACGTCAAGGGTAAATCATACGGAGTGGACGTGGACTTGTTCCACGGTGAGGACGCTTACGTCGTTGAGATTGATGGCGTGGACGGCAAGTCGTATGACGTTTATGTGTCGATTGATGGGAAGGTTCTTGGAACCGACATGATCGAACTTACCGATGACGAGCAGGACGACCTTGTTGAATTGCGTCGGGAAAAGGACGCCTTGGAAGCCGAGTTGGCTCTCAAGACCAACTACGAAGGCGAGGCGCTGAAAGATTTGATTGAGGAAGGCGTTGCGCTTGAAGATGGGTCTTTCCCGATTGTGAACGTTGACGATCTTGAACTTGCAGTCAAGGCTGCTTACAGGCACGTTGAGGCGCAGTCTCACATTGAGCGTCGCGCAGAAGAACTAGAACGATCAGACATCATTCCTGCTGAGTGGGCTGAATCGAAGCAAGCAGAAACAGATGAGTTTTTGGCTTCTTTGATGGAACTCCAATTGTTGGAAATTGACTCTGACGAGTCAACAACAGAATGAGGTAATCATGGACAAGAAAAGTTATTTCGATCCCAACTTGGGACGGATCGTGCATGTGGGAGAAGAGCCAGAGGCTCCTCCTGCTCCTACTCCTGAGGCTGATGCCACGGGTGAACGGGCACGGACGGGAAAGGGTCATTTCGTTAAAGATGACGAAAGCACTCCCGATGTGAATGAAGCATACGCAGATGGAAAGACCCCCAAGAAAAAGGGTAAAGCCAGAAATTAAATCACCCTAGGGAGCGCTATGAGTGATAAGCCTCTTGAGGTCAAAGGGCCACAAGACCTAATCGACATAATCCCGCAGGAGAGAATTACCGGTGACATTCTTCGTGGGCACGGCCCACGAAGAGGCAATCTTGAGGCGCTACTGAAATTCTGGCGACCGATCATGAGATTGCCCGGTGGTTTTCGTCGATGCATCGTCATCCTTGCGAATCATCCAGAGTTGTATCCGCTTCAGCCGTTGTGCGCGTGGCTTCATCATGAAACGACTGGCAAGTGGCCGAATGAAGGCAACCATCATGGTGGGGGTGGGGCCGGTCGTGCCGCAGGTCGGGTTGCCCGTCGTGCCGTTCCCGGCAAGCGTCGTCGTCGTCGCGGCAAGAGTGAAGACGGGGTGGAGATAGCAAGTTGGAGGGTGTATCGCCGGTTGGCTCGTATGGATGGGGGCATTACGGCTCGCCCTATCGACGGAGATCAAAATGCTGTCGCCTACAAGGCGGCACGATTTGTGCAAGGTATGCAATCGGTTCCAATGCCGGGTTCGTTCGATTGGACTAAACAACCGATTGAAGTGAAGAGGGGTAGTCACGGTCGCCTTGGGCGGACGCTTTCAAGCATCGCCTCTTATTTCACACCGGGCGATATGAGCAAATATCGCAATCCGATTCGCTCCGCCATGTGGGGGGCTTTGTTCCCCGGCGGTGGCGGTGCGGGCGGTGGAGGCATCGGTGGTGCTGCTAGGCCGTCTATCGGCGGTGGTGCGCTTCGTTGCCCCACGGGGTACATCAACGGTGGTCGATTTACAGATCCCAAGTTGAGCAATTGTGGTGGTTTGATATTTGACGTTCCGGCGAAGGGGCCGGGATCGGTCACATCAGGTGATGTTTCTAAGATGACTCGTCGTTTTGAAAACGTGAAGCCACAGGATGTTCCAGATGTGGTTCGTGATGTGGTTGTTAAAAAGCCTAAGGGTGATCCTTTCGCTGTTGTTCGTGAAGCAGCGATTCGTCCTAATCGTGCAGGCAGTCCTGCCCGTCGTGATTCTGTTGTGAACAGTGTTGTCGATTTTGTTGGCGAAAATGTTGGGACTACTCGTTTGGTTCGGCGTGACGGTGTGGTGTATGAACCCACATTGACCGCAGAAGAACTAGTGAAGATGAAGGATCACGACGCGATCAAGGGTGCCGTGTATGTGACTTCAAAGATAGGGAAGACCGCAATCGCAGGAGATGAGATACGCCTATTGAGCAAGGGTGCTCATGCCGTTGAGTACGCCTTCGGTCAGGGTTCTGTCCGGGTGGAACGTAAGAAAGACATTCCGGTTGGGGTTGGAGCAAAGATGCGGACCCGCTGGGCATCTATTTCTAGGGATCCAGACATCATCATTAATCCGTTTTCTCATGTTGAAAAGTTTGTTCAAGAATTTTCAGAGTTTGTAGAAATCAAACCAAAGTTTAAAGGTGTCAAAAATCCGAATGAACGCATCGTCGTTACTTCTAGCGATGGTATGAAGCGTGTGGTTTCAAGATGGATTCATCACATGTTTCTGTCACCTCGCGCTCCTCGTCGCTTGTCGGGCGTTAAGCCTTACAACATTACTAAAGAATCTGGAACTAAAACTTTGCGTGAGCCACGGTTCAATCGTGAGCAGTACGCAGTGTTTTCTGTGGAGAAAAAGAATCTGTCGTTGAGGCCGGATCTTTCCGATCAGTTTGGAAAGCCGAGTTTGGCGGACCTTCGGATTAGTGACACCAACGGTATGAGTAGGGATTCGCTGATTGAACTAAAGGCAGCCCGATTTGTATTAGCCAAACTTGATGAAGACATGGCAGTCAAGGTGTTTGGTCGCCGTCGGATGCGCGGCGTGCGATTGTCTCGTTTCGCCCGTCGGATTCCCAAGGTTGCTCCCTACAACCCGAAGGCACGGGATGCTGATGGTGATGGTCTGGTTCAGGAAGGAACTATTTGGGAGCGACCTTCGGGAACGATTTTTCGTGGTTTGAAGGCTGGTGCTAGGAAACTGGCTGGCTCTGTTCAACTTGTTGATGGAGACGGCAAGCGTGTTGATTACAAGCCGGGCGAGAACCAGCGTTCTCCGCTTCGGACTTCTCGCTTCGATCCTTTGAAGCGTCGTGTGGCGGGAGCGTCTGAGCGTTTCGGTGGGCGGCGTGAACAGGGCATCCGTCGCAGGGATCAGGAGTTGGATGCTACAGCCGATTTCACTGAGGTCGAATTGCGGCGTCAGGCACGAAAGGCACGCAGGCAGCGGGCACTCGCAAAGATAAGAGAGCGGGGGGCAGGCGTTCGTGAGCGTCGAACACAGCGGATGGAGCGTGGCGCTGAGCGGGATGAGGCTGCCGCAGGGAGACATGCTGAACGGGCTACGGAACTGACTAGTGAGCGACGCGACCGTGATGAGTTTGATAGGTCGCGCCGTGGAATGAGTATCAGGCATCGCGATGAGTTGCTGGCGGAGGAGGCGCGTGAAACACCTGAAGGCGAAAGGCCGTCCGCCCGTGAGCGTCGGAAACGTTCTCGAAATCTGATTGGGGATCAGAGGCGGGAACGAGGAGAACTTAATGAGCAGAATCCGCGTCGTGAGCGTCGGACGCAGCGTCGTGATGAACGTCGTCGGAGAATGCAGGAGCGACTTACTGAATTTGGGGAGCAGCGTGAAGAAGGCATCCGGCGGGAAGATCGCCGTCGCGGTGCAAGGGCTGACTTTGGGAAGCGTGGTCCGAGTATTGCGGAGCGGGCTGCTGCCGCAGCCGAACGCTTCCGTGAACGTAGAGAAGAAGGTATCCGTGCCGAGGATCGTCGTCGTGGCGCTAGGGCAGATTTCGGGAAGTTGGATCGTGAACGTGAGGGTCGTCGTAGGGATCGCCGCGGCCCAACGAGGAGGAGCGAGAGGACTGAGGGGCAGCAGCGCGGTCGGGTGGCTGAAGCAGCGGACAGGGTTAGGGACCGGAACGAGGAAGCGATTCGTCGTCGGGATCGGCGCGAAGGGGCGCAAGCCGATTTCGGGAAGTTGGATCGTGAACGTGCAGAACGCCGTGAACGCAGACAGCGGCGTCGCGAGGGTCGTGGCCGTGGTTTGGCGGAAGCGACTGAAAGGTTTAGGAACCGGCGCGAGGAGTCAATCCGTCGTCGGGACCGTGAGGAGGGGGCTGTAGCCGACTTTGGCATTTTGGAACGTGAGCGTGAAGCCCGTCAGGCTGCTCGCGCTAAACGGGAATTGGATCGACAGGCGGTTCGTAGTCAGCGCCGGGAGCGGATTCGTCGCCGGGTTGAAACGTTCGGAGAGCGTCAAGAGGCAGCGATCAGGCTCAGGGATAGGGATGAGCGGGCTATTGCAGACTTCTCTGAGATCGAATTGCGGCGCGAGATGCGTCGTCAACGGGTTCGTGATTTCACTCGTCGGGTCAGGGCAATCAGTGCTGATAGGGATCCTGAAACCCGTGAGGCAGGTAGGAAAGCGGCAAGGGTTAGGAACGACCGGTCGGCAGCCGTGTCTAAAAGGTTTGATGCACTTGATTCACGCGTTCAGGGGATGCCGGATTGGCGGGCCGAGGGCGATGCAGAGGCTGCACGGCGTAGGCGAGCGATGAGGGAGGCCGGTGTTGAAGAGCCGACACTAGAGCGCGATCCGGTGACTGGAGAACGGGAATGGTCGGACCGTCTGGCGAATCTTCAGCGTCAACGGGCATACGACGATCTTCTGAAGCGCTCTACGCGCCGCCCAATCGAAGACCTCACAGCAGCCGAGCGCCAAGAGAGAGAAGAGATCGAACGCATCCTAAAGATGCCGACATGGGAAGCCGGAGGCACTGCATCGGGCAGAAGGGACATGCAAGAGCGTCTTCTGGAGTTGGGCGGAGAAGATCTAACGGGAAGACAGGCGTACTTGGATAGCGTCCTTGGGGGTCAAACGCTCCGGAGTCTGGGGAGCGACAGGGAGCCTATTAGTCCAACCGCGAGAATTGAGGAGATCGACGCTCTTATTACAGAGTTGAACGATAAGTTCTTCGATAAGTATTGGGACTTGGATGCGAACGGGTACAACGTTGAGTCTGGCATTTATATGCATAGTCGATTCGGGGATCCGATAGATCAGGGTGGCGGGAATGCAATCGGGCGCAAATATGACGAATTGGTCGCAGAGCGCGAACAAATTCTGCGTGGCTCCGCTGAACAATTCCCCGGCATTGACCCGGATGATTTACGAAAAATACAACACGGATTGTATTCGTGGCGAGGCACTAATAGAGACAAGATAAAAAGGCTTGATGAAATCCATCTTGAAATCGAAGCGTTGTATGACGGACAAACAACCGGATGGATGGGCGTATCAGATGCACATCGTGAACGGTTTGAGGAGATACAAGCGAGGCTTGCCGAACTAGGACGATCCGGTCCCCATCGAACCGATGGTGGTGGGATGGCTGTATTCGAAGAAAACATCCACGGGATGGCAGTCGTCAATGAGATGCCTTCTGTTGATGAAATGGTACGGGCTGAAAGGCTCTATGACAAGTCGAAGGCACGGCGTGATCGGTTGCGGAAGATTCGGGAACGTCGCCTAGCGGGCGAAGAAACAGATCCAGCAGAAATATTTATGGAGCCGGTTCAAGGCATGGCCGTTGTCAACACATGGCAGGAATCGTTGAATGACAGGGTACGGGGGATTTCCGCACAGGCTCGCGTGAAGGCTAGGCGTGAACGTTTGGAGGCCATTCGGGAACGTCGCGTTGCGGAGGCAAAAGCCAGAGATGCAGATTTCGATCCAGATGATATTGACCCAGATGAGTGGCATGACGAAGGCTCTCCAGAGGGCGGCATATTTGATTTGGATCAGGCGATCATGGGGATGCCTTCTGTTGAAGAGATGGTTACTGCTGACAGGGTGTTTGAGCGAGGGCTGGCACGCCGTACGCGTCTGAGGGAAATTCGGAAACAAAAAGAGGCGAAAGCAAGAGAAGTCAGGGATGCTGGCGTTTCGCCTGCGCTTGTCGATCAGCCGATACAGAACTTGGTGCCGACGCCAAACGATTCGGATCTTCCCGGTGAAGATGTCCTGATTCGTTACGGACAGGGTGATGAAGTCAAGGTTGGGTCGCGCATTGGAACGGTAATTCGCAGTGATCCGGGCGACGGCGGTCGTGGAGCCTTCTATGTGGTCCAATTCGATGATGGAAAGAGTGAATCGTTTCCCATGTATCGGGTGACGGGGGATTCGGACTTGAGGCGTAGGCGTCGTGCTGAGGGAGTTGAACGACACTTTTACCCAGATGGGGCGATACCGGTTGAGGATTTCACTTCACAGGGACTAGTTGACGAAATGGCGATGATCAAGGAAAGGTGGGATGGCGCAGATGTCATCCCAGTCGAAGACATGATTCGTTTCGACAATCTGAAAATTGCGTGGCATGAGAAGAACCCTACGGGGAATCTGGGAGCCGTTCGCAATAGTCGGGGTTATCCCGTTGATATTAAGCATGTTGAATATGGTGATGGAACGAGGGCTAGTTCTGGACCCGGTACCGGGAGTAGCAACACGGGAATGGTTCGGGGGATGCCTTCGGTGGAACGGGTATTGGGTTTGCCTCCAGACACGTTTGATCCGGACCGTGATATCGACCCTGATGTGTACCACGACGATCCGGACCGTCCGGGCGCTGCCGGTGATCGGATTATTAGGAGTTTGTCTGCTGCGGTGGCTGAGTGGTTGGGCGAAGATTATTTTGATGCTTTTGAAGATCATGAACTTGACAAAGCAATGAGTGACGCTTTGTTGCTGATTAGGGCAAAGAATGGTGGAGATCTTCGGTTTGCTGATTTCATTGAACCTAGCGAATTTTGGCCTGAAGGTTTCTTGCACGCAGAACTAACGCTAGAGGAGTTGTTTACTAAGGAGGGAGTTGAGAAGGGATTGCTGGCTGGGGTGTATGACGGCGATATTCCAGAGGGAGTTTTGCTTGAACTACAAAATGATCATGGGTGGGAGCGTGATCCGATTGAACGGGTTCAAGCCATAGTCGATGCCGTGTTGTTCCATAGTGAAGAAATGGACAATCCGGAAGTCTTCTATGAGAACGTGGCACAGGTTCATGGAGAGACTTGGGAGTGGGAGCGCATGATGTATGCGTTCAGGACGAAGAAACTCCATGAGGACAACGTATTCAGTCGGGAAGGCAAGATACGTTTAGCGTTGACTGACCGATTTTTGCAAGAACGTCGTTCGGAAAATAGACGACGACGCAATGCTCTTACTGCCTCGTTGGAAGATAGCAACTCAGGTGATGGTGGATTTGAACCACAGGGCGATGCTGATGAAGTAGATGTTCCTGATTCAGATAAAACGTTCTTGCAGAAGATTGTTGACAAGTTTACGTTTAAGCGGGTCAAGGTCACAGAACGGGAATATGAGCGCCGCGGCAAGGGGCCGGATTCAATGCCCGGTTCTTTTGAGGAGTTGGGTATTGACGTAGACGAGATTTTGGCTAGAGGCAGTACGACTCCAGAGGAGCAAAAACTTCTTAAGAAATGGGTTATTTCAGCATTCTCGTTGGGTTCGGCCAATGAGTTTGCTGGGGCAGACGATTACATGTGGCGGTTGCGAAGCGAGATCGACGGTAGTGCAGATCTGCCGGAGATTGGGATTATCCAAATTGGAACTCGTATACAGTTGGAATTTCATGCTTCTATCGAATTCAAGCCTCCTGAAGATTTTGTTAGCAGGGGCACGACTTACAAGGCTGGCGAGTGGCATGTAAGTGGTAAAACTGATCGACAAATAACAATCGCGCAGCAGGCCAATGGCGATGCCACAAGAATAGAAATTGACAATAAGCACATGTATGTTGATTCGGCACGGGCTGGTGTTAAAGGAAAGGGTTTTGCAACCTTCTACAACACCAACGCTTGGCTGCATGTCAATCAGTTGGGTGGACCGAAATCAACTATTCGGGTTGATGCGGCTGATGATGGAGAGGTGGTTTGGGGCATACAGGGATTTAATGACCCTCATGTAGTTGCAAATGCCATGGGGGCAATATTCAAAGAATTGTCTGAATACAAGAGAACTGGCAAGCCCGGTTTGATTCGTGATGACGCAATGTTTGAAGCGCTGTCAAGGCTCTACAGTATTCATTCCGATTCTTTGGGTGTTCCGATGAACGAAGAACTCTCTCCTGTCACTCTTGGGATGATTCATTCTGTTTTGCGAAGGGATGGTCGGCATCCTTGGGAAGAAATCGGAAAAACCGCCATTTCAGCCATCTTTGAAGACCGGGATGACGACGTTGACGCTGTTGAAAAAGATCCAAATCAGAAAGTTGATAAAAAGAATCCGACGCAAAACGGAATGGTTCAGAATGCCTATGGGAATTGGTGGATGGTGAATGCCCCATTCTTAAGTGGGGCTGTGCAGGTTCATCGTGAGAGTGCTGTCGGTAAGGGGTTGGATGAAAGCGCTAAGCGGATCAAGGGTGATGTGCCGGATGTAGATGTCGATACACCGGATTCCCCACGACGGCGAAACCGGGCGGCGGAACGCAGGGCGGCAGGGAAACAGGTAGTGGAGCCACCTTCCAGAGTTCCTTTGCAAACTGGGCGCAGGAGGGCTTCGTCACAGTTGTCGATAGGTGAACCAGACGAATTGGGTCGTCTTCCGTTGGTTTCAACTTCGATGGAAGATAGCGACATCAAAACGCCCGCAGCCGCTGCTGAACATATTCGTGGTGGGGGAAAACTTAGTGACGTTCCCCGTGAGTTGATTCTGGAAGCAGTTTTGGAAAATTCCAGTGGATATAACAACGACGCACCGGATGATTCAAAACTTTTCAGATTGATAAGCGTTGACGAGAACGGTGATCCCGGCAAGTCAAGTAATCCGGGCACTTACGGTACGTCGTATATTTTTCTCAAGAAGGATGGCGAACCGGGAGCGGAACAGGGATTCATTATCAAAAGTCCGGATTACGCATACGAATCGCGTGGACTTAATGGTGGGGCTGACGGTTCAGGCAGCAGCATTGCAAATGTCAGCCAATTCAACGAGATTATTGGGCGTTCGATCAGCCAGTTGATGGGAGATCCGACCGGTGGCGTGATGCTAGATGGCACCGACGACAGAGGTCAACCTTATATTGTCATGGAGTTCAATAACGTGGTTGCTGACATTGGGCACGAAATTCCTCTGGCATATATGAATTTGGAGGAGCGTACCGAACCTGAAATGTTGAAGTCTCGTCTTAGGGCTTTGTTGATCGGTTACAGCATGGGTTTGGGCGACAGGCATGGCGGCAACCTGTTGGTTGGCTCAGAAGATGCGGCAGGCTCATCGGCACGGGGCGTAACCAATATCGACTTTCAGCGGGCGTGGGGAGCGGACACGGATATCCGTGCTTACATAGATGGACACATGGCCGAAGGAGATGGTTTTCCCGGTCTTGGATTACTGGGTGACTTACGAACAGCAATCAGGGAAGGCAAGTTGAGCGAATCAGAGTTGGCCCTTGTGATTGACGAAGTTCACGAACAGATGAGACAGATAAAAGATGTTCATTTGGAAAACATCTTTAGCGAGTTGTCTTCAATCCACGAATTGGGGGCACGATCCCGCCCGCCCGGTATGCCCTCCACGGGACCACAAGATGTGGAGATTCATGCGTCGGCAGTTAACGATCATCTGGAGATGACATTGAGCGTACTTTCCGGTGGAGAGATGCTGTTGTCGGAACTTTTGGCAGACACGACAGATGAAGATCAGTGGTTTGCAGAAGGGCAGCAGTTCTGATGGCTAAATTTTTAATCACTCCTTACGGACAATCAGTCGAACCTGCGATTATTATTGAGAATAATGACAACCATTTTGATATCGGTGGAAACGAACAATTGGCAGCACAACTAGTTGAAGCCATGGATGCTTACGACATAGACGAAGAAAAAAGACTGGCCGCTTTGATTCATGGCTCCACGTTCATCATGAGGTCGCATAAACTGGGAGACACAGATGATCCGGATGATAGAAAAATACTTAATGATCATAAGAAGAAGTGGATGAACGAGAATGGGTAACGTTAGTGCAGACACGATTGGCAAGATGCAGAACTATATAGAGGCGCGTAATTCGCCTGAGCGGTTGGGCATTGTCGAAATGGTGTCTCAGTATGTTCTATCTGATCTTTCTCCGGAAGAAGATAAAGAAGAGGCTTTGATTCTGTCGCGCTATCACTTGTCTACGGATAAGGGAACAGAGGATTTGAAAGCGTTGTATCCGGATGCCGTCAGTTGGATGGAGGAAGGTAATTCATGAGATATCCGGAACATCGTTTGAACGAGATTGCTTTTCGTGCTCGTTTATATGATCTGAACCATATCCCTCTTGAAAAAGGGATAGCGGGGATGATCAAACGCGTTCCGAAGGTAGTTCCGTATGACAATGATGCCCGTGATGCTGATGGTGATGGTCTAGTTCAAGAGGGAACAATCTGGGAGCGGCCTGCTGGTACTCGTTGGGTAAGCAAGTTGGGTAGCGCTCTTGCTTCTGGTTTGCGTGCCATTCCGGGTAATTCCAAGATCGTGGATAAAGATGGCAATGATGTTGATTACAAACCGGGAGATAAGGCACAGGGTGGACGGGCGAAACTTCGTGGCTTGTTGGCTCGTCGCCGGTTGCGTCGGGCTGGTCGGCGTACCCGGCGTGCGGAGGGCAGGCGTGAAGAGG
>Ga0302123_10000526_pt1 | contig 30136 bp, 26 predicted proteins | sample CB21_321_MG_FD_203109 | JGI IMG/M metagenome (GOLD analysis project Ga0302123, IMG submission 203109) | Marine microbial communities from Western Arctic Ocean, Canada - CB21_32.1 | ecosystem: Environmental > Aquatic > Marine > Oceanic | place: Canada: Western Arctic Ocean | collected 2017-09-28 | reverse complement strand
GATGAAAATGGTTCCGACCCTGGCAGCGTCATCCATTGTCATGACCTCGTACCCATCAAGAATCGCCTCCAGAGCTCGAATCGGATCGATCTCTACCACCACAACCCGAGCGCCAAGGCCATCGGCTCGCGATGCGACACCTCGGCCACAGTCCCCGAAACCAACCACAACAACCACCGAGCCAGCGATCAGCACGTTGCTCGCTCGGATGATGCCGTCCATGGCGGACTGGCCGGTACCGAAGCGATTATCGAAGAGGTGCTTGGTCGCCGAATCGTTAACAGCCACCACAGGAAAACGAAGCTTGCCCTCGGCAGCCATTGCCCGCAGCCGGATCACACCGGTTGTCGTCTCCTCCATCGATCCAATCGGAGTGATCTCAGTCCTAACGGTATGTAAGAGGTTCACTAGGTCAGCACCATCATCCATCGTGATGTCTGGGTCGATATCGAGAGCCGAGTGAAGGTGGGAGTAATAGGTCTCGTCGTCTGTCCCGCGTCGGGCGAAGACGGAGATGCCCTCCTGAACCAGAGCAGCGGCGACGTCATCCTGCGTAGAAAGGAGGTTGGAAGCGGCAAGGGCGACCTGAGCACCACCATCCCGCAGGGAGAGCATGAGGTTCGCTGTCTCCGACGTAACGTGCAGGCAGGCGGCGATCTTGAGACCGTCGAACGGCTTCTCTTGAGCGAACCGCTCGCGAATCGTGTTCAGCACCGGCATCCTTCTGCCGGCCCACTCAAGGCGGCGTGCCCCTTCTTCCGAGAGGGCGAGGTTCGCAACGTCGTAGTCCACTAGTGCTCCTGTGTGCAGGGGGTGGCTTGATCAATCAGCATGACGGGCACGCCGTCGGCAACAGCGTAGCCCAGCCGACAATCGTCACAGCAGAGGCGACTGTTCTGCTCATCTTGGGTGAGCGTCCCCTTACATGCAGGGCAACGCAAGATCTTGGCAAGGAATGGTGAGAGCATGAACACAAGACTAGAACGAGGCCTATGACTAGAACTAAGACCAGTGACTTCTAGTCCTAGTTCTCGTTCGGTTTTATGCTTCTCGCCTAATGAGTCAGACTTTCACCATCATCATCCCCGTGTATAACGAAGCTGCGTTCTTCGAGAGCGCCTTCAAACAGCTCGTCGACGACATGTCCGAGACGGGGATCGGCTGGGATCTAATCGTGGTAGAGAACGGTTCAACCGACGACACAGCGAACATCGTCAGCTCGATTCTCGAGGCTTGGAACGGGGAGGGAACCATGCTGCAACTGCCCGATCCAGATTACGGGGCGGCGCTGCGGGCAGGCCTCTTGCGTAGCTCCGCCGATTGGACGGTGACGTTCGACATTGACTACTTCTCGGCTCCCTTCGTTGAGACGGTGGCGACTACTGGAGCCGACATCGTCATCGCATCAAAGAGGGCCGAGGGCTCCGACGATCGACGGCCGGCCATTCGCCGGTTTGGAACCTGGGGCCTCAGCCAAGTTCTCCGATTCCTTCTGAGTTCGCAGGTGCAGGATACGCACGGCATCAAGGCCTTTTCGCGGAGCGTGGTGGACGATGTGGCTGGCCAAGTGACTCGAACCAAGGACCTCTTCGACACCGAACTGATCATCAGAGCTGAACGCTTGGGCTACACGATCGTGGAGACTCCTATCGTTGTGGAAGAGCGGCGAGCTGCAGGCAGTCCCTTCCTAAAGCGGATCCCGAGGACGCTCTGGGGGTTAACTCAGCTCCGGCGGGCTCTCCCCCCAAAGACGACATCGCGGTAGCCAGCAAACTTCGGAAACAGGATCACTCCCGTAGCGAAGACCTTCGCTAACAACACCTGGTTCGTGGTCATCTCATCGATCATGAGATCTGCGCCCCACACGAACAGATTGGTGACCCCGACAGCCAAGAAGTTTATGAGGTAGAAGCTCGCCGACTCAGACAGCTCCCCCAGGCCTGACTGCCCGAAGGTGATTCGCTTGTTCATCAGATACGACAGGCCGGTGACCACCAAAGCGGACCCAGTGACCACGACGTACTTATTCATGGGCGTGTAGTCGAGCAAGATCTTGACGAGTCCAAAATCCATGATGGTATTGACCACGCCGATGGTCACCATCGTTGCGAACTGCCGACCTGTCGCCTTGTCCAAGAACGTCTTGATGTAGGACTTCATCAGGCTGCCGCGGCCTTCCTTCGCCTGATCGTCCACCAACCTACGAGGAGCGCAACAATACCAACCGCCGAGGCTGCGTTACCGGTGGTCTCCACCCACGTGTTCTTGAACTCCAAGACAACATCCTCACTGGTGGGCACCACCAAGAGCAGCGACGGTGCAGCCAGATAGGGGCCGTCAGCGCCGGTTGCCTCCCAGTTCGGGAAGTAGGAGATCTTGATGAGGTGTGGAGCCCCAATCGCAGTGGTACGGAATGAGATCCGACGGTCAGTGATCTCGATGTCGCTGACCTCGCCCGTGATTCCGTTCGGTACCGCGTACTGCAGATCGCTCAAGGAGTCGATACGCCTCCAAGACGGATCACCAGCATCAACCACATAGGTACCCAAGTTGTCCAGATCGTCGTACCAGGCCAGTGAGAAGGCCGAGAATGAAGTGAATTGATCGTCCTCCCGTTCCGGAAGAGGAACGAAGTGCGCCAGAAACTCCTGTTCCGGTTCCTCGAGCACCAGAGGCTCGAAGCTGCCGATGGAGATCATCTCTGCGTCCGGAATTTCATAGATGCCGAACGGCTCTGAAACGGCCGCCTGCTCTAAGCCTACGGCGAACGCCTCATCGTTGGCTTCTTCTGTAAACGCCACGTAGTAGTCGACGCCGAAGAAAGCTAGGTGTTCTACACCGCGCTCGAAATCGAAGGTGTGATAGGGAAGACCTGGAATAGGGTTCGAAGGTTTGAAGCTCATCTCTGATGCGTTCACAAAACTGAAGGGCGTCGAGAGACTTGATTCGAAGTACAAACCTTCCATCGAGGTATGCCCCTCAGACCAATACGGGATCAACATCAACGCCATGGTGGTGCCGTACTGACCAAGGTCAGCATTTGCCTCCCAGTGCAGACGCCCGTCCGGCAGCTTGTCGACCTCATCCATGAAGGCCGAGTACTCGGGGAAGCTGTCCTTGCCTTCGTAACCGGTGTAATTCCATCTCGCCCAGCCAGAGACAAACGAGATGCTCGCCGCTATCGCGATGACGATCAGCGCGGAGAGAGCCAGCGCACCGGTCTGCTTGGTGTCGAATCGCAACCGATCCGAAAAAGTGGACAAAACCCCAAAGATGACAAGGCCCGCCCCAACTGCCATTGCGGCTTGCCAATTTGCTCGACCGAGAGTCCAGCCAATCACACCTCCCAACAGAACCAGCACCCCAACCAGGCTGGCCGGCAGAAGGAGCGACGACCGCACAGGCAACCGGTTCGAGAACCGTTCCCAAAGCTGGCCAACACCAAGGCCAGCCAGAATTAGGAGCGCGAGGTACCAGAACGGGAGGAGTCGACCGTTCCACAGTTTCCAAGGCCCAGAGCCGATCACATCGGGAAATATTTCGTCCAAAGCATAAGAAAGCCAGAAGTAAACCACCGGTACAGCGCCCATAAGCACAACAGGAAGGACGAACACCCGGCGGCGAAGACTCAGCACGAGCCCAACTAACGCAAAAGGAACCAAGAACCACAACTCGGTGGGGAGCACCTCATCCCACTTGGAAAGAGGACTCCAGCCCATGTCAGCGGTCAGGCCGATTCTCGCCACCAACGGCACTGCCCAGAACCCAGATATCGCGAAACCCCAGAGCCAAGTGATTACCGTGTTTCGAAAGCCACCGCTCCGACGGATCAACATGGCGAATGACGCCACAACCATCACGAACGTGGGAATCACATGCGAAAGAGCCGCCAACCCAAGTAGTAGCGAGGCCAGCGGGACGAGTCGAGGGTTGGCTCTCGATCGTTCAAGCGCACTCAGGTAGAACAACCCCAGGGCTACTGACCAGGCGAAGGAGAACTCGCCAGCGAGCGTGGACGCAATGTTCCCGCCATAAATCGTGAACGACTCAGCGAACACGAGCATGCCACCAGTGATACCACCGATGAGCGCTGTCTCCGTGCGGTAACCAAGCGACTTAACAAACGAATAGGCGGCTGGTGGCGTCGCCACGATCCCTGCGGCGGTAACAATCTTGAACGCCACTCCGTACGGCAGGAATATGTCCAAGAAGACGATGACCAATGACGGCAGCGGGAAGTAGAAGTAGAAGAGCGGAAAACCGGCAAACCAGGCATTGGACCAACCAAGCACTTTACCCGTCTCAAGCAGTTGCTCACGCAATAAGGCGGGCCCTAAGACATGCGCTCCCATGTCTCCCCCGGTAGGGGTATTGACCAGAAAAATGAGATCTGGCCTCATTACCGCCAAAACCGCAGCAGACACCGCTGCCAGCGCAAGAGCTACGTTCCGACGGCTCATCCCAAATAGCTAGCTAGTCGCGCGCGACCGAGCAAGGACCTCGGTGAGATCGATCCGACCATCGACACCGTTCCACCACTTCTCTTCGCAGTGGTGGCATGAGAAGAAGGTCACTTCCGTTGTATCGGGAAGGGTGTGCTGGATTTCGATGACGTCGGTCCGCCTGCAGGTAGGACAATGCATTGTAAGCCTCCAAAGTTCTGGATAATTGTACGTGATCTGTGACTAACGACTGCGGACTTGCGACTAGGGAAGCTCGTCAAGCATGCGGCCTATGTAACGACTTCTTCGACGCCCATCCTCTCGCCAGTGGGCGTACCAATACGGACCGTGCGGACATTTGGTGCAAGACTCTCTTCCACACTTCACCCACTGCTCTCTGAGCTTTACATCCGGTGAGTCAGGGACTCCCATGGCGACCCCATTGCTCTGAAGCCGAGCCTGCGTGAGAATGTGCAGCCTTCGCAGTTCATGCTCGTCGAGATGCTTGACAGCATCCAGTAGATCCCTGTCGAGCGCCACGAATGCCGGCTAGGCAACCTCAAGCGGAGCGAACAGACGCGAGAGCGTACGTCGATCCGTGAGGGTCCACCCAAGAGGAGGGGTGAGTTTATTGGCGTGTTCGGAGCAGAAGATATGACCGCTCCCTGGTATGACCTCACCAGCGAGGTCCTCAAGCCACACCGAGCGCTCCTGATAGTTGAATACCATCAGGGCTGCAGCGGTTGCTCCACATCTAACGCAGTTTTCTAGCATGACGACAAGTTAGGGAATCAATGGCTCGAGGCCAAGCATTTCGCTTCTTACGCGCGAAACAGCACGTAAGTCGATTTTGTCATTTACTCGAGATCCCCGCGTAGGCCAGCCACAGAACCTTCTGCTGGAACCCCCTCGATACGGCTAAGAATCAGCCCCGTTGAGTCAACGATGATGGTCGTGGGAACACCGTTCAAGCGCACAAGTTCGAAGAGTCCGGGCTGCAGATCGAAAACAACTTCTTTTGCTATCTCTGGGGCTTCGGCAAAAACCAGCTTCCTCGCGGGCTCACAGTTTTCACACGCAGCGGAGGTGAAGAGCAGCACAGCGGGGAAAGGACCGAACTCATTTGAGATCGTCTCGCCGCCCTCAGACTTAGTCCGCTGCCTAGATCCAACCAGCAAAGCGAGCGCCAACAAACCAGCTACGACAAGTACGGCCACCTCATTCACCCTGGGGAACCCCAGTTTCGACAGCGAGACCGAATAGGTCATCGGGTGCTTCGGACGTCCATCCCGCTACGAAGGCACCATCACCAGTCAGCACAACGCTGTCGGAGTTGGTAGCGCCGACTTGCACCAGCAGAAGCCTGCCTGGAGGAACCACAACCGAGACCGGAGCGCTGGCGCCACCCGCACCGAAGACAAGGTACTCAACACGCACCTCGCCCGCACCGGGGTTCAGGACCCATGCCAGCTGGGTGCCCTCTCCCCTCGAAAGACCGGGAAGCACCCACTCTTGAGCGACGGATTGCGTCCCTGAGGTAAGACCAAGACCCTTCGGTCCTTCGACAGTCAAGCCCGCCCCGATAGAACCATCTGAGTTTACGGCCACAGCCGTTTCCGCGGGAACCTGAAGCACCTCAAAACTGCGGGCTGGCAGGACTATCTGCAAGACACCCAGATCTGCTCCTTCTTGCCCAAAGAAATCCACCTCAACCGACAGAGCCGACACAGACGGGTTCACCAGCACAAGCTCCGCCGAGCTTCCGAGTGGGGCGCCTGCGGGGAAGAACCACCGAGGACCTAAAGCCGCGCCCACAGCTACTCCCCTAGCTCCTGTGGGAGAGACTCGCTCCAACGACGGAACCACCCGACCTTGCTCCTCATGAACCACAAAGAACAGATACTCACGAAGTCGAAGCTGCTGACTTAACTCAAATCTACGTAGCGTCCGCGGAGGGACCACCGCCCGCTCTAGCGAGGAGACCACCTCTAGATCCTGTTCGGAGTACACCGTGACCTCGACCGTTGCCGACTGAGGGAACGGGTTGTAGAGCATGAGAGCGGTGCTGTTGTCTTCCAGCGTGTTCCCCACCCCCACCGCCCAGTCGCGGGAGCCGATGCGGACACAGCTCGTTGCGGCATCGAACCCGTTGCCCCACGAACGAACTCCGCCCGACACAACGCCGTCGGGGGCGTACAAGTGAATCGGGGTGTAGCCCTGCTGCAGGCCGGGATCTGCGCTCCAACTTCGAACATCGTCTCCGTTGCCTGCAAAGGCTGCCAACTCGTCGCCATCAAAGAACCACCGACCCGTGAAGTCCGCGTTTGCGTGGGCGACAATGCGTGACTCGACGGCCCCGTCGGCCTGCCAAGTCGGGCAGAAAGCTGAACCGGTAGAAAAGGACGGATACTCAAGCGGCGGCGCATCAGGTTCAGGCAACCCAACCGGTGCCGGAGACAGGAAGGCTAACCAAAGCATTGTTCCGGCAAGCACCACACCAAACAGTCGCTTCATCGGCGAATCCTCCCAACAACCAACATCACAAGAAGAAGACCAGCCCATCCGGCAACCAGCTGGCTCAGGAGCCGCTGACGCCTGTCAACGATGACCGCAACCTCACCGCGGGTTCCATCAACCTGCGCGCCCAATTGGTCAGACGAGTCCGGAAACCTGACGGTCTGATTAATAACTAGGTCGACGGAGTCCGATGACCTCCCCGTCGCCGAGGCAGCGTCAATCCTCCAGAAGTACCCCGAACTGGCCGTAGCTGGCCCAATCGGCTTCTCGAGTTCGAAAACCACGAGGTCACCGATACCGATCTCTACCAAGTCGAGTCTGCCTTGAAACGCGGGCAACAGGGGGGAATTGACTGGCAGAGCGATCCATTGGAGCCCGTAGGGGAGGAACAGCGACGTCGCTCTGAGCTGAGGATCCTCTACGTAGCCCGCCAGATCATCGGACAGACGTACATCGAGGTCACCGTCGGGCCCGAGGAACGCATCTAGGTAAGTGAGACCAGTATCAAACACCCGATACTCGCCACCGTCCCACTCTCGACTGTCGCCTGGTGCAGCTGCGTTCACCAGCAAGACCCGAGAGTCGGGAGCGGTTTCTCTGGCCTCCATGAACGCCCTGAGGTCTTCCAAGCTGTCGTCCGAGCTAAGCCCAAGCGATCCATTCCAAGCCGGGCCTGCTCCCGCGACCAGTAGGACAAACGTTGCCATCAGGGCAACCGAACCCAGAGCCCTACCAACGCCCCGGTTACTGAGTCCACCCGCTGAAAAGGCGGCTGCTGCGATCGATCCCAGTCCCAATGCAAGAGTCAAAGCCGACGCTACGGCTACTTCACGCGATCCTGGGTACCCGCGGAGGCCCACCACCCCAGCAGCGGCGATGACCCCACCCATCACCGACACGCGCCACGTCGTCTGAGGAGAAACCAGCCCTAACAGCCACGACACCGATGCAGCGCTTACAAAGATCAGGGTCGGCTTCCAATACATTCCAGTTCCGGCATCGAGGAGGGTCGAGAAACTATTGGCTCCCCCCCAGGCCAGCACAAACGGAACCGAAAAGACAGTCCCGAGCGCACCCCACACAAGAGAAGAAAGTCGGTTGTAAAAGAGGAATCCCAACACTCCCACAGCCGCTGGGAGAGCCACGGTAAGCGGGGCGAACCCGGCGAGTATTCCAGACGCCAAGCCGAGGCCCCCGACCCGAGAAAGCATTGCCATCCAACTCTTAGAGCGAGGAGCCAATACCAGAAGGCTCATCCACGGCACGGCACCCAGCGCCACCAGCCCCTGCCAATTACCGCTTCCACCTAATAGCGCTGTAGCTGGGCCACCGATCATGACAACCGCACCACCTACCGAAGCCCACTCCCCCAGCTCAAGCCTGCGAAACAGCCTGAAGGCCCCAAAGAGGCCTACAACACCAGCCAACATGGTGATCCTCGTCGCTGCCCGGGACCCCAAGACCGACTGAAACACCGCGAGAACAGAAGCCGACGGGTGCGGCGGTGAGTTGGTGCCGAACCCAGCGCCGTTCCACCCGCCGGTGATCACCCTCAAGGTGTCCCTGAGGTCGGCCAACGGAAGACTCCACTGCGCCGTAGGAAGATCGCCGAACATCAAGGAACGAAAGAGCACCATCCAAACTAGGCCCAACGCCGCGGTGATAGCCAGTGTCTTCGACGTCGACCGTTCCTCGATGCGAGCTTGACTTTCCCCCGTTGCAGCGACCCGAGCTCGCAACGGGTTGAGCACACCGAGCCAAGCCTGCTTGAACGACTCGAACCCTCGAGACTGATACCGGAACAACTCCTCGTCGCCGAGGTGCCGGGCCTTCCTGAGCTGAGACCGCCCTCGAACAAGAGATCCAAGGTTCTTGATATTCCAAAGAGCTGACTTCGCCAGATCCACGAGAGCTATTGGATGTCCAGTCAGAGTCCGCATCAGCGCGGCCAACGTCCATACCACAACAGCCAACGGAGCGATCCACAACAACGTCAAGAGGGAGTAACTCTTCAGGAGAGCTCGCATCTCCCCAGCCTGCTCTCGCCACCGAGGGATTCCATCTGAGCACAGGTGCCTATGGAGCACTTCGGAGGAAGGTACAACAACTACCCTCCCCCCAGCGAGACGAGCTCGCTGAGAGAAGTCAATGCCGGCGGCGACCGGCGCCATCATTGGGTCGATTCCGCCGAGCCCGGCAAAAAGATCCTTCCTGATTAACACCGAGGCCGAGGGGATGAAGGCAACGTCTCGAATCAGGTCGTACTGGCCCTGATCGACCTCTTCTACATCAAGCCCCGACACCGGGTAACACAACAAATCAGTCGCGCCCCCGATCGATTCAAGAACATTCGGGTCGTCGAAGTCGACCAGCTTTGAGCCGGCCACACTCGCGTCCACTCGCATGCTCTCTTCTACCAAGTTCAGCAAAGCATCTGGGCGAGGCTGCGAGTCATCGTGAAGGAACCACACGTGCGTCACGGCGTCTGGCAGAGTCTCCTTCAGCCCGGCGCTCTCCGAGATCCAGGGAACGTCAGCTGCCTCAGCGGCCCTTCGAGCAGCCGAACCGCCACCAACGACGGTGATACTGGCAAACGGAGCCGCCTGAGCCCTGACCGATACGAGCACATCAGGAAGCCTCTCAGCAGCTTCAGAAAGTATCGCAACTGCGCTCAGGGTTTGGGAGGCCTCGGACATGGTTCCTCATTCTGGGCTTGATCGAGCCGTACCGCAATCTGCTGAACAGACCACCGCGAATCTCGACAGTGAACATCAACAGTGTATGTTTCCCTCCACTATGCGTGTTGCACTACTTTCTGGAGGCGTCGGCGGAGCAAGGGCGGCGCGAGCCATCAACAACCTAGATCATGACCTCACTGCGATAGTCAACGTAGGAGATGATGCCCCTGCCTACGGCCTTCAGGTGTCTCCCGACCTTGACACTGTCATGTACACACTGGCCGACGTGGCCGGCGACGCTGGCTGGGGGGTCGCCCATGACTCCTTCTCGCTGATGGACAGGATGGCGAGCTTTGGCATCGACACGGGATTTCGGATAGGCGACAAGGATCTTGCCACAAAACTCCTCAGAACTTCCCTCGTTGGGCAGGGGGTGAGCCTTTCTGATGTAACCAGTCGTCTGGCCGAGACCTTCAATCTCGACGTCACCTTGCTGCCGGCAACCAACGACCCGTTAGCAACCATGATCCAGACTGAATCCGGTTGGATCGACTTCCGAACCTACTTCGTGACTCGGCGCCACCAAGATCGCGTCCTCGACGTGCGTTTCGATGGCGTAGCCCGGGCTCGGCCAGCGCCTAGTGTCATCGAGGCTATCGAAGCCTCGGACGTTGTCATCATCGCTCCCAGCAATCCCCCGCTCTCGATCTGGCCTACCTTGGCAATCCCGGGGGTGAGTAGGGCAGTCCAACGGGCCAAGCGAGTAATCGCCATCAGCCCCCTCTTTGGCGGCAAGGCCTTGAAGGGCCCGGCCGATCGCGTCCTCGGATCTCTCGGCTTCTCACCTGGAAACAAAGGTGTCGTGGAAGCCTATGACGGGCTATTAACCGATCTTATCGTGGACCAAGCCGACGCATTGGATCGGGCCCTTCTCGGTACCCCGCACCTGCGGGTGCACGTGACGAACACAAAGATGACAACCATCAAAGAAGGAAGGAGTTTCGGGTCATGGCTGACGCACCTGCTCTGACTGTTTACCCCCTTGAGGGGATCGGCGAAATCTCAAAAGGAGACGACCTCACCGCCATCATCGGTGACGCCTACGAGCGCATCGGTGGGCCGGAGCCAGGAGACGTGCTTGTGGTGACACACAAGGTCGTGTCCAAGGCGGAGGGGGCAGTTAGGGAGGTGCCAGAAGGGACATCTCACAGGGCCATCATCGAGGATGAAGCTTCCCAAATCATTCGCCGCCGTGGTGACCTAGTCATCACAAGGACACACCACGGATTCATCTGCGCGAACGCTGGAGTCGATCAATCAAACGCCTCCCCCAACACGGTGGTGCTCCTCCCGAGAGACCCGGACGCCTCAGCTCATAGAATCCTCACGAAGCTCGAGATACGGTTCGGGATCCACATCCCCGTCATCATCTCCGACACATTCGGGCGCGCATGGCGCAGGGGTCTGACCGACGTCGCTATTGGCCTAAGCGGAATGCAGGCCATCGAGGACCTGCGAGGCACCACAGACTCGTTTGGGATGGTGCTAGAAGTCACGGAAATAGCGGTCGTTGATGAGCTAGCTGCCGCGGCTGACCTCGTCATGGGCAAAGCGACCGGCATTCCGGCCGCCGTCATCAGGGGGTACACCTACCCAGAGGGCTCAGCCAGAGCCACCGACCTGATCCGGCCCGATGACGAGGACATGTTCAGGTAACCCAACTAGGAGTAGGACCAGGACGAAGGCTAAACAGCGAAAACCCCAACCGAGGCCTGCACCCAGGGGGTTCGACCTTAGTTCTAGTCTTAGTTTTCGTCTTCGTTTTCGGTTTCAGGCGGCAGCTTCGCATCTTGTCCGATAATGACGGACACTTGCATGTTCGCTTCTAGGGTTCCTGTTGCTGTCTCCCCGAACCCGAGAATCTCGATGACGTGACTGGCTGTGCCGATGGCGCTTGGCCTCGAAATCACTTGGGTGACGAGGAAGTCACTTCGGTCTGCGTTACCCACATCGACAACATCGAACCCACGAGCCTCAAACCACTCAGCCCACGCGCCCGCTATTCCGGCTACACCCGAACCGTTTAAGACTCGGATAGTGACCGGGCCGTCTGCAACCAGCTCCATCGAAGTGCCTTGACGGAACGCCTCAAGAACGAGCTCGGCATCGCTTCCGGCTACCTGAAAGTCTCTCCCATCCAGCCGTTTACCTTCGGTTGGCAGCGTGGCAGCATCGATATCCCGTAACTCAAACTTGCGGAAATCCACAAGCAGGTCACCGAAGTCGATTTCACGAAAGGCTGGGGAGACCACCATGTGCCGAGCCATTGCGCTGATGATTCCTGGCGCGTCGACCAAAAGCGACGGGCTCTTGATCCCCTTGAAAATGGCCACCATGATCTCTTGCTGACGCCGAGTACGCCCGATGTCATTGGCGTCGACGAACACCCATTCGCCGTCATGCAGTTCCTGAAAGCTACGAGATCTCGCGTACGCTAACGCTGACCTACCGTCCATGTGCTCGATCCCCGCCTCGACGGACAGGCCTGACTTGAGATCTCGTGCCGCGTACGCGAAGGGAATCTCGAGGCCTCCCATCTCATCGACGATCGCTGCGAAGCCCACAAAATCGACCTCGACGTAGTGGTGAATGGGAACGTCGAAGGCCAGCGTCACGGTCTCAATCGCTAGCTCGGCCCCTCCGAAGGAATAGGCCGCGTTGACCTTTTCCTTACCGCGGCCCGGAATGTTCACCTGCAGGTCTCGGGGGAGACTGAGCATCTGCACGCGGTGCTGCTCGGGCAGAATCTGGACGAGCATCATCACATCTGCTCTTTGGCCCCCCGCGTTCCCAAAGTCCCCGATCCAGTCGGCTGGCAGGCCCGCTCGGCTGTCGGAGCCGATCACGAGAAACGTCACCGGTTCACCAGAGTCAGGGACAGCCGACAGCGCTCCCGCAACGTTGGGATCGACGGTGACCTCATCGACGATGGCAGTGTGCAGCGTCTGGAGATAAAAGAGGGTGCCGAACACCATCAAGTTGGCGACAAAGAGTACGCCGAGAATGGTCCACTTGCCCTGCTTCGGCTTTTGGGAGCGACTTAGCGCGACCATGGACTACCGGAAGATCGCTCGAAGGAGCGCCAAGATTCGTTGGAGGGCGTCTGCCTCTGCACCGGCGTCGAACTCTTCGCTTCCCGAATCGATAAAACCATGACCTGCAGATTCATACACAATCCACGTCCCATTGTTGGTCAGGCCTTGTGCAGCATCGATGTCTTCCAACGAGACACCCTGATCTTTTGCACCGTAGAGCCCAAGGATCGCACCGTTGATCCGTCCGACCTCGTCACTGGCGGTCAGACTCCCTTTCGAAACAGCTGCCAGTGGTCCCGAGATGGTTACGACGCCCCCTACGCTGCTGTTCCTGCTCGCGTAACTCAGAGCCAACCTACCGCCGGCGTCGTATCCCAAAAGAACCACTCTGGTTGGGTCAGCCCACGGCGTATCTTCGCTATCGAGGAACTCGATCACCTCGCCGATATCGGTGAGTGCTCTGGCGGCTGACAGAGGGAGACCCTCCGGGCCGAATCGCCCGCCACGAAACAAGTCCGGGGCGATCGCCGCGTAGCCGTGTCGGGCGAGGGTCCGACAAAGAGCTCTTTCATACGGGAGCGGACCTCGGCCACCGTGGAGCACAACAACACAAGGGACGCTTCCGAGCAGATCCGGGCGCGCTAGGTACCCGTCAACCGTCGAGGCCCCTAGCGGAATGGCCGTGACGTCATACATGATTTTCTCGCTGCCTTCATGAGCGAGAACAGCCATGAGCACCTCCAAAAGTGTTGCCCAAAGGTTAGTCGGACAGCCGCTTAGCCAATGCTACGGACATGCCTGACCTCACCGCTCACCAACTCAATCATCCCAGAAGGAGTCTCCACTTCCAGCGCTCCGCTGTCGGCAACCCCAACCGCTCGACCGACGCCAGACGGCTCCCAGGTGACATCCGTCCCGACTGTCACACATAGCGAGCGATATTCATCGAGCCCCCAATCCCCCGCACCGAGGGCAACTCTGGCGAGTAACTGGCGAGCGATCTCGGCGGCGAGTTGATAGGAGTGCTTCGGCCCAGGATCCTCGCTGTAGACAGACCCGTAGCCTGCCGGGGCGCTGGGCCACCAAAGGTTCAACCCAACGCCAGCAACTACGTGAGCGGTGTTGGCTTCTACGAGAATCCCGCCCACTTTCTTGGGACCCTTCAAGACGTCATTAGGCCATTTCAGCGACGTGCCCTGAATCACCGACGCAACACTTAGTCCTACCGCCAACGCAACCTGGGGCCACATCGAGCGCGGCCAACTAAGTGGGAACGCCAGAGACATCGCTAACGACCGAGGAGCCGACTCCCAACGAGCACCGGATCGTCCTCGAGCATCAGTCTGACGCTGTGCGACCACTAAGACCGCGGCTCCGTCATAGCTGTCTGCAGCCACGTCCTGAGTCGAGGCTGTCTCAGCGAGATGGATTAATCGTGTATCCATAGATCCTCCATCGCAGTCGAACACTTGCGCAGAGACCAATCTAGGCTGGCGGGTAGTGGGCACAAAACGCAGGATCGAAGAACTCAGGGAACATCGCGAGCGAGCTCTCCACGCCGGCAGCCAGCGCGCCATCGACCGCCAGCACGATAAGGGCAAACTCACGGCCCGCGAGCGGCTGGACATCCTTCTCGACCAAGACTCATTCCAGGAGATTGATGGCTTCGTGGAACATCAAGCTCGTGGGTTTGGCATCGAAGAGATCCGGCCTGCCGGCGACGCAGTCGTAGGCGGTTGGGGAACCATAGACGGACGCACTGTCATGGTATTCGCCGAGGACTTCACCATCTTCGGAGGGAGCTTGGGCAAGGCCATGGCCGATAAGATCTGCAAGCTCATGGACCTAGCTACGTCGGTTGGAGCGCCCATCATCGGACTCAAAGACTCTGGCGGGGCTCGTATCCAAGAGGGCGTAAGCGGCCTCGACGGTTACGGCCGAATCTTCAAGCGGAACGTTGATGCATCTGGAGTCATCCCTCAGATCTCAGTCATCATGGGCCCATGCGCCGGCGGTGCCGTTTACTCACCTGCCCTCACGGACTTCGTGTTCCAGATCGAGGGGTCCTCGCACCTCTTTATCACCGGCCCTGACGTGATTGAGACGGTCACCGGCGAGCAGGTGTCGATGGAGGAACTCGGGGGCGCCCACGCCCATGCCAGCAAGTCGGGCGTGACCCACTTCGTCGCCAGTGATGAAGAGTCTGGCATCGAGAACATCCGCTACCTGCTGTCGTTCCTCCCTCAGAACAACGCTGAGCCACCGCCGTTCTTTGCCCCTACCGATCGTCCAGATCGCGCTGAGCACGCTCTCGACGCGATCGTTCCCGATGCCGCGAATCAGCCGTATGACATGGAGGAGGTCATCGGACTCATTGTCGACGACGGAGAGTTCTACCCGGTACACAATGAGTTTGCTACCAATATCGTTGTCGGGTTCGCCAGACTCGATGGCCACTCGATAGGTATTGTCGGGAACCAACCCGCATCATTCGCTGGGGCGCTGGATATCCAAGCGTCGGAGAAGGCCGCAAGATTCGTCCGATTCTGCGACGCGTTCAACATCCCCTTGGTCACCATGGTCGACGTACCCGGGTTCCTTCCAGGGGTAAAACAGGAACACGATGGAATCATCCGACACGGAGCAAAACTCCTCTACGCTTTTTGTGAGGCGACGGTCCCACGGGTAACAGTGATCACCCGCAAGGCGTACGGAGGTGCCTACCTTGTCATGAACTCGAGAGGCGTTGGCGCCGACGTCGTGTTCGCTTGGCCCTCCGCCCAAATCGCCGTCATGGGAGCAGCGGGCGCCACTCGCATCATCCATCGTAGGGAAATCTCGGATGCCTCGGATCCCGAAGCAACAACGGCCAAACTCACAGCCGAGTACGAAGAAGAATTCAATAATCCGTATCGAGCCGCCGAGTTGGGATTGGTCGACGAGATCATCGAACCTTCAGTCACCAGACAGAAACTGATAGCGGCACTCCGAATGCTACGCAACAAGCGCACAACACCTCCAGTCAGGAAACACGGGAACATCCCGCTGTAGCGCCCATGAAATCACTACTCATTGCTAACCGAGGCGAGATCGCTGTTCGGATCATTCGAACAGCGAGAGAGATGAACATCCGGACCGTCGCTGTCTACTCTGAGCTCGACCGAGACGCCCTCCATGTCAAGCTCGCCGACGAGGCATGGAACATCGGGCCCGCTCCGGCTGCAGAGTCATACCTTGACATGGAGCGGATCCTGGCAGCAGCCCGCGAGTCAGGAGCGGAAGGAATCCACCCTGGATACGGCTTCCTTGCTGAGAACGGCGAGTTCGCCCAAAAGGTGATCGACGCCGGGATCGTCTGGGTGGGGCCATCGCCCGAATCTATGACGACCATGGGAGACAAGGTTGCGGCTCGTCGAGCCCTTGCCGGGACTAGCGTGCCCCTCGTTCCTGGAACCAATGACCCGCTCGAGTCAGCTGATGATCTCAAGGCCCTTGCGGAGGAGTTCGGATTCCCCATCGCCATAAAAGCATCTGCAGGAGGCGGCGGTAAGGGCCTGCGGGTTGTGCACTCGATAGACGAACTAGTGGAAGGCTATGAGGGAGCTCGCCGGGAGGCCCAGGCGTACTTCGGCAGCTCCGTCGTCTATGTCGAGAAATTCCTTCTTGAGCCGCGACATATCGAGGCACAGATCCTCGCTGACGACCACGGCCGCATCGTCTTCATGGGTGAGCGGGACTGCTCGGTCCAACGGCGACACCAAAAGCTCATCGAAGAAACCCCCTCCCCGCGGCTCCGGGCCCGCCAACGAAGGGCGCTCGGGAAGGCGGCGATAGCAGTTGCGAAAGCGTGCGACTATCGGGGCGCAGGCACCGTCGAGTTCTTACTCGACAAAGAGGGGAACTTCTTCTTCCTGGAAATGAATACCCGACTTCAAGTGGAGCACACCATCACCGAGATGGTGACCGGCATCGACCTCGTTCGTGAGCAGATTTTTATCGCCGAGGGAAAGCCAATCTCTTTCAAGGAGTTCGAGACCAACGGCCATGCTATGGAGTTCAGAATCAATGCCGAGGATCCCTCGAATGGGTTCCTACCGGCTCCCGGAACCGTCATTGAATACCGCGAACCCACTGGCCTAGGTGTCCGCGTCGATTCGTGGATCGAGCCTGCAACGACCGTCAGCCCGTACTACGACAACCTCATGGGGAAACTGATCGTGTGGGCGCCCACCCGTAAGCTTGCGATCGCTCGGGGCATCCGCTGCCTCGAAGAGTTCGTTGTGAGCGGAGTGAAAACCACCATTCCTGCTCACCTCGTAGTCCTCAAACACGCTGATTTCGTGAAGGACAAGCATCACACGAAATGGCTTGAGGAGGAGGTAGACCTCTCAGAGGCTGGCTCCGAGCCCGGCGTACCTCTTCCAACCGACGAAGAGCGTACGCAACGATCCATGACCGTCGAGGTGGGCGGACGTCGCTTTGATGTCACGTTCTGGGCGCCGCCGGTACGACGCGCTGGCGGCGAAGCGCCGAGGAGAAAAGCCCCCAAACTCACGCGCGGCACCGGTCCAACATCAGGCGACGACGGCATCATCACCTCTCCGATGCAGGGGACCATCGTCAAGGTCTCGGTTGCGGCCGGAGACGCAGTCGAAGCAGGAGACAACATCTGTGTGCTAGAAGCGATGAAGATGGAGAACGCAATCGCTTCCCCGGGCGCCGGAGAGGTCATCGATCTGCGGGTGCAACCGGGAGACACTGTCAATATCGGCGACATCATCGCCATCGTGAAATAACACGCACGACGAAAGCTACTGCCTAACCGCGACAGGGCTAGTGAGCGGCCTCGGTAAGGCTCTCTGAGAGCGACGGGTGCACCATGATCGTTTCCAGCAACGTGTCGATGTGAAGCCTTCCCTGCACGGCCAGCGCCAACATACCGATGAGTTCACTGGCTCGCTGGCCGACAATGGTTCCGCCTAGTACCTCATTCGTCGCAGGATCAGAGATGACCTTCACGAACCCGGCAGTGTTTCCTTGGATGACTGAGCGAGAGTTGGCGGCGAACGGCACTTTGGTCGATCGAATTCGTCGTCCGGCTGCCGCGAGAATCGCCTCGTCTAAGCCGACCGAAGCGATCTCCGGCAGTGTGAAGATCGCTTGCGCAACCTTTGTGTAGTCAATCGGCGTGACTCCTCGACCCATCGCGTCCATCGCGATCTTGCGACCCTGCATCGAGGCGACCGACGACAAGGGCATCTTTCCACAGATATCGCCGGCGGCGTATATGTGCGGGACGACTGTTCGATTCAACTCATCAACCGGAACATAGCCCTGATCCAATTCAATCCCCGCCGCCTCTAGGCCTACCCCTTCTGTGAGAGGCACCGAGCCTATGGCGAGGAGCACATGGCTTCCGGTGACCTTTCGTCCATCGTCGACATGGACCGTGAGTACCTCGCCATCCTGGGATACGTTTTCGGCTCGAGCACCTTTCAGAAGTGTGACCCCACGATCGATGAAGTTCTGCTCAAGAACGACCGCCACTTCAGGATCACTGTGTGGAAGTACTTGCTGACGAGATACGATCAACGTGACTTTGGACCCTAGAGCCTCGAAAATGTTGACAAACTCCACCCCGGTGACGCCTGATCCAATGACGATGATCTGCTCGGGGATCGCTTCAAGCGAGTACGCATCCCTCGTCGTCAATATCATGGTTCCGTCCACAGTTGCCCACTCTGGGACCCGCGGGAACGAACCGGTCGAGACCATTCCGACATCAAACTCGAGCGGGATCTCCTCGCCATCTGCCACTGCTACAGCGCTGTGAGGGCCCGTAAATCGGCCGAAACCGTCGATAATCCGCACGCCCTGGCTCTCTAGGACATCGACGAGCCCTTCGGAAATATCGCGCGAGATCTCATCCATCTTCTCGGCCAACACCGTGAGATCGACTTTGCGGTCAGCGCTCTGTACACCGAGGTTCTCAGCATCGCGCATCGCCTGAATCCGAACGGCTGAGGAAACCATCGTCTTGGAAGGGATGCAGTCCAAGAGATGCGCAGCACCTCCTACGATCTCCTTCTCGACCAGGGTCACTTCGGCGCCCAAAGAAGCAGCCGTCATGGCCGCCTGTGTCCCGGCGGGCCCGCCGCCAATGATCAAGAGTCGGATTGGGTGTTGATGGTTCATGCTGTCCTTACTCTGGCTGACCGGCTCCCTTAGCGGGTGCCGAACACGTCTCGCAACACATCAGAGATTTCTCCGATCGTTGCCTCAGCTTGGAGGGCCACCTTCATAGCCGGCAGCATGTTGGCGGTGCCCTCGGCCACCACTTTAACGGCGTCAAGCGCCGCTGCTACCTCGGCGCTGTCACGATCCCTCCGGATAGCAACGAGCCGTGCTGTCTGATCCTCTGCCAACGCCGGATCCACCTGCAGTGTCGGGAACTCGTCGGACCCATCTTCAATGAACCTGTTAAGACCGACAACGACATCTTCTCCCGAATCCACCCGGCGCGCGGCAACGTAGGCAGCTTCTTCAATGAGTCTCTCCTGGAACCTGTCTTCGATGGCCGAAACAGCCCCACCCAGCTCGTCGATATCTGCAATGAGTGCCGTAGCCAGCCTCTCAAGCTCGTCAGTCAACGCCTCCACATAGTGTGAGCCCCCAAAAGGATCAGCGCTATCAGCCAGACCCATCTCGAACCCCAAGATCTGCTGTGTCCGCAAGGCAAGTCGCGCTGACTCAGGAGTTGGCAAACCCAACGCCTCGTCATGGGCGTTGGTGTGCAGGGACTGAGTGCCGCCGAAAACAGCAGCCATGGCCTCCACCGCGGTTCGAACGATGTTGCCTTCAGGCTGCTGAGCGGTCAGGGAAGAACCGGCTGTCTGCGTGTGGAAGCGCATGGCCAATGCCTTCGGATTGGTAGCACCGAACCGATCCCGCATGATGTGAGCCCACATTCGCCGCGCCGCCCGGAACTTGGCGATCTCCTCGAAAAAGTGTTTGTGGCCGTTCCAGAAGAAGGAGAGTCGAGGGCCGAACTCGTCAACATCCATCCCCGCAGCAACTGCCGCATCAACATACGCGATGGCGTTCGCGATCGTGAAAGCCAACTCTTGAGCTGCCGTCGACCCAGCCTCCCTGATGTGATAGCCCGATATCGAAATAGTGTTCCACGCCGGCAGCGCTTCAGCACAGTAGGCGAAGACATCTGTCACCAAACGCATCGAGGGCCTCGGGGGATAAATGTAGGTGCCCCGTGCAATGTACTCCTTCAAGATGTCGTTCTGCGTGGTGCCGCGGATAGCGCTGGCGGGCACGCCTTGTTCCTCCGCCACCATTTGGTACATCAGCAACAACAGCGGTGCCGTGGAGTTGATCGTCATCGAGGTGGAAATATCCGAGAGCGGGATCCCATCGAATAGCCGACGCATGTCGTGTATTGAGTCGATAGCCACCCCGACCTTGCCCACCTCCCCCAAAGACCGACGGTGGTCCGAGTCCAGCCCCATCTGCGTGGGCAGGTCAAAGGCCACTGACAGACCAGTCTGGCCTGCGGCAAGTAATTCTTGGAACCGTTGATTCGTTGCCTCGGCCGTTCCGAACCCCGCGTACTGCCGCATCGTCCAAAGCCGACCGCGGTGCATGGAGGGATAGGGACCCCGCACAAACGGGAACTCACCCGGGGGTGGATCTTGCTCGCGCCCGGTGCCCTCATAGAGAGGTTCGATCTCAATTCCGCTGGAGGTGTCTCTTCGATCCACTTGGATAATCTCAGTCGCTGTATTCTTACGCCCACAGACTACAGGAACCATTCCCTGGCCTTCCTCGTTCCAATAGGAACTCATGACTGATCTCATTCACGAACTAGAAAGAAGCGACCGGCGCGGCCGGTGGTCGATCGCCATCGCTTGGCTCCTGTCCATCGCCCTGCTTGCATCGTCATGGGTTGGCCTGTTCAGTTTCCTAGCAGTCAACGCTGCTGCTGACAGCTGGGGGGACCTCGACGACAAGTACCTTCCCGAGATCGACGCCACGTCTCTAGCCTTCCCTGACCTCTCGAGAACCTCGCGGGTCTACGCGGCCAACGGAACCTTGCTAGCCGAACTTCACGACGGCCGGGCGAGCGAACCCATCCAGTTCGAGGACATGCCTGATGCGATGGTGTACGCCATGCTGGCCGCGGAAGACAAGACCTTCTTTGAGCACGAAGGCATCAATTTCGGTGCCATTGGTAAGGCGTTCCTCGACAACCTGACCTCCGATAGCCAGCGAGGTGGGTCAACGATCACGCAGCAGGTTGTCAAGAAAAACTTTGTTGGCGACGAGATCTCCTACAAGAGAAAGATCAAAGAAGCCATCACCGCTATCGAGCTTGAGCGCAGATACGAAAAGGCGCAGATATTGGAGTTCTATCTCAACTCGATCTACCTCGGGTGGAACGCGTGGGGAGTCCAAGCCGCCGCCCAGGAATACTTCGATAAGGATCTCTCTCAGCTCTCCGTGTCCGAGGCCGCAGCAATCGCTGTGTTCGCTAGAAACCCAAGCTTCTACGACGCCCGGGCGAACGAAGACCGCGTGATAGCGAGGCGCAACGATGTGATCCGAGAGATGCTAGAAAGCAACTTCATCACCGAGCAAATAGCGGCCAAAGCCACCGCGGCGCCGCTCGGGGTCGTCCCCTTTACCAAGGAAATCGACATCTTTGAACACGTAGTCGCTGAGGTGAAGCGGCAGCTCCTCCATAGCCCCGAGTTCGCCTTTCTCGGAGCGACGAGTGACGAGAGGAAGATTCGGATCTTCGGCTGCCCCGCTGACGACGTCACCTGTGAAGGCGGAGGCGGCCTCGATATATACACCACCATCGATGTCTACCTACAGAAGAAGGCGACCGATCTGCTGAGGGAGTGGGTTCCCACCCCCGACGATCCTGAGGTGAAGGCACCAACCGGCGCCATCGCCAGCGTCGACACCGCCACTGGTGCTGTGCTGGTCATGGCGTCAGGCCTCGAGTTTGAGGTCGAGCAGTTCGACCTCGCTGTACAGGGCCAGAGAAACCCGGGTTCTTCCTTCAAGCCGATCACCCTTCTCGCGGCGCTGGAGAACGGCACCAGCCTGAGATCGCTATGGAACGCAACCAGCCCCCAGGAGATCGAATGCCCGTACGTCTGCTCAGCGAATGGGAACATTTGGACCGTGAGAGGTGGCCTTAGCACCCCAGGCCTTCTCTCGCTTGAAGAAGCTACGTACCGATCAAAGAATGTCGTTTACGCTCAGATCGCCATCGAAACTGGTCCCGAAAGTATCGTCGACGCCGCTCGTCGCATGGGCATCACCTCCCCGCTTCATCCCGTTCCGTCTCTAACGCTCGGAACAAGCGCCGTGACTCCGCTCGAAATGGCCTCGGCGTACACAACGTTCGCAACCAACGGTCTACGCGCGGATTCCTTCCTTGTCGCCTCAATCATTTCCCGCGACGGCGAACTGGACTGGGACCACCAGACCATTCATCAACAGATTTTCAACCCAGCGCTCGTCGCCGCCGCCCGCCGGCCGATGACGAGGGTCCCCACGGGTTCGGGTACTGCGGGAGGCGCGGATCTAGGGACTGGCCGCCCACAAGCTGGCAAGACTGGTACCCACCAGGGCAACACCGAGGCATGGTTCGTCGGATACGTCGCCCAAATGTCAACCTCTGTGTGGATCGGTTTCCCGGACGCACAAATCCCATTGAAAAATGTCACGATCAACGGCACCGAGCTCAGCTCCGTATTTGGGGGAACGGTTCCCGCCCCGATCTGGAAGGCGTTCATGGAGTACGCGCTGCGAGACGAACCGGTATTACAGTTCCCGCCGGACCCGCCAGGTGTAAGTGACTATTTCAAGGTGCCCAGCACCGAAGTCCCCGACCTCTCCGAGTTCCCCGATCTCACCATCGACGAGCTGGAACAGTTGGTGCTTACTGCGCATCTCTTGTTCGTAGCTGAAGAGACAGACTCGACAGAGCCAGAAGGCACCATCCTCGAACAAGATCTCGAGGCGGGCACCGAGGTCAAACACGGGGAAACCCTCACCGTCAAGATCTCCACCGGCATAACCCCCGAGTACCTCCTCCCGAACATGGCCGGCCTGACGATCCCTGAGATCGAAGGGATCTTCGCCACGTTCACCGATGAGTTCGGAATCAACCTCAGCTACGTCATCGTGAGCCTAGAGACCAACCGACCAGAGCGCTATGGACGCCTCATTACTACCGATCCAGAGCCGGGTTCCCCCGTAGTTGACGGCCAGACCATCACACTATTCATGGGGATTCCGGAGCCGTAGTTTCGCGATCTGCCTGTAACACTCTTGACAGGTAACGTTGGTTGGCGTTATACATCGCTATATGGAGAGGCGTGGATCCAGAGGAACTGACACTACAACCCGTCCTCTCGCCGCTCACCGCGCGGCGCCTTTGGGACCACGCCCTCTCCGATCCTTCCATCGAACGGTGACCCCTCGCACGGTGTCCTCGCCGGACGGAACGTTGGAGGTGACAGACGTCTACGTTCGAGTCTTCTGGGTAGCAGCGCTGGGGCCGAGGGCGATCGCGGATCTCCTGAGATTGGCCGCGGCCGCCAAGAGGGGCGAAACCATCCCCGAACCACAACACCTACCGAACCTGATCCGGGCACGCCTAGTCTTCTGCAAGGGCAGCGACCTTCTCGTAGTAGATCGCGTGCCGGTGTTACCACCCCACCAAGTCCAGAGACTTCCGCTGCCGCTTCGACGGCGACATCCCACTGCCCTCAAACAGGCTCGACTGCGTAACTAGCTGCTTGCTGGCTTAAAGCCTCTCGAACGAGCTTCCTCAACGGTGTCGGGACCGAACGTTGAGATCAAGGTCGCGGAAATGAGGTCGTCAGCGGTAACCCTCGCCTCCAGCGCGCTCTCCTGGGCTGAATCGTTTGTGTCATACACGACCATGTCGTCACGCGTTCCTATGAACCGATGCTCTTCAAGTCGTCGAATCTTGGACATCTTCCTCTCCTTCAAGCTCTGTGGCAAGGATACCAAGATCACCTGACACGGCTTGGCCAACCGCCCCCAGCGAAAGCAGGTACTCGCCTTGCAAATCTAGGCAGCTTCTAATGTCAGCAACCAAGAAGTCATGACCATCGTTGCGAAGCTGCTCGGCGATGAAGTCAGCGATGCCTCCGGTGTCACCTAGGACGATGGGAGCATCCTTGTCCCGCCGGGCTAGATCCTGCAGGAAGTACACCTGCCATTCGAGAACCCGCTGAATACCCGAGTGTCCGATCCGTTTGCGAACACTAGGGTCCACCAGCCTCCCAACAAACTTGACCGCATCGTTCAAGATATACTCGGGCGCCTCTGTAGCCGGGTCGAACTTGGCTTCCTGGAGCAACATCACCCCAGCGAGCAACAGAAAGAGCAGGAACAGCCCAATGCCGAAGAGGACAGCGGGGACGCCCTGTACTGCGGGTATCGCCAGCATTCGCTACAGGCCTAGGACGCCAGCGAGTAGTTGCCTATGTTCTGCCGGAGAGCCGAACAACAGCCCTGAGCTTGTGGCTCGCTTGAAGTAGAGATGTGCATCATGTTCCCAAGTAAACCCTATGCCACCTGTGATCTGAATGTTCTCGCTGGCACAATGGAAGTACGCTTCTGAACAGTAGGACTTCGCGATGGCAGCCACCTCGGCAAGCTCATCATTGTCCTCTGCCACGCACCACGCACCGTAGTAGGCGGCAGCCTTGGCAGACTCAACCTTCTGCAGCATGGTGGCGCACTTGTGCTTGATAGCCTGGAAGGAACCAATGGGTCGCCCGAACTGCTTGCGATCCTTCGCGTACTGGACAGCGGCTTCCAGCGTTGCGGCGGCGCCACCGATCTGATCTAGCGCGTTGGCGACCGAAGCGATTTGGCCGAGCTTGGTGACAGTCGCCTCGGTGCCTAGCGGTAAGAAGGCAGACTCGGACACCTCAATGGCGGCGAGCCGAACTGTGGACATGGGTCGGGTCTCATCAAGCGATGTAACCCGCTCGATTGCCGCATCACCCGAATCTATAAGAAAGAGACGGACCTCGTCGCCGACCATTGCCGCTATCACCAACTTGTCAGCAGAGTGAGCGTTGAGGACGAATTCCTTGACCCCGGTGAGTACCCACCCGTTATCGCTCTCGGTCGCTGTCGCACGGATATTCCCTCGCGTCCAGAGGCCACCATCATCCGAGACAGCAACTGCGACCGTTGCCTCACCTGAGGCGATGCCCGGCAAGACGGCCTGTTTCTGCCCTTCCGATCCCGCCAGCAGCAGAGCGTTTGCACCGAGCACGACGCTTGAGAAGAACGGTCCGGGAAACAGGGATCTGCCCATTTCCTCTAGGAGAACCGCAAGCTCCAAGAATGAGAAGCCAGCACCTCCGTACTCCTCCGGAATCGCCATAGATTGCCAACCGAGTTCGGCGAGCGACTGGTATTGCGACACATCGAACCCGACATCGGTCTCCATCAGATCACGGACCCGCGACATGGGGCTCTCGTTGGTGAACCATTCGCGAGCTGTAGACCGCAAAAACTCTTGCTCTTCACTGAACCCAAAATCCAACTTATTCCTCCTGAGATACCGATGCTAGCCAACGTAGAACGTTCGGCTATCAGCCCCTTCGAGAGACTCGCTAGAGCTCCTCCACGGTCGCCAGCAGACCGTACTCATGCAGCGTCGCGCAGTAGCGCTCCGCCAGCTCTAGAGCCTCGGTTGCAACAACCGCCTTGCCCTCGTTGTGCACTTGAAGCATCAACATGGTCGCTTTCTGCATGGAGAAACGGAACATAGTCCGGAAAACGTAGATAACAAACTGCATCGTGTTTACCGGATCGTCCCACACAACCACGTTCCATCCCTGCTCCTTCTCATCGACCGGATCAACGTCTATATCGTCGATAACTTCTTGGGTACCGGTGGACAGCTGGATCGACATGACAAAATCCTACTGCCCCGGATCTCATTCCTTTGAGCCTCAAGTACCATCGCCACATGGAACTTGCATTGATGGTAGAGCCACAAGCTGGTGGCACGTACAAAGAACTTCTAGCAGCGGCAAAGTGGGCAGAGGCAGCCGGTCTCGCCGCCTTCGCCAGATCTGACCATTACTACGTGCCACGCGAATCCGCGGAACTGGCCGACGACGCCTTTACCGCCCTCGGGGGTATCGCGAGAGAGACATCGACCATCCCTCTCGTGCTGCTCGTTTCGCCGATCACCTTTCGACATCCGGCCGTGATCGCCAAGGCTGCCGCAACGCTCAACGATATGAGCGGGGGGAGATTCGACCTTGGAATTGGGACCGGTTGGATGGAATCCGAGCATGACGTGTTCGGTCTCCCCTTCCCCAAGCAGACAGAGCGATTCGCCAGGCTGTCCGAAGCAGTTCCCTACGTGATCTCCGCGTTACGAGACGGCCACGCCAAGTTCACTGGCGAGTACTACCAACTCGACGGTCAGGTTCGGCCTCTCGCTCCCGAGGTAGGGATCATCATCGGAGGATCAGGCAAGGTGAAAACGCCAGCTCTGGCTGGCCGCTGGGCGTCTGAGTACAACCTGTTCTTCCGTCCAGTTGAAGAAGTGGAAAGCTGTATCCAGACCATGCGAAAAGCAGCCGTCGACGCCAGCAGGGATGCAGAGTCGATCCGCTGTTCGCTCATGGGGCCAGCCATCATCGGGCGTGACGAGGCAGACCTAGACAGCAAGTTGCAGGCAGCCGCCGATACTCGGGACGTCACCGCCGATGAACTCAAAGAGCGATACGGGGAAGCCGGCCTCATCGTGGGGACAGCAGATCAAGCCAGAGAACAGCTTGCAGCTCTAGAGGCTGTGGGCGTCGACCGGGTGTACTTGCAGTCAATCCCACACACTGTCGATCGACTCGAAGGCCTATTCGGCCCTCTCCTCTAAGTCTCTGTCAGTAACGCGTCGTTAGAAGTACCATACGACCAACGCTCACGAAAGTTCATCTAGGCATGTCAACGACCCCACTACTCGAGATTGAGAACCTGCACGCTTCTGCTGGAGATATCGCGATTCTCAAGGGTGTCAATCTCACCATTAATTCTGGCGAGATTCACGCGCTGATGGGCCCCAACGGCTCTGGAAAGTCCACACTCGCCAACGTATTGATGGGTCATCCCGGCTACACGGTTACCCAGGGGCGGATTCGCTTGAAGGGCCAAGACATAGAAGAAATGAACGCCACCGAGCGTTCGATCGCAGGTCTCTTCTTGGCGTTCCAATACCCAGAAGCCATTCCCGGTGTCTCCGTTGTGCAGATGCTGCGCCAAGCTCTCTCCAACAAAACCGGAACCAACTACACCGTTCTCGAGCTTCGACTCAAGGTCATGGATGCTATGAAGGAGCTCGGTATGGAAGCATCTTTCGCTGATCGTTTCCTCAACGAAGGCTTCTCGGGCGGAGAGAAAAAGCGAAACGAAGTCCTCCAGATGGCGGTTCTGCAGCCGGAGATGGTGGTCATGGACGAAACAGACTCTGGCCTTGACATCGATGCTCTTCAGGTCGTTGCCGAGGGCGTGGGTCGGCTGACCTCGCCAGAGCGGGGCTTCCTCATTGTCACCCATTACCAACGGCTTCTCGAGCACATCGAACCGGACTTCGTGCACGTCTTCCTTGGAGGCGAAATCATCCAATCTGGCGGACCCGAATTGGCTGAACAGCTCGAGGCCGATGGGTACGACGCATTCAAGACCACTGTGTAGTCATGCTGGACGTCCGGGCCGACTTCCCACTCCTGTCCAACCAGCCTGACCTCTCCTTTCTAGATTCAGGGGCCAGCGCTCAGAAGCCCCAGTCCGTCATCGATGCCATGCAACGGCTGACGACTCACTCATACGCAAACGTCCACCGCGGCGCCTATCGGCTGTCCCAAGAGTCGACCACGGCCTATGAGCAGGCACGAAGCACGGTTGCTACCTTCCTCAACGCCAGCTCCCCCAACCAGATGATCTTCACCCGAGGGACAACAACCGGCATCAACATGCTCGCCTACGGTCTTTCTCCGCGACTTGGGCCCGGTGACGAGGTTCTCATTACCGATATGGAACACCACGCCAACATCATCCCTTGGCAGCGCGTCGCCAAGACAACCGGGGCAACCCTTCGCCACGCTCCGATCACCGCCGGATACTTACTTGACATGGAAGCCATGGCTGACATGGTCACCAGCAAGACCAAGATCATCTCTGTAACCGGGATGTCGAACGTGTTGGGAACCATCGTCGACCTGAAGGCCGTCGTTGGGCTCGCGGAAGCCGTCGGCGCCCTCGTGATCGTCGATGCCGCCCAGCTGGCAACGCACCGATCGATTGACGTACAAGACCTCGGTGTCGATGCTCTGGTCTTCAGCGCGCACAAACTCCTTGGGCCCACAGGCATCGGAGCTCTCTGGGCGACCACCGAGTTGCTCGAGTCCATGGAGCCGTTTGAGACGGGCGGGGAGATGATCACGACTGTCACGTTTGACGAAGCTACTTGGGCACCTGTACCGGCCAAGTTCGAGGCAGGCACACCACCGATCGTCGAGTCGGTCGGCTTTGCTGCGGCGATCGATTATCTGCAAGACCTTGGGATGGACGCCATTGCAGCTCACGACAATGAACTCACTGCGCTTGCCTGGGACAGGCTCTCCACCGAAGTTGCTGGCATCGACATCTACGGCCCTCCCCCCGGGCCCCAGCGCGGCGGCGTACTTTCCTTCAACCTACGGGGTGTTCACGCTCACGATGTCGCCACCATCCTCGACGAGTCACGAGTAGCCGTGCGTTCCGGCCACCATTGCGCGAAACCTCTCATGGGTGTCCTCGGCGTTGGGGCCACCGCACGAGCTAGTTTTCATGTGTACAACCGTCCGTCCGACCTCGATCCGCTCATCGCTGGTCTCAATACAGCAAAGGAGATATTCGGATAATGTCGCTCACCAATCTGTACCGCGAAGTCATTCTCGACCACTACCGAAACCCACGGAATCGTGGCTCACTCCCGGAGCCCGACGCCCACGGTGAAGGACACAACCCACTTTGTGGGGACGAAATCGCGATCGACTTGCAGGTAACCGACGGGGTAGTTTCTGCTGTCGGGATAACAGGCCAAGGTTGCTCAATCAGCCAAGCCTCGGCTTCCATGATGAGCGAAGCCATCCTCGGCAAGACGCTCGGTCAGATCAAAGAAGTCTCGGAGACCTTCAACTCGCTTATGACATCGGACGAGGTCACCATTGACCCTGAACGACCAGGATCGGTACTCGGGGATCTGGAATCACTTCAGGGTGTTCGGGAGTTCCCAGTCCGCATCAAGTGTGCCGTTCTCGGCTGGCACACCATGCTTGAAGCTCTCGAGGCGCAGTAGCCCTTCGACTACTCCGTCATCTTCTTGAGATCGAGGGCAGCGTCGAGCTCCTCCGCGGTCATCAGGCCACGTTCGAGAACCACTTCTCGAACTGACCGACCAGAGGCAGATGCTTCCTTCGCTGCGGCGGATCCAGCGTCGTATCCGATGTGGGGATTGAGCGCCGTAACGACGATCACATTCTTTTCTAACACAGCTCGAGCGTGATCAGCGTTTGCCACGAGACCCGAAACGCATCGATCAGCAAGCGCCACCGACACGTTGGCCAAGATGTCTATCGACTCCAGGAGATTCCGGGTCATCATCGGCATCATCACATTGAGTTCGAGGTTCCCGTTGGCGCCGCCCCATGTGATGGCTACGTCGTTCCCAATTACTTGCGCTGCCACCATCATCGCTGCCTCTGGGATTACCGGGTTGACCTTGGCCGGCATGATTGAACTTCCTGGTTGGAGCGAAGGTAGCTTGAGCTCCCCCAGACCTGCGACTGGTCCAGAGCCCAACCATCGGAGGTCGTTCGCAATCTTGAAGATGCCAACCGCAACGGTCTTGAGTACTCCTGAAGCGTTCACAACAGCGTCCTTGGCCGCCTGAGCTTCGAAATGATTCATTGCCTCGGTAAAGGCGAAACCACTGGTCTCCGACATCTGATCGATGACCTTCTGTGCGAACCCGGGAGGGCAATTGATGCCGGTGCCGACTGCCGTGCCTCCAAGTGGTAACTCCTCCAATTCGGGAAGCATCTTGCGCAGCCGTGCAGCTCCGTTGTGCACCTGCGCCGAGTACCCGCTGAACTCCTGACCCAAAGTGACCGGGGTCGCATCCATGAGATGCGTACGACCTGACTTAACAATGTCGGCGAACTCATCAGCCTTCTTTGCAAGAGCACCGCACAGCTGGCCAAGCGCAGGCAACAAGTCTTCTCTGATCGCAGCAACTGCCGCAACGTGCATAGCGGTAGGGATGACATCATTG